>JAEEGK010012215.1_pt1 | contig 19552 bp, 17 predicted proteins | sample 8958771 | NCBI WGS metagenome assembly JAEEGK01 (sample SAMN16246547, study PRJNA631951) | gut metagenome | biome: gut microbiome; feature: rumen; material: SC-attached | host: Bos | place: Iran: Karaj | collected 2018-10
AAAAGATGGGCTTTTGCCTTGAATGAGTTGGCCTCCAAGGTGCGGTAGTTCCCGACAGCCACCGAAGCTGCGAAAAACAATGCCGCGGCGATGTAGTTGACCGGGAAACACGATTCCTCATGCGTGGCGTCTATAATCTTCCGAATGTTCTCCGGAAAGATAACGACCGGAAAGACCGGCCCATTGTCCTCGTGGATCATCTTTACCTCCTTTTCTTGGAATAGGTCTCGAATAGTTCATATGCCTTTTGGACATCGGTAATGATGGTCCTTCCGTTTTGATGGACGGCATCCTTGATAATCGTATTCTTCAGTTTCTGGGCACGCGACATCTTACAATTGAAGATCTTGCAGATGCCGTCCAGACCGAAGACTACTTCCTTCCCGGCCAGTTTCGCCGGGACGTGTTGAGAAGCAGAGGGCGTCTCGCTCTCGTGCGTTACATTGACGCTGCTGCCCATCTCTTCGCGAATGACATCGCGAAGATCCTGGAGCGTCAGCATCACAATTGGAGTAGTGCTTGATTTTGTCATATGGTGATACGTGTTTTTAATGCGTCCGGGCCCGGATGCGGTTTTCTGCCGCAAGGATAAGCCTTTTTTCAGGGAAAGGCCTTGCACGGCCTTGCACGGGATTTTGCACGAGATTGATAGTCAACAAGCTATATTCTCTTTTCTTTCCCTTTGTTTAATCCTGTTAAGTGTTTTTACAGAGTGCGGGCACGGCCTCAAAACCGCCAAATGACCAAACGAAATCACGCCAAATAACCAAATGCCAGCATCCCAGACTTGGAAAAGCGTCCATTTTGAGCCTCAAATTCTTTAGAAAAGCGTCCTTTTTGTGTTTGATTTTTCTTAGAAAAGCGTACCTTTGCTGTGTAAACGATGTGATTCTATGCTAAAAAGAAAGATTCGCTCCTATATCCATGAGCATCTTGCCAGTAGGAACAGCAAGATCCTGGTCATCGACGGGGCCCGTCAGATCGGGAAGTCATACATTATACGCGACGTAGCCACGTCTCTCTTCCAGAATTATGTGGAGATCAACTTCGCAGAGGACAAGAACGGCCCCAGGCTGTTCGAGGCGGCAACGACCAGGGAGGAATTCTATTTCCGGCTGAGCACGGTTGCCGGAGAGAAATTAAGGGGAACGAAGGATGATACGATCATCTTCCTGGACGAGATTCAGGCTTATCCCCATCTTCTGACGCTGCTGAAGTTCTTGAAGGAAGACGGACGATATACGTATATTGCCAGCGGCTCCCTTCTCGGTGTAACGCTTAGGCAGACGACATCCGTGCCTGCAGGAAGCGTCATTATCAAGCATATGTATCAGCTCGACTTTGAAGAATTCCTCTGGGCGAATGGATTTACCGAAGAGGCCGTATCTGTCTTGGAGCAGAAGTTCTTTCAGAGGGAGTCTCTGGACGAGGCCATGCACGGAAGGATGATGGATCTCTTCAAGAAATACCTTCTTGTGGGTGGTCTGCCCGATGCCGTAAATGAGTACCTAAGTTCCAGGAACATCGTGGCTGTCCGTGACATCCACGAGGCAATCCATACCCTTTACGGGATTGATGCCTCCCAGTACGATGAAGAACACAAACTCAAGATTACGAGGATCTACAATATGATTCCTTCCTTGATGGGCAACAAGAAGAAACGTGTGGTGTATCGTGACATCGAGGAAAAGAAGAGCAAGCGGAATGACGATTATAAAGACGAGTTTGACTATATCGCCGGGGCAGGAATTGCCATCGAGGTAAAAGCGGTTTCCTCTCCAGTCTTCCCGCTTAAGGAGTCCGAGAGCAAGAATCTGCTGAAGTTCTACATGAACGATGTCGGGCTTCTTACCAATGAGCTGTATAAGTACAACATCGACGCAGCCATGAACGACCGCCTCAGTGTGAATCTGGGAAGCGTTTATGAAAGCGTTGTCGCCTCCGAGCTGCGGGCTCACTGCTCAGGACCACTCTTTTACTACGACAACAAGGCTCATGGCGAAGTGGAGTTCCTTCTGGATGACTACGACCATGCCGCCATCCTGCCGGTGGAAGTGAAATCAGGGAAAGACTATACAATCCATCGGGCGCTCAATGCTTTCCTGGCAAATCCGGACTACCATGTTCACGACGCTTACGTGCTGTCCAATGAACGGATCATAAAAAAAGACAGGTTCATCACCTATCTTCCCATCTATTTTGCTCCCTTTATTCGGAGCAATCATCCGGATGTTGTGACACTTTAACACAGCTTGTGTTTTAGCTTGGAAATTTTGTAATACGCTGATTATAAGCATATAAAAGTGCTCCCGCCCGGGGCACCTTAAAAAGAGCTAACCGCTGAAAATCAGTCGGTTAGTTTTTTTTGTGTCTCAATTTTTGCCGACTTTTTGCCGACTTAGAGGCGTTTTTGGCGACTTGGTCCTCCTGTTTCTTGTGGCCGGGTAACATCGCTCAAGGAGGGATCAAAGATTATGGATGTAGTGTTCATCATATTTTCTGATATGATCCCGAAGATTCTCTCCTTCTAGAATCTTTATGTCGGCTGCGAGGCCTACAATAAATCGAGTTACGCCTTCCATGCTATTAATCTTCGTGGTAAGTATCCATTTACCGTCTTCACGGCGGAGTTCCTTTTCGGCTAACGGGAATTCTTCCAAGAGGAGGCTCTTAGCACGAGTATCGAGTTGAAGGGTAATGGTTTCGTTCAGATTGCCTGTCATTCTGAAGAGGTCGGGCTTCTGGGCATTGTGCTTTGACTTGAACACCCAGTCGTCATCAGTCACTTCTACATCTTGGATTCGGGCCACCTTGAACATACGGTTCTCGGCTTTCTCGACATCGTAGGACCAGATATCAATCATATTGGCGGTGAACTCGATCGGCTCCACTCTACGGTCTTTTGCGTCGTTGCTATGGGCAGATTCGTAGTGCTTGAGGATGACTTGTTTCTTGCGTTTGATGGCATCGGCAAGAGACTCTACGTTGGCCGTATTGGCGGGATTGTCAATGTAGTTGGCGATGCTGGTGCTGTCGTAAACGCAGGCCAATTTGCGCTGTAAATCTCGTTTGAGGACGTTATTGTTATCGATGCTGTTAATCATCTTTGCAACAATATACGCCTCTTCCTCGGTGAAATAAATCAGCTTATTGAAGTCTGAAAGACCACGAGCGACTTTCCCCATTGCATATACATTGCCGTAGAGTTTGTTTACCACGAATCCTGCCTCACGAATGCTGTCGATGTACCGGTATATGGTTCGCGTCGTGGTACCCATCTCTATCGCCAACTGATCTATTGTCCGACTGACATTGCCGGTCAACAGTTTCATTAAGCGAAGCAGTTTCGATATTTTAGTCTGGTCCATACTCCATTCTGTGTGCTTAAGCCGCTAATAAACGCATCTTATGTATTTGTTCCATTACTGCGATCCTATTCTTTCGGCGACAGAGATAACAGTATCAGGGATATGAGCAATGATAGACATTGATGAGTACTTAATATCAATGCTTCCTGACGGGAACCCATCGTAATGGACTAGGAAGAGCGATTCAATAGAGCCATCGATTGTTAAACTGTCAATCTCAGGGCAGCATTGCAGACGATGAATATTACCTGAAATTATTGGATTTATGCATCTCAGAGACAGTTCGAATCTATCAGGAATTCTTTCAGTATCAAACGGCACTGGAAGAGATTTATCTCTTGTGAATGAGATCTTTAACGAGATTGACCTACGGTTTAATGCGACGCGTTCAACAACAGCAATGTGCGACATTAACCCCACCATGCTCATTTCATGAAGAAAGTCTGAGCAATCGACATTTATGGATTGACCGGAGTAAAACCGGAATTGCACATGTGAAGCGTAAGGTCTTTTCATAGAATTAACTATGTCTGCTATGTATTATTGTTGTGCTCGCTGGGCATGATTCTATGTTGAATTAGTAGTTGCAATATTTTGAGATTAAATGAACACGGAATTTAGCCCTTACGACACTATCCAGCAAAAGGCGGTACAAGTCATAATCAATCATCGCGTAATCTATCGCCTTATTCATTTTATCAGGATTCATATAAATCCTGGCATTCGCCAATTCTTTTTCTGTACAGGAGCAGCCATCCTTCAAGACCAACGCCCAGAAGGGTTCATAAGACATGTGGAAAAAAGGAGTAGCTGATCTTGCAGAGTAACCTTCCAAATACGCGACATATCGTATCCAGTTATGATGAAACTGGCTATCGAGTTCTCGATTATAATAGATTCTGTTTGAGGTTATTACTCCTGTCTCAATTAAGTCTATAACACTGAGCAGCAGAATTGCCTTATGAGGTGCATGTTGTCCGGCAGTTACTTTGACATGGAGGCGGGAGAATGAATCCAAGTAGCGTTGATATGCTTCTTTGTCGTACATCTTACAGGTCAATATTAATAGCCGGTTCACGGGTAAACACTTCTTGCTTTACCCATTCGAAGCCGTTCAGCGCGGGATTCTCTTCCATTCTCTGCAGAATCCAATAGAATCCGCCGTTTGCATATTCATTAATGAGGTTGATGGCGTCTTCGGGATTCTTTAGGATATTGATACTACCCGCCCTTGCAACGCACATGCAGATGAGTGCTCGTGCGTCCTTTTCACCCTTAGTATGAATCATCGTATTAAGGTTAAAAGGCTTATCGGCAATAGGTGAGCCCAGAGGGCGACGCAAGTCCTTAATGAATCCAATCGTGGCAGCCCACACGAAACATTGCCATTGATAATTGAATACACCGTACTGGCCACCTTGCTTGTCAGAGAAAACATCAATGACCTCTTCTTTTACTTTCTGCTCGAAAGCGAAGCGAAAATCGAAAATATCGTCCATATCTTTACTTTTTAGCAGCCACTATTGTTGATACCTCATTGAGTTCAGGGTCGGCAACCCCTTCACAATACAAATAGCTCTGTAGTTCGTAAATACGAGACACATTAACCTGAGATAACAAATCCATGTATGCGGGTCCATCGATTTCAACATCCTTCGTCATAATGATGGTTTGGCCGAAGATGTCTTTAATTCCAAGAAGGTATTTATGTGTGGTTTCCGGGTCAAAATTGGATGTGGGGGCATCACTAATAAACGGATAGTATATACCCATTGCCTCTTGGTTAAGGGAAAGAAGAGCGTTAATAATACTCATCTTCTTTCGATCTTCATGGCTTGTGTTTAACCCAGGGTCGAATTCGATAGTATAGTCCTTATCTATTCTTACATTTCCCTTATACCCAGTATCGTGCTCGGTGAATTTTGAGTAAAATTGATTCGCTCGCTCTTCAATCTTAACCAAGAGATCTTGTCGAGCATTTTCTTGTACTCGTTTACAGATGTCTTCAAGGAAGGTGGAAATATGTTTCCACTCCGTTTCCTCGAAACGGCTAACACCTTTTGTTTCCAGCCCTAAAGCTTCTGCTTTTCGACTTACCTCTGCATAATCAGACCTATAGCCTTTAAGACCTTCATTAATTCTGTTATAATCTCGCTTTAGTTCATCAAGATGCGTCCGGGAAATACTCATATTGGAACTAATAAGACTCGCAGAATCCGCTTGCTTCACAGGATCAATGCCATAACGCTGGCGTATTTCGGCTATTTCATCATCATAGCCACGCTTTTCATCCAACTTGCCTTTCCTGAGAGCCATATTCTCTTCGATAGTTTCTTCGCTCTTCTGAAACTGCTCTTGAATCATAGAGAGAGCACTGATTATTTCATCCGGATAATCTTGTATTCGACCAACCAGCATGCTAAATTTAGTGGCAGCATCACGATTTGCTCGATACTCCTCCATCTCCTTGAAGAACGCCTCTTGCTCCTCTATACGGTGCATTATCCACTCATATCTCTCGTTCCCTTCCTCAACGTGAGCTCCACACACAAAACACTGATGGTCCCGTATTATTTCTTCCAGTTTAGCACGACTCGGGTTGTCAATATACTTTCGTTCTGGAGCGGCAAACTCTTCTGTCGTATAATTGCTAATGATTATTTTCCCTTTCTTAAGGAGAGGCTCACAACCATTCAATATCCAGAGATACGGAAGTTGAGCACGCTGGTATCTATCTTCTGCAAAAATTATATCGTTTAGTTCCTTAATCTCACGGTCGCAGTCCTTAAACTTCACGATTAGCCCCGAATATTTGGCTAGACCTTGAAGTTTGGTTTCTTCATCCGCAATAGCAGCCTCTACAGCGTCAATCTCATCTTGTTTTTTTTGCAGTTTCCTTTCTTCCGATTTAATCGTATCATACAAATACTGCTTCTTTGATAAGATAGCCTCTGCAGCAGCATTGTTCTTATTGGCTTCCCGGATCACTTTATCCTCCATTTTCTCAATCTTTGCTTTGGACTTAGTGATAATCTCAGAGAGTTTTTGGTAGTAAGGGAAATATGAAATGTGCTGTACCGCTGCTTCCAGCGTTTCTTTCTTGCGGAAGTCAATTAAACTTTCCAAGGATTCACCCTGGAACCAAATGTAATTCCGTATTTCTGGAGGGAAAAGACGCCGAATTATATCTTCCGCTTGATAAGTAACTTTTACTTGAGTACCCGTGGGAGAATCAAAGGACACCTTTAGAGCATTGGGCTTTACGTCCCATGAGAAACTATCCTTCCAGTCGTTGCCTTTCTTCCTTACCGCCGCAACGGATCGCTCAATGACGTACTCCTCTCCTCTGTCGTCTTCGAGAACAAGACGAACGCCCGCAGTAACAATAGAGTCGACAGCAGCATCACATAAGGCTTTCATATTGATAAATTCATGGCGCCTCATCGCCCCTTTCGAAGACTGGGGTAATCCATCTGTGTCACACCAGCCAACATCCGTGATGTAGAGTTTCCCAAATAATACCCAGTAGAAAGCGTTGAAAAGTTTTGACTTGCCCTTACCACCCTTTCCGATAACAAGGTTAAGGCCCTTGGAAAACAGGATTGTCTGCTCGCCATAATAGGACTGGAAATTCTCAATGGTTATACTTTTGATAATCATTTGTCCACCTCCTTTTTATTTGCAGATATTCTTAATGTTACTGATGTACTGATTAACGAGAGAGTCAGAGTCCGACTTACTCACCGATAATTCCGTTAGCATACGAGCTACTTTCTTGGCTTTGTCATTATTGACAATAACTTTTTCTTTGCCAGCAGCGACCGTTCTTTCTATTTCGGTCTCAATGGCTTTGTACATTTCTGTCTGAATGGACATAGTGATATTAATTATATTGCTTTTCTTCTTCTTCAAGTAAACTGTGGTGGTCAATGCATAAATCCTCACAGATACTTCTTAATGTACCATAAATGATTAGGTCCTTATTGTCAGCAAGAGCGGCAAAATTGAGCACACGTTTCACTTCTCCAGTAAACAGATTTCTTTCCACGGCTTCATTGTCCCCGGTGAACCCTGGAGGCGTAACAATCAAGTCCCATATAGTCGCCTTCTCTTTCTCCTTGCTTTTGCGAAGAACTCGCCCACGTCGCTGAACAAATTGCCGGGGATTACCCGTACTGGAACAGAATATCGCATGCTCTGCGCGTGGTATATCTACACCTTCATCAAGACATTTCATAGACAAAAGAATCTGTATATCGCCATCAGCAAAAGCACGTAAAATACCTGGGGCGTCATCTAAGCCGCTAATGTATTTATGGTACGTATACCCTTGGTCTTTAAACATTTGAGCATATTCATCGATTATGTGAATATCCTCATCATCAATTGCATAGGAGTCTTGGACAGAATAATCCGGCTCGTATCCTTCTGGCACGAAAACAAACGTGTAGTCTAACTTGCGTTCCTTCTTGAGGGAGGCCAATAGTTCGGTAATTGTCACTTTTTTGTTTTCTGCTTTGTGGACAATCCGCTTTCTCTTTAAGAGTAGCTTTTCAGCCTCAGGCTTATACTTACCTGTATCCGGGTCGATGAATTTCCGAAGTTGGGACGTGATATATTGATACTCATCCATCTCGGTTGGTGTCAATTCCACGAAAACAGGATAATAGTCATAGTGACAAAGGATACCAGCATCAATAGCATCCTTCATCGTGAAACGATAAGTATATCTCGGTGGATAGGAATTGAAAAAATCGAAGACTCTGGCAGAGCCTAGATCATCATAAACTCGTTCTGGCGTTGCCGAAAGACCTATCCTTAATTGAATAGGGTCTGGTAAATGCTTAAGAGAACTCGTTGATCCAAGGTTATGCGCTTCGTCGGCAATATAAATAAAAGATTCAATACCCTTCGTATTCTTTAGGAAACTCTGTACATGACCACGGTTAAACGTGGCATAAGTTGTAATAAAGATTAAGTTTTTCTTCTTGTCGAACACGCTCCTGGTAGAATACCGGCTCAGATACTCCTTCCAGTCTTTGTCCGTGTGGCTACAAATGATGTTCTGGAAGTTGAAGTTCTTTACCTCGTTAACCCACTGTAATTCAAGGGCTGTGGTAGGAACCGCAATAATCGCCTTATAATATCCGTTGGCTCTATATTGTTTAAGGACGCAATTCAATGCTGTTACTGTCTTTCCCGACCCTGTGGCCATTGCAAAGATGCCTTTGCGATCATTCTCAATCCAGGCTTCATAAGCTTCCTTCTGAATAGTCCTCTCTTCCGGGAACGGGAAACGAGGCTCTTTCTCCTTTTGTTCAATCTTTGCAATGATTCTTTGAGGAAGAGGTTTAGAGGGAGTATGCACCGTTTTGAAATTCTTTACATCCAATTCTCGGAGGTCCACCCCGCTTTGAATAAGAGCCTCGAGAGTCTCTTTAGGGAATTTCCCTTGGATATGCGTCTTAACGTTTTTAAGTGGAATGTGAATCAGGTGTGGGGTGTCGTGTGACCAAGATTCATCAAATAAAGCCTGATACTCACTGACGCGTTTTGCGTCCTCACTTGAAGAGAAAACAGTTATTGTCTCTCCATTCAGTTCCAGAGCAGATTGTGAGAAATTTGCTGAGCCAATGAAAGCTATCTTGTTACCCTGGAAATCAGTAAAAACGCCGTACTTGTCGTGCCCTAATCCCCCCTTTGTGGAGACTGTAGCGACAAATTCGATTCGATCCAGAGATATTAGGTATGACAAGCACTTAAAAAACTGCTCATCAGCTTTAGACAGTGTCTGGGCAAGTTTGTCAATATTCGATAGAATCTTCACCTCAAAAGAACTATCAAGTTTTAGTTGCCCCAATTCTATTGCACGCTTATCTTCTTCACTAAGAATGTGATTAATAACCACGCGCATTATCCCGCCATTCGCAATAAAGATGGCAAATCCATATGCCAGACTGCGAATAGCACTCGATGAAAAGAAACCCAGTCCAAGATCAAACTGAGCACTCTCCAAAAGTGCCTCAGTAAAGAACTCTTTCGGTTCATCTATTCCGGAAGAATAGCTATGTTTAAACTTCACATCCGTAAGCATACACCTTGTTATCCTATAGCGGCTAAACCGTCGTTGATTTTATCAAATAGGTAGTCGTATCCCACCAAGTTGGGGTTCTCCTTAACATCTTTTGCGATTCTTTCGAGGCCGTCATCTAGATGTAACTTGAAATAACGAGGGATGTTCTTATCAGCATCTGAAACCTGATAAAGGGTACAAACCATTGATAGGTACACAGGAAAATAACTCCCAAACAGAACGTTTTTACTGTATTCCTTTCCTCCTGAATCCTTGATATCAAGAGGCGAGAACCTTACTCCGGATTGTAGAGAGTATGCTAGTGCGATACGAGCAATCACATTCTCCGCCCCAAGGTTAAACTTCCTTGTGAGTTCAACCACGTTCTCACGGTTCTTGGTACTTGTTTTTATCTGCGTAAACATCTGTTATTCTTGCATTAAGGAGTCAATGGGGATCTGCTCAATATACGAATGAGACGTGTCGTTTTTGATTAGATACGTTGCGTTGACCAAAGGCTTCATTATCTCCAATTCGGATTCGGTCAACTCTTTATGGAGCAGCGGGAATAAGACCACTTGTTTCGAAATAGTGGGATAAAATTCCGTGATAATCTTGTTAGAATGGCTCTTATCAAACTTCTGTAGAGGGCTATCAATGAAAACTGGGAATGAAAGCCCTGATTCATCGACAAGTGCCTTGAGGAGGGACGTGGCATAAAGTTGCTGCTCACCCTTTGAAAGAGAATCCTTTCTGATAACATCACCTGAAGGAGACAACAAGTCAATATCCATCGCTTCATCAGAAATATGAACTTTCACGGAACCGATGAAATTTTCTTTGTGCATTAAGGCGTTCATCGCCGTCCTGATTCGACGCTCCAAGGATGATTTCTTTTCTTGTTTTAGGGAAGCGAGGAAAGCTTCCAGTTCTGCTATCAATGATTCTGCTATCGCATCCTTTTTAATATCACTATCGTCAAGGCTAACAATCTTACTAAGTTCGGTAATCTGCTTTGCTATAGACGCTAAATCTCGCGATGCAAAGGCTTTGTCCTCAACAAGTTTTCTAATCTGTGCATCGATTTCAGCAATCTGTTTCTCAACATCATTCTTCTTTGCCCGAATAATCTTTATCACTGAATCATTCTCGTTACTCTGCATGTTTGCGATACGACGAGATGCCCTTTCAAGAATCTGCTTGTTTTTCTTGTAATCATCCGCAAGATGAGCGAATTCAGCCTTGTACGTTGTGGTAACGTTAGTGTATACAGCTACAAATTCCTTGTACTCGGCTTCAGAGAGAGAGATCAACTGCTCCTCGGAAGAATCAACACCGACATACTTGGACAGGATACCATCTATACTGTCTTTGAACTGTGCAGCCCAAAGACTACCTCCTTCGAATTTATCTATAGCCTCATTGAGGTCTCTCGATATTTGCATAAGGAGCGCATTTTGATTTAGCACATTGGATTTTGCCAATGATGCTTGGTAGTCATGTTCCACCTGATCTTTCGTCTTTGCAAGTAAACCTCCGGCGATGGCGAACGGAGCATACTCCAGAAACAACTTCAGCTTAGCCTTGTATTCTGCGTCTTTTTCCTTTGTCGTCTTTACGATGGATTCCTGCCTACGTAACTCTTCAATAGTAATGTTGTTGCCTTCGCGAAGCAATTCGACCTGAAGGCTTTCATTCTCTGTATTTAGGGCTGAAAGCCGCAGGTCAAGTTCACGAAGACTTTCCTCCATTTGAGTTATTGAGTCCTTAAGCGCATCCTGTTGGTCTATCAATGAAATGAGTTTGTTGCGGCCAACTATATCGTCTGATTTCCTACGGAACCGAAGACGCAGATTCTCAAGATTTCGCTTTAAGTCTTCGTACTTCTTAACGCCAAGGACCTCATTGTATGCAGAGTTCAGTTTCCTCTTCTCCTCCAGGGTATTGGTGTCTGCAAGCGCAACAATCTTTTCAGAGTCAAAGAAGAAGAAGCGGGCGATGTCTTTATTCAAGATAAAGTCGTTGATGAAGACTTCACTACCGATTTCTTTCGACAGCTCGTTCAGTTTCCCATCAATGAATATCTCGACAGACTCCTTGTCCTGAATAAAATCATAACTACGAGTTATCCGTAGTGAATCACACGGAATTGAGGGGATGAAAACGTCAGAGAAATCAATCGAGACTGAGTACACAGAGTCCGTTTTGATTTTCTCATTTTCGAAGGAATAGCCAATTTTTTTAATCTGACCAATAACGTTCTGAGGGAGGGCTTCAACATTCTGACGGGATGTGATATTAAGGTTGCTTTTCAAGAAGGCATTGTAACCGCCCTTGTTTGCTATTTCTTTTCTCACGACCTCGTCTATGTCCGTCATTAGGCGCCCATATAAACACCAGAGCAAAGAGTGAAGGAAGGTTGTTTTACCAAATCCATTCTCGCCGGATATCAGATAGATGTTATGCCCCTCCTTCTCATTAAAGAAGACCGAGTTTGCACCATTATAAAGGCGATAATTGGTCAATGTGATGCTCCGAATTCTCATGCCTCAACCTCCTTAACAAATGCATCCAAGCGGCTTTCCAAATCATTCTGGAGGCCAAGTTTCTTCATGAGCAATATCTTGTTCTTTTGCAAGGCTAGCAGTTCCTGAATAAGCTGGTAGTGCTCGGGGTTGTTACAGGCTCGTTCAAGCATAAGGCGTTCTTGCAAACCAATATTATCGTTCTGCAAATCATACCCGTAAACCTCGTTATAGATATCATTCACGGTTGTCGTGAAATTGCCATCACGATACCACATCACCTGGATTGCAATGAGTTCCTGGCTTGTAATTAGGTCTATACTTGACCGAAACTGCTGCGTCTCTTTCTGAATGATTAACAGCTCCCGAAGCAATTGGACTCGATATTCCATCGTATAGTTACCTTGATTGTGACCGGATTCATCTACGGCACTTTGTCCATTGCGACGTGTTGAGCAACGCAATTCAGACACATTACGATTCTCAACCAATCTGTTACGATAATCAAGTAAAGGCTTCATCCATTCAACCCCGTTTTTAATCAGCGACGTCATGGACTTATCTTCTTTAACAACAGTGCAAATCCAACAACCAAACCGACTCTGACCGCATGAGCGATGGCTATCGTCCGTCACAACAGTAGGGCATTCATAGTCATCAGCAGAGGCATCAAGATATATTTTGAATAGGATCTTATTATCAAAACCCCAGGGAGAAGGAATAGCATTGATAATCCACCAGACCTCCTCTAACATCAATTCCTTGATGGGGGCATATGTGTATGTGTTGGGATTCAGAGGATGCTTTGTAAGACGGTGTCCTTTAATCTCATGCTTCTTAATTGATTGAGCGCGTTTTTGACTCTCATCAAGACGAGTGCCTATGAGAATGATTGCCTCTCCGTTTGAAGCGACTTGGCTTGTAATGAATGTCGAAGTAGGCTTAATCTTCATGCGCTCAGTACAAAAACGAAACGCATTGTTAGGAACCGGATACCCTTTCCCTATAACACAGCACCAGAAAGTATCTTCAATCTCAGGAGTGGTCGTCTTTACAACTACAGGCAGTTCCTGAGCACGTGCTGCATCCTGTATTGTCTTTAGTACGTTACATACATACTCTTCAATGACAGGATTCTCGACCATTGTGTCGTTACAGACAACATACACTTGGCGATTGAGAGGATGCCCCTCTTCGCGAGCCTTCTGCATGGCCATCCATGTAAGGGTAAGCAATACCGTGGAGTCTTTTCCTCCACTGAACCCAATAATCCAGGGACGATTATACCGATCTTCTTCTAGATATTGATCCTCGAGTTCCTCTATTATGTTCGCAATCCTATTAGGGATTTTCATGCTTCCATATCCTTCCCTGGGGGGCTCCTGCCAGGAGGTCCACATAACAAAAGTGTGAAGCCTCATTTCGTTTATCCGCAAGAAGGCTGTGGCGGCCGCAAGGAAGATAAACTACTTTTGACACTCCACACTCGGCCTGATATGGAGTGCCAGACTCAAGAATTGAGTCAAGCAGCATAATACCAATGCACGAGCGTAAAGAATCCCTGTAGTCCTTTCCTTTGAAAATTGCCACATTTTCTTGCAAGGACGCAGAAAACACTTTCGCTAAATATGTATGTTATACGAGATAACATACAAATGTAATGATTTTCTGTCAATGACGTACGATAGATTCGAGGAATCGTCATTGCATTATCATAATTGACAAGGAGTTGTCAATAATTGCGACGTGATTCATATATATCTTATCCAAACAAAAATGGAAATGCGGCTCAACTCTATACGAGATGGGCCGCAAAACACATTATCAGGAAAGGCAGTCGTCTCCTAACTGTATTTGCTCTTCGCAACGAAGAAACCAAATATATAAACGAGAACAAGAAGGACTACGACAATTTCGCCTTGTATCCTTTGGCTTCCAGCGCAGCGGAATACTTCTCCCAAGAGAAGGCCGACATTCCTGACAGAACCGCGAGGCAATCCTTTTTGATGCTGGCTTTGTTCTCTTCGAACCTGTCTTCCGTACGTTTCCAGCCGCGCAGGCGGTTGACCTCTTCGGCGGCCGTCTTTGCTCGGATGCCGATCAGGTGGTCGCTGTTCAGGCAGTTGTCCATATCGATGCGGTTGCAGTCGAGATGGAGGTGAGGGATGCCGGGCTGGTTTATTCCCAATTATTTGTACAAACTTGATACAAATTATGATTTTTGTGGTATATTTGTACGGAATTACAAAAAGAGAAATGAGCGAGAGAGAACAGTTTATTTCATCTTCCTCCGTGAAAAAACACGGACGGACAGAGTACTACAAGATGCTTGAAAAGGCTAGGCAAGGCGAACTTATTCAGGTTCGTCGGGGTGTCTATGCCACCTCAGAGCAACTGAGTGGTAATATGATAGATATCAATTCCATCGTTCCGGACGGCATCCTGTGTCTATGGTCTGCCTGGAGTATTCACAGGCTGACCACATCTATGCCCCAAGCCTTTCATGTCGCTGTCAGAAGAAATAAAAAGATAACTGTTCCTGCTTTTCCGCAAATGGAGATTCATTATTACACCGACAAGGTCCTGAATGTCGGCGTATCACAGATGACTATTGACGGTTTTTCAGTCAATGTTTATGACGTGGAGAGATGCGTATGCGATGCTGTGAAGTTTAGGAACAAAGTCGGTATGGATGTGTGTTCTGAAATAATCAACAACTATCTCGAGCGTCCGGAAAGAAACATATCAAGACTGATGGACTATGCGAGAATTCTAAGGGTTTCCGCCACCCTAGAGAAATATCTGGAGGTCAAACTATGAGCAAAGAAATCGTAAAGAATTACGGGAAATCGATCCGGAGCAAACTTCTGAACATTGCAAAGAATGAGGACGTCTACTACCAGACGGTCTTGACTAGATACTTCCAGGAAAGGTTGATCTATAGGATATCCCAATCTGGATATCGCCAGAATTTCTATCTGAAAGGTGGAGCCTTGATGTACGCACATGAAGGCTTTGCGGCAAGGCCTACATTGGACATAGATTTCCTTGGTAATAATATCAGCAATGATGGCGAAAGAATCGTTGCCGCCTTCCGGGAAATATGTTCCTGCCCTTGCGAAGAGGACGCTGTAGTATTTGATGTAGAGCATATCACATCCAAGAACATAACAGAACTAAAGGACTACCACGGAGTGAGATTGAGCATTCCTGTATCAATGGATACGGTTTCTCAGGTCTTGACGATGGATATCGGATTCGGTGACATTGTGACACCGGCTCCCGTAGACCTTGACTACCCGGCTCTCCTTGAGCATCTTCCAAGTGCAAGCATCCTCGCTTATTCTCTCGAAACCGTCGTTGCTGAGAAGCTGCATGCGGTCGTTGACCTCGCAGATCAGAGCAGTCGAATGAAGGATTATTATGATCTGTATCAGATACTGAATACTCGGAATTTGGATTCCGATGTATTGCAGGAAGCCATTGCAAGAACTTTTGAAAACAGGCACACGCCCTATGACCCAGACACAATGTTCTTCAGGGACGACTTCGGGACCAATCCACAGATGGATACAAGGTGGCGCGCATTTATCAAAAAGATCACGAGTAAGTCAGACCTTCAGTTTTCTGAAGTAGTTACATATCTTCAGGAAAAACTCCTTCCGTACTGGAAGAATCTTAACCACTGACACAATGGGATCTTTTAGCACATACTCCTTTCCAGAAGCCAAAAGCATAGTTGTTTGCGGCGATATTCACGGCGATTTCAACGCCGTGATATATAAGTTGTGCTATCAGTATCAAATGACGGATACCGTGCTTATTATTGCTGGGGACTGCGGTTTTGGGTTCGATAAGCCGGGATACTATGACAATGTGTACAATCGCAATTCCTCAAGGTTGAGCAAGGCGAACAATTGGGTTGTGATGATCCGGGGGAACCACGATGAGCCAGCGTATTTTCAGGAGGAACGCATTCATCACGAGCGATTCCGCTGCATTCCAGATTACAGTATCATCCAAGCTTGCGGACACAATATCCTATGCGTCGGCGGTGCCGTCAGCATAGACCGGGATTACCGGAAGAAGCACGATTCCAGGTATTTACGTTCGGGGGTGGCATCATACTGGCCCGACGAGATGCCCGCCTATGACAAGGAACAGTTGGATAGTATCAGCCAGGAACTCAAGCTTGACACTGTCATTACTCACACGGCTCCTTCCTTTTGCGAGTTGATCTCCAAAGATGGCTTAAGAGAATGGGCGGAATTGGACCCGGATATTCCTGCGGACTGCGCTAAAGAGCGAGAGACAATGGACCAGATATTCTCCCATCTCAAGTCAGCCGGGCATCCAGTGTCCCACTGGTATTACGGTCACTTCCATCAAAGCTGGAATTCCGAAATTAATGGCATTTTGTTCTCTATGCTAGATATTATGGAGTTTAAGGAAATCCGGTGAATACTACATCATAACGAATGTAGAATAACGCATACGGTCAACAAATACATCCGATAAAGGATAACAATCGTCAACAAGTTAAAAACGCCAGATAAAGACACTAACTGTCAGAATTGTTTCAGTATAGTTTCAGTAAAAGATTTCAACGAAGTTATAACTGTTTGATTATCTTTTATTTCCTTCAAATAGTTAGTATTCCCGCCCGGGGCACAAAGACAACTAATTGAAAATCAATTAGTTGTCTTTGTTCATGTCTTCCGCACAGCCTCTGGATCTTCGCCAAATGACCAAACGTAATCACGCCAAATAACCAAACGCCATTACTCCGTATTTGGAAAAGCGTCCTTTTTACGCCCCAAATTCTTTGGAAAAGCGTCCTTTTTGTGTTTGATTTTTCATGGAAAAGCGTAGGGGCACGAGGAAAGCCAGGCGATGAAGCCTGGCTTTTCTATTGCCTTAGCATTTTTCGGCCCGTTTGGCACAGTATTTGATTATAAACTCGAATTGTAAAAAACAGCGCCGACAGGGCTGTTGACCGGATGCATTTATGGCAAACTTGGCTGCCGGGATACAAATCAAGGACTAAACATCTGGGGACGGAGGTCCTCTCATGTCAAGGCCATACAATCGTGTGGCTCTTTATTTTTCAAGAGCGACAGACATACTTCAAGGCTGCCTCGGGCGATGACGTCTATGCCGGAGGGCCGATACTGCGGGGATGAACGTATCCTTCCCCATACGGGAAAACTATGCCCGGATCCAGGAGACTTGATCGGAGAAAAGACCATTGACACAAACAAAGAAAGAGATGACAGAAAACAGCATGCTTGGTAAGGACGGACTTACCGCTACGAGCGCCAACCATTTGGCGAACATTGCCAAGGAGATGTACGAGGCGATGGAGACCAGGCTGGAGGCCCTGAAGTTTTACAACAGGGATTACATGCTTGCCGTGAACAACAACACCTACCGCGTGGAGAACGAGTCCGGAAAGGACGAACTGGAGACGATGACGGACAGCCTGAAAGAGATTGGGCAGCTGAAGAGCCTGATTGCCTACCTGCGGGAGGGCATTAAAGCGAAGGCGGAGCTGGACACGGACGAAGCGTTTGACAAACACGTGGAACAGCTGATTAAGGAAGGCCGGGAAGACCTGGCGCAGCCGAAGGCCAAGGAGGAGGTGCACCTGGGCGATGAATTTGCGAAACTAAGCGCGGAACAGAAAGCCCGGTACTACGCCCTGGAGGCGAAGTGCAGTACGATAGGCAAGTACATACACCCTGAAGGGGCGTTTGCCAAGGCAAGAAACCTGTACTTTGAGCACACTAAGAACCCCATTACCGTTACGGGAAAGGGGCAGGATGCGGAATTGAGCGCATTTAGCTCCAGCTTTACGCCGGAAGAAGTGGACGGAGCCTTTTTTGCCCTGCAGAAGGAGTACCGGACGCTGCAGGCGGAGTTTAACAAGATGAAGGGCGAGCTGGATGCGCGGGTGACGGAGCGGCAGAAGGCGGATGCCAGCGAAAAGCTGGCGGCAAACAAGCGTTGGCTGGACGCCCTGGACCTGGAAAGGGTGAAGTATAAGGAAGCGGTGAAGGCGATGAAGGTGAAGATACCGCAGAACCTGAAAGCCATTTACGAAAAAGTGAACGCGGTTGCGAGCGCGAAATAGCGACGCACCCCCTGACAATACAGTTCTTTGACAAGTCGAGCCAGGATCCGGCCTCCCCTGTCTTGGGGGCGCCGGTCCGAATGCAGGAAGGGTGAAGGATCCAATCTATCAGTTTGTATCCACCATCCGGACGGACAGATTTCCTCTTTTCAGACGCAGCCCGTTTTGATGACCGAAAACCCCGGGAGCTTGCTTGTTGCACAGCCAGCCGCTTGTAGTTGGCAGTGTCCTTGAAGCACGATCTCCCATGGAGGACTCGGGGAAGATTCGGGAAAGCGTCCTAACTTTCGGTTTTGCTTTCGCCCCGTCCGGGTTATCGATCTGGATCTGGTCCCTGTTTCCGGATCCCTTCCCGCAGGTTCGACTTTTTTATCAACGCACGGATATGAACATCAGGATATGTGAACAGGACGACGCCGAACGGATGTTGAGGAATGGAACCTTTGGCGCTTTTTTGCAGATGTGGATGGACCGTTACCCGCAACGGGACATTGACTTTGAGATAGGCCCGGACTGTACGCTGCGGAGAGAAGGCGGGCGATATACGCTGCTGATAAGGCTGAAAGGTATTTGGACGGTATACAAAGAGGATGTAGAACCGGGAAAGGTGGCCGATATTCTCCGGCCCGCCCGCGAGATAATACTGCAGAACGCCTGCGACAAGCAAGAGCTGATGCGGGCGGGAAGGACAGGAGAGTTGTATAAGAAGGCCAAAAGATTGGCCTTTTGGATAAGATCGGCAGACTGGAGAGACGGGAACCGGCACCTACCGACGACAGAGTTGAAACACTCCGCCTGGTTTTGCGGAGAAGAGATTTGGAGAAGGATACGAAAACCGGTAAAAAAGAAATACCGCTATAAGAATTATGAGTATTATTACTCTGATTACGAGTATTATTTCCTTATTGAACGCAAGGACGGACAAGAGGTGATAGAGACAACTTTTGACGCCATTTATGAGTATATGAAGAGATACTACGAGAAGCAGAAGGAACTGACGCGGGGCGAGTTTTAGCCCCGGATATCCGGACAGCAAAAAAGGACGTCTCCCTTTCCGGGCGACGTCCTTTGTCAATAGGAGATGTTTCCAAGCCGTTACTGGACGGCAATCTGCTTGACGGATTCGGGCTGCTGGGCCTTCTCCTTCTTGGGGATATGGACGTTCAGCACGCCGTGTTCCATCTTGGCTTCGATCTTCTCGGCCTCGGCATCCTCCGGCAGCAGGAGTGTCTGCTGGAACTTCTCGTAGGAGAATTCACGGCGGAGGTACTTGCCGTGCTTCTTGCCCTCCTTGTTCTCGGACTTCTTCTCCATTTCGATGTGCAGGTTATTGTCGGCGTCGATGTGGACCTTGAAGTCCTCCTTGGTGAGTCCCGGTGCGGCGAGTTCCACATCGTACTCTTTTTCGTTCTCAATCACATTGATGGCCGGAGCCGTGTAGGTCGTCCGTTCT
>JAEEGK010012217.1_pt1 | contig 19551 bp, 18 predicted proteins | sample 8958771 | NCBI WGS metagenome assembly JAEEGK01 (sample SAMN16246547, study PRJNA631951) | gut metagenome | biome: gut microbiome; feature: rumen; material: SC-attached | host: Bos | place: Iran: Karaj | collected 2018-10
TCTCAACAAGGGACGCCGGCGCAGTCGTCGGCAACTGCTACGGGAGCGTCAGAGGATGTTCGGTAGCCGGCAGTACGGTGAAGGGCTATTGCGCCGGAGGCGTCGCCGGCAGCCTGGGCTCCGGCTCAATAGACGAATGCTCGGTGACCGGGACCACGATATCCTCCGTCGGCTACTTCGGCGGCATAGCCGGATGGATAGACGGTGGAGGAAACAAAGGCGCCACCGTGTCCTGCTGCTCCTACGCGCACGCGGGCGGGTCCAGCTTCGGCGTGGGCACGGAGGCCGGGGGCGTCGCGGGACATGCGATCGGCCTGAGGCTGGAGGATTGCGCCGTGGACGGCATCCATCTGGGAAGGTCCGCTAATCACGGGTTCCTCGTCGGTGCTGGGAAAAATCTCGTGCTCGCCGGGAGCGGAGAGAAATACGGCAGCAGCACCTCGAACTGCAAGTATTACGCTACAGTATTGTTTAGTGTGATATTGAGAGACGAACTTGCCGATGAAAGCTGGCCTTCATACGGAAACTGGCGCTCATGCATGTCGAACCCGTATGTAGGGACCATTTCCGGCAGTATCGACCTTCCAATCAATACTGCCGGAAACATGAATCACATGACCTATGCCGATGCCATCTACAGGCTCCAGAAAGACATCCGCCTTTCCAGTTATTCCCCCAAGGAGTTCTCCGGGAAGCTCTACGGCAACGGGCATATGATAAGCGGTCTATCCTATGATGGCACTTCCGGGAGCGTTCTTGACGACGGTGTTGGCAGGTGCGGGCTTTTCACCGTCACTCGCGGCAATGCGGAGATCCGGGACCTTGTTATTTCTGGCACCGTGATCACGCTCAGCAACGCGGATGAGCGGCAGATCCGCGTCGGAATCATTGTCGGAAATTCCTATGGCAACACCAAAATAACCAATTGTTCCGTGTACGGAGGAAGCATTACCTGCGGTGATGCGACCAAATACGACCAGGGGAGCGAGCTCGTCGGTGGCATCGTCGGATTGGCCGAGGGCAACACCGTGATCACTGGATGCTATGTAGATGCGACCTTGCGCGCTGGAGGGGGCGCCGCATACTGCGGAGGCATCGCCGGCGCGGCTATCGAGAATGCCAAGATCACTGGATGCACCACCTGGGGGGACTACAAATCTACCGCGAGGTGCCATGGACAAAATGCGACGAACGGATTGGGGTATGCCGGCTCGATCGCAGGAGCGAAGGCCTCCAGCGCGACGATAAGCGACAACGGAGGGAGTCCCACATTGGCTGTCGGCACTTACGAGAGCGGCAAGCATAGCACGGCAACAGGCCGCCCCTATGCCATATATGTGGCCGACTATGGAGATTTGTCGAAGAAATGGAATATCAAAACTACTAGTTAAATCGAAGACCGCAAAGTGCCGGCGACGAGACGCCGCCGGCACGAAACAGTTTCCGCAGCCGAGAGAAAGGCCTCCCAAACGGATGTCTCTACTCAGCTGCTTTCTATACTCTTGGTAGCCTGACCTCGCCACATGATGCTCAATTTCGTCATGCTAGCTCATTCGACATTTGACGCCCTTCATGGCTTTCGCTGAACGTCTTTGCCACATTCCGCACATGTGGGCCCAATGTTTGGGCCCCAATAGGGCCCCACAAGAAACCCCTGGCTCCGATATTGGCGAAAAACTCCTCGGATATGGAGCCCCAATTGCTGAACACCGCCTTCTTGCGGACCCCCCTCTCGACGATCCTCGTAACTGTCAAATGGCTCAGCGACCACACTATGGATTCCGTGCAAGACTTCTCGACGGACGTCCTGCGCCTTCCGCTCTCCGCCACAATCTTACGGGCCCCTTTCATCTCGTACCTGGCCAATGCGATAGCCACCTCCGACAAAAGGGCCAGCAACATGGGCCCCCTGATGGAAAACTAGTTCCATACCTTCAAGGGCTTGATCCCCGTCACCCTCTTCAGCGAATGGATCAGATGCTCCACGGTGGCTCTAGCGCAATGCTTGTCCAGGGCCTCCGCAGGTATCAATTGGACCGAGGACTCGAGCTTGAATAATCCCGCACGAGGGCCCATGACCTCCCTGATCAACCCCTCGCACTCCTCGTCCGTGAACTTCAGCTTCCTCTGCTGGAAGACGGTGACGTAGACGTCCGCCAGGACGCTCCTCTTCACAGTCACGAAATCGGACTTGCGGAAATTCCCGCTCTCGTATGTCGTCATGGCGCATATCATGCGGTCGACGCTGCGTTCCGCGACCTTATACGACCTCATCCAGTTGTCCAGGGACCAGTACAGGTAGGTCGTCCTTCCGGACGACTCGAACCTATGGCTCAGGCAACACACGCCGTCCTCCACGTATTGCCAGGATTCAGCAGCCTGTTTCGCAATCTTCTCGCCAGAGACGTTCAGCTTCACCCTGATCAGATACTGGTTCCCCGACCTTATCACGGGGTCCGAGATATCTCCGGAGGCTCCGCCGTTGTCCATGATGACCCACAATCCCTGCCTCACCATGCGGAATATGTCTGGAAGTGCGCCCTTATATTGCACTGGGCCGGAGATGTTGCCCCGTAAGCGCGGATAAAGAAAGGTATCTGGACTTTTGGAGTACGTGACAAGGAACTCCACCTGCAGTCTGCTCTGGTCCCTGAAGTCCCTCGGATACCCCACGGCCCCGAGCTCCGACCCGGGGCCGTTCATGACCACCGCGGAGCCGCCTATGATCACGTCTGTGTTCTCGAAGCGGTACTGCGAGTCGAGACCCTCCCAGAACTTGACTATGATCTAGTCGCTGTGGTCCCCGAGGATCGCCAGACCGCGATTGATGGTCCTCTGGGACAGACAGCGTCAAGGCCGAGCTCCTTCCTGACGTTCCGGTCCTTGAACCAGTCCGAGCATATGCACATGGAGTTGCTGTCCATAAGGATGTAAGTGCTCATAGCCACCACAATACTGCTCAGGGGGACGCCTTTAACCTTCAGTGAATCGGCGTAATACAGAATCCCGATGGAGCCGAGATAGTGTTCGACGGTCTTGATCAGCCCGAAGGCAACCAATATATTCTCGTTAGGGATAGAGACGGACGCCCCTGTCCTGAATGTCATTTGCTTCACAACTGCGCATTAAGGCGGGACGCTTTTAACCTCGCTGCTAACCGAGGATCATATGCCCTTTCGGGCTTCGTGTGGCGAGATCAGGTTAAAAGACTGCAATAATAAGCCTGTTCCTAGACAAGAAGTCGAAAACCTTCCCTTATCCCATCGGCTATCGTTAAGACTTCCTCATCGGACATCGCCACCGTCGGGAAGAAGACGGGAAGGTCGTACTCGGAAGCGTCGAACCCGTCCATGTCGTCCAGGCTCCTTCCCTGCACGTACGCGAGGGCGTATTTGACGTTCTTTTCGTCGCACCTCCTCATATCTGGATCGTAACGTTTCAAGGATTCGAAATCTCCGTTTCCACGGAAGATGACCCTGCACCCGCGCTTCATCACCATCCAGGCGGACACCAGCCCCCTGTCGTCCTCCACGTCGGCGACTACCTTGCCCTGGGTCCCTATTGGGAGCCCCGCATGGCACTGGATGACGTCGCTGAACAGGTACGCGCGATTGTCCCTGACCTCGATGAAGAACTTCACGTCTGGATTGGTGAGCTTCACCTTGATCCCTAGGCCCTCGTTCTCGAGGAATATGGCGGAGCCGGCTTCCCTGGCCACGTCCAGGCTCGTGTACGGATGGCTTCCGTCCCTGCGGGCGTCCACGGCGAACGTCTGGCCCGGGGACAGCCTCCCCTTGGAGTATTCCGCGGCGGCCCTGCATATGTCCTCCAGGTCCGAGGAGCACTCCTCCACCAAGGAAACGGATGCGACGCCGAAGACCTTCCTCAGGGAGCGGACGGCCTTCTCGGGGTCCTCCGTCTCCACATAGAACCTGGCGCCCTTCCTGCTGACGAAGGCCTCCACGGAATCCGCCATCAGCATGGACACGATGTTGTCCTTCAGCTGGTTCTCGAACCTTCTGCGGACGGCGTCGCTCTTCAGCCCAATCTCGGAGTACCTCAACAGGAGCATGGCCATGCGACGACCATGAAAATGCCTGTGATATACTTGTCGCCACAGCAAACGATAAAGTAGTGCCGCCCTCTCCACCGGCCCATGGAAGCGTTGATCCTCCTCGGACTTCTGGCCACAGGCTCGGCCGCCGGCGTCCTCGGCGCCTTGTTCGGGCTCGGAGGAGGATTCATCTTCGTCCCGGTGCTGATGCTCGCCTTCGGCCTCGCCCCGACCGAGGCGGTCGCCGTGAGCCTCATAGGGATAATAGCCGGGTCGATGGGAGCGTCCACGGTGTTCGTGGACAAAGGCCTCTCCAACGTCCGCCTAGGGCTGCTCCTTGAGATAACCACCGCCGCAGGGGCCATAATCGGCGCCGTGGTGGCGACCTATCTGGAGGAGTGGGTGCTGATGTGCATTTTCTCCGTCATAGTCACCTACAGCGCGTTGAGGATGATCCTGAACCCGGAGAAGGTCGTCCCGCCTTCGGAGGACGCCGACGGGAGGTTCTCGTTCCGCTACAAGGACGAGGCGACGGGGGACGACGTGGCCTACGAGGTGCAGAACATCAAGGGCGGGATGGCCCTGTGCACCGTGGCAGGGATGATCTCGTCCATGACTGGTGTGGGCGGAGGCGCGGTGAAGGTCCCCCTGATGAACATCTACATGCACGTGCCCATCAAGGCCGCCAGCCCCACGAGCAGCTACATGATAGGCATAACCGCCTTCTCCGGGGCGATGACGTACTTCCTGTCCGGCCAGGTCCTGCTGGAGTACGCCGCGGGTATAGCCATAGGCGCCTTCGCCGGTTCCATCCTGGGGACCGCTCTGGCTAGGAGGATGCAGACCAGAAGCCTGAGGAAGTACTTCTCCATCCTGCTGATCGCGGTCGCCCTGCTGGTGCTCCTGCAGGCGGGAGGGGTGCTATGAACCTCAACAGGTCCACCGCGCTGGCCCTCCGCATAGGCGTCACCCTTGGGATCGCCCTTATGGCAGTCGGGCTGGCGCTGTCCATGTCTGGATACGGCGACTCCGTCCTGTACGCCGGGATCCTGACGCTGATAGTGTCGCCCTTCGCCGGCGTGGCGGTGAGCTTCGCGGCGCTGATTTCAATAAAGGACTGGTTCTGGGTGGCGGTGGCCGCGATCCTTCTCTGCATAACGGTGACAGGAGCAGTCGCAGCCGCTCTATGAAAGAGGATGCTGAAAAAGTGAAGGTGCAAGGGAAGGGATTTGAACCCTCGAACTCCTACGAGAATAGGCCCTGAACCTATCTCCTTTGGCCAGGCTCGGATACCCTTGCAAAGTTCAAAAACCCACATCAAGTGCCAATATTTTAACTTATTGACTGGGCTTCTTCATTATCTTCATCCAGCCGCCTGACTCGTATACTGCAAGCCCCCTCTTATCAAGCGCTTTCTCGAACTCTGGCCAGCTTATGACCTCGATCCTGTCGTTGCTCCCTTTGGTGAACTGCACCCCTTGGATGCCCTTCACCCTGCCGGGTTTCAGCCCCCGGTTCTTGGCGATGGCTTTCGCCTTCTCTATCGATATGGGTTCCATTGACATTTCGACACCCAAAAACAAATCAGAAAGTCGACTATAAAATACATTCTTAAAATACTCAAATAAAACTCCATTTTTATCTCATATCCAATACGGTATTGATTAGTATCTTGGATGTATAATCCGACAGACGTCCATCATGGCCGTCCAGAACCGAGGTCCAGGGACATGACGTGCAGGCAGGTTTCGGGCCATCCGCCCCTACGGTACGTCAAGGACCTCTCCCTCGCGAACCCGAAGCCTTCGTAGAATGATATCGCCGGCAGGTTCCTGGAGTTCACCACGAGCACGGCCTTGGGACATCCGCCTTCCCTACCTAGGTCCAGCACATGACAAAGGGCGCGGCCCCCGTATCCCTTCCCGCGCATTCCGGGCTCTATGTAAAGCTTGTCTATCTCCACGGAATCCCCGTCCAGAACGCGGTACGAGAGGAATCCTCCTCTGTCCTCCCCCTCCATAAGATACTCGAACACGTATCCCTCGCCCATCTTCCTCCTGACGGTCTCCGGCCCTATCCAGTCCTCGCATACCTCCTCGATCATCCTCCTTCCGCCCCCCACCAGGGACTCGTTCGCGTCCAGCCACAGAGGCCGGGCATAATTCGAGAACTCCTCCGCCTCCTCCGGCCTCGCCGCCAAAAACTCCATGTGTGGGCATGCGCGGGAGACGGTAAAGTGTTGCGACAGACCGCAACCGATATGAACGTCGAAGTATAGACTCGGACATGGAACAAGACGATTGCGCCTCCCTCGAGCCGTGGCCCGGAAGGGTGTCGTCGCCAGGGACCGGCCTGCGGCTGGGACGCGCCCTGGCTGCGGACAGGAGGCGCATTGTGGTCGTCACAGACATGGCGAGAAGCTCCCTCATGATGCGCGAGGCCCTGATATCGGGCGCGACGTCCCAAGGAGCGGACGTCATCGACGGGGGCGTCGCCCCGGAGCCTGCCGCGGCATACGCCGCCAGGATGGGGGACTGCGCGGTCTTCGTCAAGGAGCACGGCCACGAGAGCGAATACGTGGTCTACAACGCCGACGGAAGCCCGCTCACCAAGGAGCAGACGAGGCACGTGAAAGCCGCCTACGGGAACTCCCCCGCTCCAGACTACAAAGGGATCGGCAGAAGGCTGGAATACGGACACGCGGCGGACGACTACGCGGACCGCATGGTGTCCGAGTTCGGAAAAGCCTACAAGGCGCCGACCGTCATCGACTGCAGATGCGGCACCGCTTCCATGGTCGCGCTGAGGGTCATAGGCCCCGATGTCATATCGATAGACGCGCACGCCGACGCATGGCCGTGGAGCGAGGAGCCCCCCTTGGACGAGGACGGCGTCACCAGCCTGAGGGACCTGGTAGGGTCCAAGGACGGGTACATCGGGGCATGCTTCGACAGATCTGGCTCCGACGCCGTCCTGATCGACGAGAACTGCGGGATGATCGATCCCTCCAAGGCCGCCGCGATGGCGGTCTCCTGCCTGAAGCCTAAGAAGGTCGTCGCCTCCGCGGACGCCTCGTCCCTTATCGAGAACGCCTGCGCCGACGCAGAATACATCATAACTTCATGCGACGCAGGATCCGTGGCCGAGAAGATGACCCAGGAGGGGGCCGACATAGGGATATGCGGATCCAAGCTGATGTACAAGGGCCTCCCTGCGCCCGACCCGTTCCGCACCGTGGCGATACTGTCGGAGCTGGCTTACAGCAACAGCCTCCGGAACATCTGCCAGGAGATGCCCCAGCATTACAGGAGGGAGGAATCCCTCCCCATAGGGGACGACGAGGCGGCATTCATCCGCGGGATGAACGAGAGGACCGAGGAGATGCAATGCGTCAGGAGATCGACGGCCGACGGCTGGCGCATAGACCTGGAAGGAGGATGGTTCCTCGTGAGACGCCCGTCCGAAGGTCATGTGACGGTCGTCGCGGAGTCCACGGACAAGGCGTACCTGATAGGACTGATGGAGACGGTGTCGAACCTTGTGAGAGGCGGCGCCCACCATCAGTAAAAGACCTCCAGGTCCAGGACGTTCCCGTCCGAGTCGTACGCCTTCCAGCTGCGGCGGTCGTATGGCTGGCATGTTATCAGATGGACCCCGCCCATGTTCCTGAAGTAGTCCAGGTCGGCGTCTGACGCCTGGTTGGAATACCCAGGGTGGGAATGGGCGGTCCCTGCGATGCTGTAGTCTATGGGCGCCATCCATTGGCTCAGGAAGCTGTGGCTGTCGCCGAACACGGTGCCGGGAAGCATTATCATCTCCGATATGACGCCGTCTATCTCCCTGGTCATGCAAAGGAACTCGTCCGGATAGGTGGACCGTGCGGCGGCGTTGAAGCCGTCGATGAAGTCCACGTCCACTCCTTTTATGCGGTTCATTCCCCGTTCACCAGCTTCTCGCGCACCCTGCCGTAGAAGTCCCTCTTGAAGCGTATCAGACGCGCCTTCTTGGACGACATCATGAACTGCACCGAGGTCCCTCCACGCATCTGCGTCTCGCTCTGGCCGTCCAGGACCAGCATGCACCCCTTGTCCATCACGTTCTCCACGGTGACCTTGGACGTGGCCGGGACGACGAAGGGACGGGAGGTGTACTTGTACGGCGCCATCGGGACTATGAGCATCGCCTCGACGTCCGGGTCCATGTACGGGGCCCCGAGGCTCATGGCGTAGCACGTGGAGCCCGTTGGCGTAGACACCACTATCCCGTCCGCGCGGAAGTCGGCGGCGAGGACGTCGTCCACGTATATCCTGTAATGACGGATCTTCGCCACGGTGTCGGTGTGCACCACGGCCTCGTTCACCGAGTCCGGAAGGTACTCGCCGTCATACCAAGAGGAGATCTTGAACCTCGTGTCTATGAAATAGTCGCCTGCGAGGAGGCGGGAGATTCCCTCGCCTATGTGGTCCCTGTCGATCTCGGCCAGGAACCCCACGCTGCCCCCGTTCACGCCTATGACGGGGGCGTCGGTCCCCTGCATCGCCCTCAGGAGCGTCCCGTCCCCTCCTATGACCACAACCAGGTCGACGTCCATGTCCTGCAGCGGGACTCCGGGAAGGCCCATCTGCCCCGCGATGGCCTCGTCCACGGACACCTGCTGCCCCTCCAGCGCCTTCAGCACCTGCCGGGTGTACTCTACGGCGTTAGGAACAGAGGCGTTAGTATAGACGCCGTACCTGAGCCCCTCCTGCGGGAGGACGTCGCTCCTCATCACGAAATCGAACACCTTCCTGTCCCCGACCGCCAGGAAATTGGACCTGCGGTCCAGGTCGAAAGGCATATCCAGGGGATTCCCGTCCAATCCGTAGACCTCTCCGCCCGCCTCCCTGAGTATAAGGACGCTGGCGGCTATGTCCACGACCCTTATGGCGCGGGTGTAGCGCTCTGACTGCATGAAGTACCCGTCAGCCTCGCCCTCCGCCACGATCGCCATCTCCAGGGAGGCGCATCCGAACGAGCGGGAGGACTTCACCCTCCTCGCCAAGGCGTTGGAGTCGGGATGGGCGCTGTTCCCCTGGTATATCATCATGAACAGGTCGTTCAAGTCCGATTTCCGGACCTTGATCCTCCTTCCGTTCTTGTACGCCCCTTTCCCTTTCTCAGCGTGCATGACGTCCCCGGTGGCCAGATTGCGGAGATAACCCATGTACAGGTCGGAGAGCGACGACCTCCCCACCGCGAGCGAGACCGTGTAGTAGGGGACGGCAGCTATGGCGTTGGAGGTCCCGTCTATCGGATCCATCACCAGGGTCTCCTCCGCGCCGTTGTCCACGAACCCTATCTCCTCGCTGAGCACGTTCACCGGGACCGCGTTGCGCTGTATGTACATCATGGCGGCGTTCTCGGCGACCTTGTCTATCTGGGACGTGGGGGTCCCGTCGGCCCCCATGCACACCTTCAGGCCTCTCTCGGAGGAGGGAATCTTGGATATGGCCTCCTGGACGGCGTCGGCGATGCGGGACAGCGTCTCTAGGGTTATCATGAGCCGGGCAAGCATGTGCGGATAGATGGTTCTTGCCCTGTCCGGGGAATTGCTTATACGGGCGTCCCGATTCACGGACGTGGAACCTTTGAACTTCTCCTACGACGCCGTGTTCGGCGAGAGAGGGCGGCTGTACACGGCTTCCCTGTGCCCTGGGAAGAGGATATACGGAGAGAGGCTGACGGCAGTCCGCGGGACCGAGTACCGTGAGTGGGACCCCCGCAGGAGCAAGCTCTCGGCGTACCTGCAATGCGGCGGGAAAGAGTTCCCCTTCAGAAGAGACAGCAAGGTCCTGTACCTGGGGGCTTCGAGCGGGACCACCGCGTCCCACGTCGCCGACATATGCCCGGACGGGAAGGTGTTCTGCGTGGAGTTCGCCCAGAGGATGTTCAGAGACCTGGTGGCTACCTGCGGGACGCGGCCGAACATGATGCCCATACTAGGAGACGCCACGAAGCCAGGGGAGTACTCCATGTTCGTGGACTCCGCGGACGTCGTCTACCAGGACGTCGCACAGAAAAGGCAGGCGGACATCGCGTGCGACAACATGGACGCCTTCGGCGCGGAATTCGGGATGGTGGCAGTAAAGGCCCGCTCAGAGGACGTCGTCGCCCCTCCTGAGAAGGTGTTCGCGGCAGCCGAGGACAGGATCCGCGAGAGGGGGTTCCAGATACTGGACGCCAGGTCGATAGAGCCTTACGAGAAGTCGCACGAGATGATAGCCTTCAGGAGGAAAACATGAGGACCGCCTACGCGATAGCGTTCCACGAGGGGCGCTTCCTCATGGTATACAACGAACGCCGCGGAGGATGGGAGATGCCGGGCGGCCATGTGGAGGAGGGGGAGACGTCCGCGCAGGCCGCCGCCCGCGAGTCCGAGGAGGAGTCCGGATATTCGATAAGAGTCCTGGAGGTCCGCGACATCGGGGATTGCGACGTGTGCGCCGCGGTGGTGGAGGGAAAGACCGGAAAGCCATGCGAGATGGGATCGGGGTTCTTCTCGGAGCTGCCGTCCCCGTTGTCCTTCGGGCGGGAGGAGTACGAGCTCACCGTCCCATGGGCGATGTCCGTGGTCCGTTCGAAAACCGTTTTAACCGCTCCACCCGTTGATGGCCTCATGGACGAGGCGAACGAAGACAAAGCCATGGAAGCGACCGTCGAAGAGACCCCTGCCGCAGAAGAAAACAGTCTGGAATCCTCCGGAAGCGAACTCTCCGCAATCGAAGAAAAGATCGACGGGCTCGACGCCAAGATAGACGCGCTGGCCGCCGACGTAGGAAAGATGGGCTCGGCGTTCTCCGAGAGGATGATGTCCCACGAGGTCCTGGCGCAGTTCGACAAGACCATGAAAGGCGAGCTGTCGGACGTCAAGAGCTCGTCGATACGTTCTCTCCTGGTGAAGATCGCCAACGTGAGGGAGAACGCAGCCTCGCTGGCCGACAAGATGCGCCTGAACAAGGAGAGCGTCACCGCCGACGACGCCATCGACGCCGTGGACAACATCGGGGACATGCTGGAGGAGATACTCCTGGTGAACGGGGCGGTCAGATTCCGGGACGAGGCCGGGACCCCATACGAATACCCGAAGCACAACAAGGCGAAGCTGGTCGACACCGACGACCCCGCCCTCAACAAGACCGTGGCGGACGTCGTCGGATCAGGATACATCCTGGACGACAGGATCCTCCTCCCTGAGAAGGTCAACGTGTACCGTTACACAGGGCCTTCCGAGAAGGAGCGATCGCAGCGGATGGATCAGACGGAACTTGTTGTTGTCCTCCGAGTCGACGAAGAACAGCTTCATGAACTTAGCCGGAGACCCCACGGGGACCGCCAGGTTGTACCCGCGGAGCTCCTGGGCCGGGACCTCCTCCAGAGTCTGGCCCAGTGTGCTCTTCAGAGGCATCGACCTGTCGGACCCCCTGAGGACCATCGCCGGGATCTCCTTCACGTCTCCGGAGACCGTTATCTTGCAGGTGCACTTGCGCCCGAAAAGCGTGTAGGAGAAGGAGTACCTTATCACAGGGAGGTCCCCCCTGGAGGACAGCGTCAGTCCGACGCCCTGGGACATGCCCTTGGACCCGTAGACGCAGTAGAGCTTCATGTACGTCCTCTGATAGGGCAGCTTCACCCTCGCGTTACCGTCGCGGACGTACTTCTCCAGAAGGATCACGCCGTCGGCCTCGAAGTCCGAGGCGCCCTCCGGGAACCTGTCCGACCTCATGGCCACCTTGATCCTGTCGCATCCCGGAGGCCATTGGAACGTGAGGCTGCAGACGTCCCCGTCCATAGTGGTCCTCAGGTTGCCGACGTCGGCCAGAGTGGACACGTACGCCCCGTTGCCTATGATCGACGTCCCTCCGGACGCGATGACGGCGTGGACGTAGCCCACGGTCCCCGGAGGCAAGACGAAGGTGTACACCCCGTCGCGGTTCTTTATCACCCCGTCCAGACGTTTCGCCACGCGCTCCAGCTCCGAGGCGGTGCAGGAAGACATCCCCATGTCGCGGGACGACAGGAACAGCTCCGCCTCCTCCGGAGACGTGTACCGGGCTATGAACCTGCCTCCTCCGGAGGACACCGTCAGGTCGGAGACGGGCTTCGGAGGCGGTCTGGGCCGGCAGCGGACTACGGACCCCGAGGTCCTGTACGGGACGGCCCTCCCCTCGGAGTACTCGGCGGCCACCCTGTAATGGTATGTGACCTCACCGTCCTTCGCCTCCCTGTCCACGAAGAACGGCTTGGTGCCGTTGTCCGCATATGGGGCCCCGGACGCGTCCGGATCGGCGCCCTCTTTGCGGAACACCAGCACCCTGGCGCATCCCCTGGGGACCTTGAAGTCCAGCCTTATGCCCTCCTCGGCCGGGGAGGCGGACGCGTCCATGACGTCCGCGAACACCGTTATCGGGCCAGAGAGCGCCGCGGACGACGAGACGACCCCCCAGCGCTTGGAGAACACTGCGTAGCGGTATTCGGTGCCGTAGGTCACCCCGCGGTCCACGTGCTCGCGGTCCCTGGTCTCGGCCACAAGCTCGCCGTCCTTCTCGTCCAGGGGGGAGACGCCCTTCTTCCTTACTATCAGATAGGTGGTGTCCGCCGGCGGAGGGGCCCCCATGGACACCAGCACGTTCCCGTCATCGCTCCTGGACACGTCCGCGCGGGACGGCGGAGCGGGACGGTTGCTCTTGAAATACTCCAGCAGCCCGGGATGGTCGGAGCATATGGCCACCAGGTCTATGTACGTCCTCTCGGAGCCCTTCGGGACGGCGGCGAACCTCCTGCCGACGTCCTCGACCACGGCGTTGCACCTGTCCCTCCTGTCCCTGGCCTCCGTCTGCCCTGGATAAGTGCGGAGGTACTCGTCGCACCTCTTGACCGCGGCGCAGTAGCGCTTGGAGCTCTCCAGCGAGTCCAGCTCCGCATAGAGGTCCTCGGTGTCCTTCACGAACGCCTTCGCCTCCCTGACCAGGGCCTTGTCCGCGAAATCCTCGTACCCCTCGAACCTCGCCAGGGCGGCCTTGACGGAGCGCAGGTTCCCGTGCCCGAGGTCCTCCTTTAGCCCCTTTTCCGCGAAGGGCAGCCCGGAGATGAACGAGAAGTCTATCCCGCACCCTTTGCAGTGTATACTGGACGAGGGGTTGCGGACGCCACAGCGAGGACAGCTGACGGCGACGGGCTTGTTGCAGTACGGGCAGAAGTTGGTCTCCCCGTCCACTTGGAACCTGCATCCGCAGAACCCGCACACGTCGTACTCCTTGGACACCTTGGAGAAGTCGGCCATTATCCCCTTGGACAGACAGAACCTCTCCAGCTCGCAGAGCGCCTCCTCGACGTCCACGCCCCTGCCGGCGATCCTCGAGTTGACCAGCGCGACGATCTCCCTGTACCCCATCACGGAGACGCTGGACTGGATCTCGGACTCGACGGAGTACATGACCGCCGCGGTCCTGAACGCCTTGTACGCCTTCTCGTCGGCGAACATGGGGGTGAGCTTCTTGAGGACCGCCGAGTACTTCTCCGCGTCCTTGTAATGGGGGTTCTTCTGGAGCTTCTGGGCCCTGGAGGCTATGACGTTGATGGTGGCCTTGAACGTGGTGAAGGAGGTGGAGTCGGAGACCTTGTCGGGAGGCGACTCGCTGCCGCCCTCCACGTACAGGCCGTCTATGACCTTGTTCGTCCAGGCCACCAGGTCGTCGGTGCCGAGCATCCCCAGGGTCCGGTAGGCGGTGTCCGAGCGGACGTCCTTGAAGTCGTTCTTGGACACCCTCTTCACGCCCTTGACGTGGTCCAGGGCCTCCGGGCCGAGCTCGTTCCAGCCCTTCTTCTTAGCCAGGTCCAGGATCTCGTCCGCCTGGTCGTCGAAGAAGACGTCCGTGCCGTCCAGACGGTGAAACAGGTAGGGCTGCATCGAGCCGGTGATGATCGACAGGACCTCCTCCTGGGCCTTGGCGCGGCAATCGGGGCTGTCCAGGTCCTTGCGGCGGGATGGGAGGGCCTTTATCGCCTCCTCGATGGCCTTCTTCTGAAGGACGACCTGCGCCTTCGAGGCGCTGCGGACCAGCTCCTGCCTCTTGGCCTCCACCAAGGCGTCCAGCTCGGAGGGCTTGTACGCCTTGAACGGGTCGACGCCGAGTTCCTTGAAGCTTTCCGCGCCCATCCCACATCACCTGATGCTCTTGGAGAACCCTCCGGAGCCTATCGTGGACGCGATGGTCGAGAACGTGGCGGACAGCCCGTCGACGCTGCTCATGAGGGCGGCCTCGTCCATGGAGGAGATCTTCTTCAGGAACTGGTGGTCAGCGCTGCCGAACCCCACCGCGATGCATCCGATGTCCCGCTTCATGCACTTCTTCGCCGACGAGATCGCCGATTCGGTACAGTACCATTGCCCATCTGTCAGGGTGATCTCGAAGGTCCTTATCCTCACGTGCTCCGACAGCTCCAGGATCTTGTCGAACGGGTGGGCGGAGTTGCCGCCTCCGACATCGGCGGTGGCCAGCTCGTCTATGTAGCGGCCGACCTCGGAAGCGCTCTTGCTGGAGCACAGGACCTTCACCCTGTCAGCGTACGCGATAACCGAGAACCTGGCGGTCGGAAGCATCTCGACGAACCGGTGGGCGGCCTCCACGGCCTTCTTCTTGGGGGTGCCGCACATGCTCCCGGACAGGTCCATGGACAGTATGACGTGGACGGGCTCCATCTGCGGCTCCTTCCTCTCTATCGGCCTCCCCATCCATGACACGTCGTCGGGAACGTCTCCCTTGACCATCTTCAAGGGATTCCCGTCCTGGAAGGCCTGGACGACCACCATCCCGCTGCGGTCGTAGGAGTACTCTATGTCGATCTTGACCCCGCGGCCGTCGTTCTCTATGCCCTCGGCGGAGACCATCTTGAGCACCGTGCACTCCAACGGATGCCTGCTCTCGCCCTGCATCGTGTATATCTCTATCCTATCGGTGCGGTTGCCCGGCCTGATCTCGAACCGGCGCCTCTCCACCGCGGGGATCTTGGAACTGCGGCGGATGATTATGTCGTTGATGTACGCCACGCCCTTCTCGTCCTCGGCCAGCGCCCCCAGGCTGTGGGCGATGGCGTCGCTGACCTTCATGATGCGGCCCTCCCCGGAGGACCTCTTGGATATGCGGCCCTCGACGGACGTGGCCAGGAGCGCGGCGCCCTTGGCGACGGCGGTGTCCGTGTCCTCGTTGATGATCAGGTTCACGCCGGAGGCCTCGGCCAGCGCCCTCCTTATTGCCGGAAGGCGGGTGGACCCTCCTACCAATAGTATGTCGGAGAGGTCGCCCCATTCCATGCCCAGGTCCTTCAGGATGCGCTCGCACATCGCTATCGTGGATTCCACCAGCCCGGAGGACCTAAACTCGAAGTCCTCGCGGGTGACGGAGGCCACCATGCTCCTCCCGGCGAACCTCAGCGGGACGCGTATGGGCGAGTTGTAGGTGAGCATCTTCTTGATCTTCTCGGCCTCCACGGAGAAAGTGGTGTCGAAGGCGTCGTCCATGGAAAGGTCCACGGAGAACTCGTCGTAGAACTGCTCCACCAGGATCTCCTTCACCACATCGTCCCAATCCTTGCCGCCCAGGTTGGGGTCCCCCAGGGAGCCCACGACGTCTATGGATCCTCCCTGGATGCGGAGTATCGTTATGTCGAACGTCCCTCCCCCGAGGTCGAAGGTCATGAAGGTCCCGTCCTTGGCGTTCTTCATGCCGTAGCATACGGAGGCGGCCGTCGGCTCGTGGACCAGCATCTCCACGTTCAATCCCGCGGCGCGCCCGGCGTCCAGCGTGGCGCCCTTCTGAAGGTCGTTGAAGTACGCTGGCACGGTGATGACGGCGGAGTCGATCTCGCACCCCATGCGCCCCTCGGCGACCTCCTTCATGTGCCTCAGCAGGATGGCGGACAGGTCCGTGGCGGTGTAGCTCTTGCCGTCGCATTCGAACCTGTAGCTGGAATCGCCCATGTTGCGCTTGAAAGAGGACACGACGGTGCTCAATCCCGCCGCCTGGAGCTCCCTGGCCTCGCGGCCCACCCTCACGTCCCCGTCGCTGAAGGCGATAATGGACGGGGTGGTCTCCTCGTCGAACTCGTTCTTGATTATCACCGGCTGGCCGGAGCCGTCCACGTAGGCCACAGCCGAATATGTCGTCCCTAGATCGATGCCTACCTTCATGGAATCGCCTCCTGAACCTGCCGAACAGGCCTCCCTTCTTGGAATCGTCCTTGACGGAGTCGTGGGGGGCCCTGGACAGCAGCCCTTTCAACGACGGGGCCTCCTCCTCCGGGAAGCGCTTGTCGAACGCCTCGCGAAGCCCCTCCGGAATCAGCTTCCTGACCTTGCGGACGGTCTTGCCTTCCAGCCTGAGCGATTCGAATACGGACGCGTCCGAGGCGCCTATGGCTTTGGACGAGACGATGTACGCCGCGACGACGTCCGGGCCCTCGGCCGCCCCTGAGCGCATCAGGAGCGCCGCCATGCGCTTCGCGGCCGCGTCGGGGCAGTCCTTGAACCACCTCATGCGGCTGGAGACCCATTCCCCCGCGTTCTTCTGCGGGACCGGCCCTGACAGGCAGAGCGACGCGAAGACGGCAGGGTCCTGAAGCCCGGACAAGTCCAGGAGGCCGTCCACGGTCCCTGTGCGGCGGATGCCGTCGGCGGCGTTCAGCAGGCGTATGCGGGCGGCGTCCTCGGAGGCTATGATCCCTTCCATCTCTGGGAACCTCTCCAGAGCCTCCACGACTGCCGGGAGGGGCCCCATGCCCGAGAAGTCTATAGACTTCGCCAGGGACGTCAGCAGACGCCTGGGGGCCTCTATGCCCAGTGAGGACGCCCTCCTCCCGACGAAGGCGATGGCATGGGTGAGGTCCCCTCCCGCCGCCCTGTCCGCGTACTCCTCGGCCATGGCCTCCGCGATGTCAGTCTTCCCGCCGGCTATGGCGGCGTCGATGAACTCCTCCTCGACCTCCAGCCCGTCCGTCCTCCCGGAGGCGGCCTCGAACATCCCCGTGGCCAGGTCGTGGTCGTTCTCCAGAGCGTATCCGAACGCCTTCCCGAGCGACTCCTTCGGAATCCCGGATCCGTAAGCCAATATCCAGTCCCTGACCAATGCCTTGGCCTGAGCTGGCAGGGGGCAGCCCTCCCCCATCGCGGCGACGCAAGCGTCCCCGTCCTCGCAGACCGCCTCGAGGAACAGGTCCCCGGGATCGGAATATCCGGATAGGGCCGAAGCGGCCTCCTTCCCTGCAGAAGACATCCAATTCCTGAGGCAGTAATACCTCCCCGCGGGGAAATCCAGGAGGGCGGAGGCCCCCAGCCTGAGGCAGTCCGCGACGGCGGCCTCGTTCTGAGGATACGACCTGACGACCCCGCGCCCGTCGGCCAAGGAGCGGGACGGCTCCAAGGAACGGGAGGCCAGCCCGGCCAGGATCCTGTCCGCCAGCGCCTGGTCCTCGACCTTCCCGACAGCCTCCCTGAAGAAGGCGGCGTCCGAATCGCCCATCCCGCCGCTGAACACCTGGTACACCGCGCGTATGTCGTCGTCGGTGGCCGAGCCGACGGCCTTCCTGAGGGCGTCCAGGCATTTGTGGCGCAGCTCTTCCGGAGGGACGTAGCCCTTCTCGCACACAGAGTACAGGTGGTAGGCGTCGATAATCCCTTTCCCGACGTCGTCCCAGCCTATCCTGGCCAGGAAGGCGAAGAACCTATCCCTGTCCGATCCCTCGGAATAGGCGCCGTCGACGTAGGAGTCGAACAAGGGATCCCTCTCGGACTCCTGGAACCCTTTCGAGGACAGCTTGAACAGGGAGACGGCCGGGGGTAGCTGCCCTTCGTCGAATATCCCCGCCAGCTTGTGGAAGCAGCGGTCCGGGGTCCCGGTATAGGTTATGAACGGGATCCTCTTGGACATCTCCAGTGGAAGCAGGAGAGTCGCCGCCGCTATCCAGTCGGCGTTGTCGTACCCTTCCGCCACATATACTTTCTTGAGCTTGTCGTCGGCGGCGTCCAGCATCCTGAACGCGAGCTCGCGGAGGAAGGCCTTGTCATGGGACCCCGTGAACCCTTTCACGCGCGCCAGGATGTCCGGGCACCCTATCTCGATCCCGGGCAGGACTGGGGGCGCCACGGAGCAGTCCATCTCCTCGTAATGCATGTCGTCGCAGAACCCTTGGAACCCCAGGGCCGCTATCGGGTAGAACCCGAAGGAGGGGTCCGTCACGGAGTGCGATATGAAGTTGCCCATCCTGGCGGGGTTGTCGTAGTCCGCGCCCGTGTATACCTGGCGAGTGATGCACTCCGACCCGGACCCGAGCCTCGCGAACCCCAGGCTCACGGGCATCCTGGCTATGTTCGGGTCGTCCGCCCCCGACACCGGGATGGACTCCGGTGCGGTGTACAGGCTGTACCTGGTCTCGATCTCCAGCCGGTCCGCGGAGGACATCCCCGCCGACGTCGAGTAGACCCCGTACCCGGCGGTCACCCCCACCCCGCTCCTGCAAAGCGTGTAAAGCAATTGCTCAGACATTGAACAGCCTCCTTATCTTGGAAACCGACTGCTTCACCGGGAGCTGCGACGTCGGGCCCTTGAAGGCGCCGGTCTCCTCCTTGAGCAGCCATAGCATCGGGTCCTCCACCCTTATCGGAGACACCCCTCCTATCGCGCCTTTGGCGTCCGGCTCGGAGCCCAGCGCGGACACGGCGAAGTACCTGTAATTCTTGTAGTCGTTCCTGACGGCCACCGGGAACGTCCCGCCGCTGATACGGTCCAGGTAGGCCTCTATCTCCGCACTGATCTGCCTGGAGTTCTCGTCGTCGAACACCCCGTACTTGCGGGGGTTGTTCACCGCGGAGTCCAGGCCCAGGTAGACCTCCTCCTCGACCTCGTTGGTGGGCTCCTTCAGCAGCACGTCACACTTGGTCATGACGACCGCCAGAGGCACATCCAGCTTCCTGTTCACGTTCATCCCGTTCCCGGACCGGAACACCTGGCTTATCACCGACAGCGCGGTGGTGTAGTTCGCGTTGTTGCTGTCCCTGGCCCCTATCCTGTCCTTGACGTAGTCGAACTGCAGCGGGTCCACCAGGAATATTATGCCGGAGGAATTGGAGATGTACTTCTGGATAGTATATGCATAGTCGTCCGCGGACACGTCCTCGCCGGCGGTGTCCACGAAGAACACCCCTGCCACCTTCCCGTTGTACATCTTGAGCGTGTACGCCAGGGGCTCGTACGTCTCCAGCACCACGCGGGGAGTGGAGCCCATGCTCTGCTTCTTCGTGAACAAGGTGTTGGCGTATTTCTTGTTGTAGAGGTCGTTCACCTTGGAGTCGATGGGGCTCATGGACCACTCGAACTCCCTGCTCATGTTCTCCAGCACCTTGATCAGGACGCCGATGTAATGCGACTTCCCCACCGCGCGGGGCCCCACGACGGCGAAGAAGTTCA
>JAEEGK010012220.1_pt1 | contig 19549 bp, 13 predicted proteins | sample 8958771 | NCBI WGS metagenome assembly JAEEGK01 (sample SAMN16246547, study PRJNA631951) | gut metagenome | biome: gut microbiome; feature: rumen; material: SC-attached | host: Bos | place: Iran: Karaj | collected 2018-10
CTGACTTCGTTCAAGTTAAAGAATATGAAGAAGAAGAGGATGCTCTACTTAAGAGTAAAGATATTAAAGGATTTGGTCTAGAACTAAGTTATTTCTATTATCTTGAAAACGGCAAAGCTGAACCAGTTTATACATCAAATAATAAGGTATACTTTGATGATATTTACTTCACAAGAAAGACTGAAACTAAGCATGAAAGTGTATATCATAAGATTGAAACTGATCCAGTAACGAAAATCTCTTTAATTGATAACTTTGATAGTTATGAATCAAATGAAGAAATCTTACTTAACTGGAGTATGGATGAAACTAAGACATATTCTAAGTTATCTCTTGGTGAATATGCACAAAATGATAAGACTCTTTTAATGCAATATAAGACTTCTCAACCTTCACCATCATATCAAATCCCTACAATCTTTAGCGCTACTGCTACAGCTAAAGCAATAATGCTTGATATTAAGGGTGATGGTCAATCAACATTCTACATTAATATTAGTATTACTCAAGGCGGTAATAAGTATAAACTTAGACATATCATTCAAACTCTTGATGAAGGATGGACTAGATATACTATCGGATTTGATGGTGCTAATTTCTCGGTTGAAGAAGGCGGTTCTTACACATTAACTGCTAGTAAAGTTCAATATATCACAAGAATTTCATTCGGTATGGTTAACTGGAAAGACCAAACTTATGCTCTTAAGAATATTGAAATTAATAACTTATGCTTAATTGATGGCGTAAGTTATGATGTTTACACTAAAGAAGGATTAGGTGATTAATATGGAAAAGATAATTAAATATGATAAAAACCCAATTCTATCTAAAGGTAAAAAACGTTGGGAAAACCTATGTGTTTTAAACCCAGCTGTTGTATACGACAATGAATCTCAAGAATTTAAAATGTTATATCGTGCCGCAGGAAACGATAGAGAACATTATATCTATTTAGGTCTTGCAACATCTAAAGATGGTTTTAACTTTAAGAGATTTTCATCTAAGCCAGTCCTCGCTCCATCACTAGAGGGAGTGGATGGGGGCTGTTGTGAAGACCCAAGACTTGTTAAGATGGGAAGTTACTATTATTTATGCTATGCATCAAGAACTTTCCCTCCTGGACAATATTGGAGAGAAGACAAAGGCTATTTTGGTTTTAAACCAGAAGAAGGTCCTGCCTTTGTTGTAAATAATACTTCTTTCACAAACTTAGCTGTTTCAAAAGATTTAATCCACTGGAAGAAGTTAGGTAGAATTACTGATTCAAGACTTGATGATAGAGATGCATTTATCTTCCCCGAAAAGGTTAATGGTAAATATGTTCTCCTCACAAGACCTATGGAAATGATTGGTAAAGAATTCGGTACTGATACTCCAGCTATGTGGATTTCATTCAGTGATGATTTAATGGAATGGAATAATAGAAAACTCCTCCTTAAAGGAACTGAATGGTGGGAAGATAAAAAGGTTGGCGGATCTACTCCTCCAATTAAAACTAAATATGGATGGTTCACTTTATACCATGGTGTATCAACTAAAGATGATAACTATAGAGTTGGTGCATTAATCCTTGATTTAAATGACCCATCTAAAATTATTGCGAAGACAAAAGATTTCTTAATGGAACCTGAATATCCATATGAAACTGAAGGATTCTATGCGGGATGTGTATTCCCAACTGGAACCGTAGTTAAAGATGGAATACTTTATATCTACTATGGATGCGGAGATCAATATATCGGTGTTGCAACTTGTAACTTTGATAATCTCTTAGAAGATTTAATGAAGGAGGCAAAATTATGAAAAAACTCCTAATTACTTTAACTTCATTATTACTTGTGTTTGTGCTTGGTATTAGACCTATCGCAAACGCAGAAGCATCAAAAGCCAAAGTGTTTACTGTAAAGTTTATCGATGAAAATAACGTTAAAGATATTACTCTATCAAGTGGAAGACATGCTCTTGCGACATCTCTTTTAATTGATACTCAAGAAGTAGGTGAAGGCGAATGTGCAAAAATGCCTAGTGAAGATAAGATGGCTAAAGTCACAAAAGAAGAATATAACTTCATTGGTTGGAGTAAAGATAAAAAGACTGTCTTTGATTTAAATACTCCAATCACAGGTAATACTAATCTTTATTCACTATATGAAAGAAAACCTATTGGACAAGGTTCTAAAGATGATTATATTGAAGTTGAATTATCGTTTAAAGAAGTGAAATCTAGTGAAGTTGAATTAATTAATATTACAGGCGTATTAAATATTAAAGTAGTAGAAAACACTGTAGATTTAACTACTGCGGGAATTAATATTTTAAGAAGAAATAGTAGTAACGTTAAAGAATTCTTAAATTACGTAATTAATGATAATGCATCTATTAAGAGTGCTACATTCGATTTCATCGATAGAGAAATAACTGTAGTAGTTACATTAAATAACGTAGACACTACTAAAAAAATCGCAGTAAATGATGTTACTTTATCTTTAAAAGATTCAAATAGTAACTATGAAAACAAGGCTATTAAATATGAATCAACTTATGAATTTGATCCATATAATATAGTTCTTGCGGGTTCTTCATCAATTGAAAACTTCAAAACTTCTACTGAAGATTTAGCTCCACTTACTACATTAAACTGTGGTATTGGTGGAACTACTGTTGATCAATGGGTTGAAAAGTTTGCGAAGAGATTAATCTATCAATATAATCCAAGAGCCGTTGTAATATACTGTGGTATCAATAATATTATTAACGCTAAGAATACTGGTGAATATACTGGTAATAAATTAATTGAACTCTTCAATCAAATTCATGAAACTCTTCCAGATTGTCATATATACTATATTCCAATGAACTTAGTTCCTGGTTATATGCAATATAAGGCACAAATTGAGGAAGGCAATAGAATCGCAATCGAGTATGGAGTAGGTAAAGACTATATCTCATATATAGATGCTGGTAAACTTCTCCTTAAAGAAAATGGTGAACCAAATGTCGCATATTTCTTATCTGATGGACTTCATATGTCATTATGCGGATATGTGATTTGGGGTAATGAAATTAAGAGAGTTGTGATTGAAAAAGAGAAGGAGATCTATAATGGTTAATCATAAGATTGATATGAATAGATATGAATGGGAACTAAATAACCTAAAAGCTAAACCTAAAAAGGATAACGCTGTATGTTTTTATGGTAGTTCTACATTTGCTATTTGGAAGACTCTTGAAGAAGAATTCAAAGATTATAACGCTATTAATTTAGGATTTGGTGGTTCAACTGTAGATGAAGCTGTATATCATTTCGATGATATACTAGCTCCATTCAATCCTAAAGTATTAGTATTCTATGATGGAGATAATGATCCTGTATGCGATTATACAGTAGAAGAAACTACTGAACTCTATACAGAACTCTTCGATAAAGCTCGTAAAGCATTTAAGGGTATTAAGATTATTATCCTTGAAACTAAAGTATCAAAAGCTAGAATTGAATATAAAGATTATGTTTTAGCTTTAAACAAATGGATTGAAGATTATGCATCTAAACATGAAGATACTTCATGTGTATCAACAGCTGATATCTGTTTTGATAAGGATGGCAACTTCATCAAGGAACATTATTTAGATGATGAACTTCACTTCTCACCTAAAGCCTATGTAATAATTAAAGAAAGAATAGTAAAATTATTAAATGAGTAAAATTAATTTTGATAAGATTAAAAGGGAAATAAGTAAAAGTAAAAATACTAAGATAATTCTATATATTGGAATTACTTTAGTATGGATTACTTTATCAATACTCCTTTTAATCTTATCAAAAGAAAAATACTTAGCTAACTTAATTATTGATATAGTGTTGTCGATAGTTTATATATCTTTTTCTATCTATTTCTTTACGACAATTCTTAAAAAAGTATTAGAAGAAGAGAAAAACTTTAACACTATATTAAATGCTCAAATAGATAAATATTACCTTTTTTATAAAGACACTGAAATGGATAAAGATTTATATATTTATCTATTTAAGGATTTATTAAATAATGAAATAAAACTAAAATCATTTGAGAGAATAGATTTTAGTAATAATAAGTATTTAATAGAATCGAAGATTAACTATATAGTTTCATGGGAGGAATCACATGAATAAAGTTAAGAATTCTATTGAATATGATTGGATATATTATTTAATTGGCGCAGTATTTAGTATTATCTTCTGGATTTTAATGTTTAGAATCTATCATGAACCTAAAAATAATGAGAAGATAATGATATTCTACGCCGGTGAAGTAAAAGACTATAAACTTGAAAAAGATGGATTAAGTGATGGAATAAAAAGAATTGAACTCTCATCAATTAACCCATCAATGAAAACATTTAAACAGAAATATGAACTTGTAGGACTTAATAACTCAGATATAGTGATTGTGCCTATTAGCATCGCAAATGATACGGCTTGTTCATTAACGTTTAAAGAACTTAACAATTATTCAGCTCACTCAATGTACACTCAAGAATCAAAGAACTATGGAATAATTTTAAATGATAATGATAAAGAAAGATTATCGGCTTACTTTGAATTTACGAGTGAAGAATATGTAATATTAATAAAAGACAATAATAAAGAAATAACAATAGATTATATAAAGTGGTTAATAAATGAAGTATAAAAGAAAAGTAAAAGAAGTAGATTTTAAAGATCTACCTAAAACTAGATTTAAACAATTAGGAGATATACTTAAAAGCGATTTCTCGCTAGTTTTAGAACTTAGTTTAGTTATAGCTTTATTTAGTTTACCTCTTTATGTTGCGCTGGTATTTGAATATCTTTCACTTTCAATGCTTGAAAGTATTACGTTTGAAAAAGTATTCTCGATATTCTTTTATTTCTCTTTAATTGAAATAGCGTGTCTATCAATTAGAGGTATTGGAAAAGGTGCGGTTTATGAAGTATATAGAAAGCGAATCTACAATGAAGGATGCTTCATTATGCCAATCCTATTTAAAGCGATAAAGAAGAATTGGTATAAATATATGCTTTCATACTTCATTATGGGATTATCTTTAATGGCTCTTAAATTAGGCTCTTTATGGATTTACTTTAACGCATCAAACGTATTCGCTAGGGGCTTTGGAATTGGAGTGCTTGTAGTATATTTCTTTATGAGATTCTCAATATCTAACTTTAGTATACATATGGAAAACGTATATGAACTAAAGTTATTAGATAAATATAAAAACTCAATTAGTTTTTCATTCTTAAGTCTATTCTTTAATCTTCCAATATTTATTCTATTTGTGGTTGGCCCTGCGCTTTTATCGCTTCTTGGATATATTGTATTAATTATAGTAATTATAGTATATGCACCATTCCTTGAAGGATTTATGACACTTATTCAAAGTATTATGATGGTTAGACAATACGATAAATATATAGATAAAGAAAACTATCCAGATCACTATAGACTTGGTCTATCAAAAGAGGAGGCATAATATGTCAAAATTATTACTCAAAAACATCTATAAAGTATATGAAGGCGGTGTACGTGCCGTTAGTGACTTTAATCTTGAAATAAATGATAAAGAATTCATTGTATTTGTAGGACCTTCTGGTTGTGGTAAATCTACAACACTAAGAATGATCGCAGGACTTGAAGATATCACATCTGGTGAACTTTATATTGATGATGAATTAATGAATGACGTAGAACCAAAAGATAGAAATATCGCAATGGTATTCCAAAACTATGCTTTATATCCTCATATGACAGTATTCCAAAATATGTCTTTTGGATTAAAGCTTAGAAAAACTCCTCATGAAGAAATAGAAGAAAAGGTAAAGAAAGCCGCTAAAATCTTAGGAATTGAAGACTTACTCACAAGAAAACCTAAAGCTTTATCTGGTGGCCAAAGACAAAGAGTAGCCTTAGGTAGAGCGATTGTCAGAAATCCTAAAGTATTCTTACTTGATGAACCGCTCTCTAACCTAGATGCAAAACTTAGAGTTCAAATGAGAACTGAAATAACTAAACTTCATAAACAACTTGAAACTACATTCATTTACGTAACTCATGACCAAACTGAAGCTATGACAATGGGTGATAGAATCGTTGTAATGAGTGATGGTGTAGTTCAACAAGTTGATACTCCAACTACTCTTTATGAAGATCCAAGAAATGTATTTGTTGCGACATTCTTAGGTTCTCCACAAATGAATATCTTTAATGTCAAATTAACTAAAGAAAATGATTTATTAAATGTTTCATTTGGTCCTAATAAAGTTGCGTTTAACGCTAATCAAAATATTGAGTTAATTGATCCTACTAAAGTTAATGAAGAAGTTATATTTGGTATTAGACCTGAAAACATTAGTTTAGCTAAGAAAGGTATTCCTGCCTATATCGATCAAATTGAAGAACTAGGTAGTGAAATCATTCTATATTTAAAGATAGAAGGAATTGATGAAATAGTTACTGCGAAAGTTCCATCTTCAAAAGATATCAAAGCAGAAACTAATGTATTTGTTGAATTCGATATGTCTAAAGGTCATATGTTTGATAAAGATACTGAAATGTCTATTTTAGGTGTTAAAGAATTTAACTCATTTGATATTTCTATTAAGGGTGATACTCTTAATATTAATAAACAAAAGGTTAAACTTCCTGAGAGTATTACAGATAATTTACTTGATATTGCTGAAAGCGAAGCCAAGAAACTTAGTATCAGTTTAAATAATACATCCCTAGTAGAAGTACCTGATTCATTCAGTATTAAAACTAAAGTGGTTGAATTAATTCAAAAGAATGAATGTAATTACTTATATCTTAAAGCTGAATATAATGATGAATATATAGTAGTTAAAACTGATTCAACTAAATTTAAGAAGGATGAAGAAGTACTTGTCTATCTTCCGTTTAAATCAATTAGTGTTGAAGATAAAATGAGAAATAGACTTAATGTTCACGATAGAATCTATAAAAATAGTGCAATATGTGAACTTAAGAATGAAGGTGATAAATCAATTATTACTATTGATTCACAAAAGTTAGTATTTAATAAGCTTCCATATGAAGATGGCAAATACAACTTTGTTATTAAGAGTGATAAAGCTAAGATTCTATTTACAAAGGCATTTGTTAAAGATGAAAAGAATAGAGAATACGTTGAACCTATTAATTCACTTAAATGTAGTGCATACGATGAAGAGAAGAGTAGAACCTTCAATGTAATCTATTTAAAAGTTAAGGGATTTGAGAATTATGTAACACTAATTAACAAGGAAGATTTTAGTGTTTACAAGATGCCAGAATTTAGAATTCAACTTGATGAAAATAGCTTCTTGTTAGAAAGTTGTGAATAAATTTGAAATAAAACACCAATTTTGCGTTGGTGTTTTATTATTCCCTTTAATAATAGTTTTACTATTGTTAAAATGAGGGTAATGAATAGTAAAATAATTTTTAACGGAACAGTATGTCTATTAGGTACTATCATATTGCTCGTACATATAATTAACTTAATAATTAAAAAAGAAAAGAGAAAAGATGAAAAGTGTTTGCTTATATTTTTTATATTTACAGCTATACACTTTATGACATATTTCACTTTTACTATGCTTAAGTTAAACTTTACGAATGACGTAATGGTTAAGACTTTCTATACTATTTTCTATATTATGAATAATATGGAAGTCTTCTTACTGTTCTACTATATGATAACATATATAACAATTCCACGTCGTAGTGCGAGAAAGCTTGCGATAATAAACCTCGTTGGATTCTTAGTATTTGTAGTAATTGACGTAGTGAACGTATTTACTGGTATATTCTTTACATCAATAAATGGTGAATACACAAGATCTAAACTAATGTTTTTATCTCAAGGATATCAACTTGAGATGTTTATCATAATATTCCTTGTTTCAATAATGAATAAGAAGTTAAATGCAATGGAAAAGGCAGCTTTTTCATTATACTGTGGTCTTCCTCTACTTGCAATTATTCTTCAAAATATCTTTAAAGGATACGCAATAGCATATGCTTCAATCGTCATATCTGTTGAAATTCTATTCGCATTCTTAAGTGTTCAAAAGAATATTAAACTTGCGGTGGAACAAGAGAAGAATAAAGAAGCACAAATAAAGTTAATGTTATCACAGATTCAACCACACTTTATTTATAATTCTTTATCATCGATTTCCACTATGATTGATATAGACCCTAAGAAAGCTCAAAGTTCTCTAGATGATTTTACTTCATATTTAAGAAGTAACTTATCATCAATCACAGAGACAAGAATGATTTCATTTGATGATGAACTAAAACATATTAAGTCTTATGTATCTTTAGAAAAACTTAGATTCAACGATAGAATTAATATGGTTTATGATATTAAAACAAGTGATTTTAGTGTTCCACCTCTAACTATTCAACCTTTAGTTGAAAATGCGATTAAGCATGGTATTTTAAAGAAAATTGAGGGTGGTACTGTAATACTTAGAACACGTGAAACATCGACTATGATAATAATTGAGATAATTGATGATGGTATTGGATTTAATTTTAATGATATTAATTTCAACGAAAATGAACACATTGGTCTTATGAATATTAAATATAGACTAGAACATATGTGTGAAGGTGAAATGATTATTGATTCAAAACTAAATGAAGGTACAGTAATCACAATTACTCTAGAGAAGTGAGGATAAAGATGAGAATTTTAATGGTAGATGATGAAGATCTTCAATTATTACGTTTAGTTAATACAGTTAAAAAAGTAATAACTGATGACTCAGAGTTTTTATCTTACAATAACCCTGTTAAGGCGTTTGAAGAAAACAAGGATAAGAAAATAGATATTGCATTCCTTGATATTGAAATGCCAGTTTTAAGTGGGGTTCAACTCGCAAAGAAGTTAAAAGCAATCAATCCTAAAATTAATATCATATTCGTGACGGCGTACAATGACTATGCAATAGAAGCATATAAAATGCATGCATCAGGTTATATTATGAAACCTGTGAATGAAGAAAGAATTAAAGAAGAATTAGATGGTCTTAGATATGAAATAGAACTTAAACCTAGTAAGGTTCTTCAAGTTAAGTGCTTTGGTAATTTTGAAATATTCCATAATGGAACTCCTCTTAAATTCCATAGGCAAAAATCCAAAGAATTATTTGCGTATTTAGTAGATAGAGAAGGCGCATCAGTTAACGTTAATGAACTTAATGCGGTCCTTTGGGAAGAAGATAAGAAATCATATTTTAGAAATCTAATCGCAGATATACAAAATACTTTAAAAGAAGTTGGTGCTGAAGATGTATTCGTTAAAAGATATAATGAATGTTTCATAGATCCAACTTTAATAGATTGCGATGCGTATGAATATAAAAGGAATAACCCAGATGCAATAAGAATGTATAGAGGCGAATATATGATCCAATATTCGTGGGCATACTTTGATTGTGAAGAAGATGTGTAAAAATAGAGCGTTTTAAGCAGGTAAAAAGCTTAAAACGCTTTTATATTGTGGCACTTTTGTGGCGCCTATAAATATAGAATAAATTATATTTAATAAATAATAAATGCGGAGGTATCGTATGAAAAAAGCATTTAAGAAAATATCATTAGCATTATTGTTGGCAATTACTACATTAGTTGCTGTTTTTGCTTTTGTACCAAACTTAAAAGCAAGAGCGGCAGCATATAGTAATGTTCAAGGTAACTTTGCTGTTATGCCTGATGGCTCAGTTAAAGCTACTTTTGATGTAGCTGACAATGACTTAGATATGAAAGGTTGGTTATTATGTTTATTTAGTGAAAAACCTGCATTAAACGATGATAACAGCCTTGTTTTTAGACCTGCACCTCATGGTGACGATAGAGTTGCCCACTATTTCTTTGTGCCAAACACAGCACAAACAGGTACAATCACAGTGACTTGGCCTGCTAGTGCAAATGATCAAAAGACAAATTGGTCTGCTGATGGCACAACAGCCTCTACTCAAACATTAGCTGGTTATATGAAAGATGACACTAACTGGCACATTGTTATTGGCCCACGTCATTATAATACTTGGTGGGATCATAATGAAGTAATTGGTGAAGGCTTAGATGGCTATTGGGAAAACTCAGATCTCTATATTGGTAGTGAAGAAGAACTTAATGTTTTATCTTCATTTGAAGGTAATGGTTCTGGAGATACTCCATATCTAATCGATTCAAAAGTAAAACTAGAAGCATTTAGAGATATGGTAAATGGTGGAGAAACTGGCATTTGTGCTAAGTTAACTGCTGATATCTATCTAAATGGTAGTGATGATGACCAATGGATTCCTATCGCAGCTGGTACTGAAGTAACAGATGCATATAGAGGAACATTTGATGGTAATGGACATACAATTTATGGACTTTACATGAATATCACAGAAAGTTCTGATTACTGTAAAGGTTTATTTGGAACTGTAAGAAGTGGAACAATTAAAGACTTAACAGTTCAAGGTAACATCACAACAAATAGTAGAATGGTTGGTGGTATCGCTGGTAACCTTTTAGGAAACGCTGGTACAACACTTGTTGAAAGATGTCACAGTATGATTAAGATTGGTGTTCCAGCAACTCCTACTCAAGGTTATTGGCTTGGTGGTATCGCTGGTCAAGTTAATGAACAATCTGGTGAAGTAATTATTAGAAACTGTTTATTCAGTGGTGAAATCATTGGTGCATCTACTATTGGTGGTATCGTTGGTAGAATGACTAATGGTTTAATTGATTCTTGTCTTTCTTTAGGTAATGTTGCAAAGACTTCAAGTGGTCAATATACATATGAAAATGCTGTTGGTTCACTCGTAGGTGAATCGACTGTTGCTGAATATAATATTACTAATTGTTATAAAATTAGTTCACGTGCATATATTGGTAAGGTTAAAGATTCAGAATCTGAAGTAACTGCAGCAGTAGAAGGTAAATTTGGAACTGTTTCAGAAAACATAATCAATAGTGAATCTGATTCTAACTATGTATATAGAGATTTCGATTTTGTAAATCAATGGATGTTCTTTAACTCATTCCCGATTCCAAAAATTAATTATACATTTGAAGGTGAAGGAACTCTTGAGAAACCATATTTAATCAAAACAGTACGTGATTTCTCATTTATGAGTCTTTATAAAAAAGGTAATTTTGCATTAGTAAATGATCTAGATTTTACTAATCATCCATGGACACCTATTTTTGGTAGTAAAGACGGAAGTCCATTCGATGGTACTTTAGATGGAAGAGGACATACACTCAATAATTTAAATATCAAACCTTTATATGAAAATAAAAAGCAATATATGGCATTATTTGCCTCAACTTATGTAAACAGTTTTATTACTAACTTAACTATTAATGGTAGTGTTACAGGTAGTAATTATGTAGGTGCATTAGTAGGCTATTCAAAAGGATATATTTATAATGTTACTAACAATGCAAATGTTACAGGTAGTGGTTCATATGTAGGCGGTTTAGTTGGTCATGCTTATACTGGTTTTATTGAGTTTTCTACTAATAACGGAAATGTAAACAATACTAGTACTTATACAGGCGGTATCGCAGGATCTTCAGATGGAAGAATTAGATGTTGTACTAATAATGGTAATATCACATCAACTTATGCTTATTCTAGTGCTGGTACTGGTGGAATCATTGGAGAATCAACTAGTTCAGGTTCAATACAAAACTCTATCAATAATGGTGTTATCACTGGAGCAGGAGGCGCAACTGGTGGTATCGTTGGATTATATAAGAAATCAGTTAACTATTGTATTAATACCGGAAATGTAGTTAATCAAAAAACTGCAACAAGTAATTATTTAGGCGCAATTGCTGGTAAAACTGATGGAAGTGGAACTACTGCATATTGTTCATATTGTTACTTTTTAAAGGGAACAGATAATGGCGGTAATGTAATTAACAACGGTGAAAGTTACTCAAGAACTGGTAGTGTAACTGCCGAACAGATGATAAATCAATCTTATATGTCTAATCTTGGATATAACTTTAATATCTATTGGGATATGGGAAGCGATCATCCTGTAGTTAAAACTATAGATGAATCAGTAAATGATTTTATGAATAATGAAGGATTTGCTGCTGAAGATTTTGATTTAATAAATCAATGGACTACAGTTAAAAATTATTTAACAAACAGTAGTAACTATGTTGAATCTGCTAAGTATTTCTTAAGAGATTTAGAAGTAGGAAAGGATGATGAACTTGGTGAAACTGAATATGCTAAGATGTTCATTAAAAAGTATGACGATGCATTTAGATCAATGCAAAAGTTAGAAAATGATGATTATCTTAAGAGAATTGTAAAAGGCACATTAGTACCACTTCCAGAAAATGTTAAAGCAGTATACGATTTAATTGATGCAATTGGTACAGTAGAACATACTGCTGAATGTAAAGCTAAGATTGATGCAGCACAAGAAGCATTTGATGCTTTAAGTGAAGAAGATCAAGCACTTGTAAGTAATAAACAAGTTTTAGTTACTGCTCAATCAACATATGAAGATTTAGGTGTTGTTGAAGAATTTACAGCACTAGTAAATATTTTCGGTACAGTTGAGATTACTGAAGCATGTGCAGTAAAGATGCAAGAATTAATTGTTGCTGAAAGAAATCTTACTTTCAATCAAAAAAATCTAGTTCCAAGTTCTGTAAAAGAACAAGCTCAAAGTATTAAAGATGAGTATTATGTATTACTTGTTGAAGATAAAATTGATAAACTCCCTCCTGTAAGCGCAAGCGAAGAATGCAGAGACAAAGTAAATGAAATAAGTGATGCACTCCAAGAATTATCTTCTACAGCATTTGCACAACTTGATCCTGAAAAACTAAATTCATTCTTTGAATATGCTGCAGACTATGTAGAGGCTGTAATTGCTGATATTCAACCTGTTGACGCATCAAAGAACACTGAAGATAAGATTATTAATGCTAAAGCTTTATTAAATCAATGCCCTCCAATTGTGTATGGAAAGATTTCTGAGGAAGCTATTAAAGCATTATCAGATAAAGAAGTAGAATATGTTGAAGCTTTAATTGATGATATTGGTACTGTAACATTAACAGAAGAATCAGATGCAAAAATAGCTAAAGCATTTGTTCAATACGGTTATTTATTAGATGAACAAAAAGCAGAAGTAAGTAACTTTAATGTTTTAAGTGCTGCAATTGATAGATATATTGATTTACAAACTGCTAAAGATTTTGAAGATGCAGTCGCAGAGTTAGGTGATGCAGAATATACTACTGAATTTAGAGAAAAACTTGATGATCTTGGATATGAATATGATTCAATGACTAAACAACAAAAAGAATTAATAAGTCAGTCAACACTTGATTTACTCCTACATAAAGAAGACGAATATCAAGCACTTCGTGTTGAAGCATTAATTGATGCTATCGCAGAAGCTGCAACTGATGCTGAAAAGATTGCTGCTATTGAAGAAGCACTTGAGCAATATGATTATTTATCTGATGCTCAAACAGCATTAGTTAAGCCTGAAAAGTATGAAGCATTAATGAATTCAATTCCTACTCTAGCTGGTCTTTTAATTGATGCTATTGGCACAGTAGATGCATCTGAAGAATCGCAAGAAAAAGTTGAAGCAGCAAGATATTACTTTGATGCATTAACTGATGAACAATTAGCCGAATTTGATGAAGAAAAGATTAATACATTACTTGAAAAAGAAGTTGATTTAGTTGAAGCATTAATTGATTCTATTGGTGTAATTGATGCATCAGCTGAATGTAAAGAATTAGTAATGAATGTTCAAGAAAAATTCCTTGCATTATCTGAAGATCAACAAGCTGAAGTTGATGAAGTTAAGAAAGAAAAGTTATTTGGTAAAGAAACTGAATTAGTTAATGCATTAATTGATAATCTTCCAGTAATGGATGCAACTGATGCATCTGGAGATATGATTGATGATCTTTACGAAATGATTGGAAACTTATCTGATGAACAACTTGAAGATGTTACAGATGAAAGACTTAATAAATTAAGTGAAAAAGAAGTTGAATATGTAGTTGCATTAATTGATGCTCTTCCAGCTATGGATACATCTGAAGAAGCTAAAGAACAATTAGATAATGTAATTAGTAGATATGAAAGCTTATCTAATAATCAAAAGTCAACTGTTCCAGCTCCAAAATTAGAAGCATTAAATAATGCTAAAGCTGAATATGTTGAAGCTTTAATTGATTCACTTGGTGAACCTGAATATACTGAAGAATACTCTGATGAACTTGATGCAGTTTGGGAAGAATTCGAAAACTTAACAGCTGAACAACAAGCTAAAGTTGAAGAAGATGGAAAACTCGCAGTATTAGAAGCTAAAGAAAATAAATACTATGCGTTAGGCGTTGAAGAATTAATTGATGCTATTGGTGAAATATCAGCTACTCCTCAATCTAAAGCAAAGATTAAGAATGCAAGAGATGCATATAAAGGTTTACTTGCTGATGCTAAAGAACTTGTTGATCCTGCTAAACTTGCTATACTTGAAGCTGCTGAAGCTCAATACGTTGAATTATTAATTGATTTAATCCCAACTCCAGTTAAGCATGATGAAGCATCTTCAAAAGCTATTGCCAAAGCATATAGTGAATATCAAGAATTAAATGCTTCTGTTAAAGAACAAGTAGATGAAGATAAGAAAGCTATATTATTCAATGCTGATAAGACTTATCAAGCATTGGGTGTTGAAGAAATTATTAATGCATTATTCCCAGTTGAAGGAACTAATGCTATGAAGATTAAGATTGGTAATGCTGAAAATGCATTAAATAGACTTCCAGAAGATGTTAAAGCATTAGTAAGTGAAGAAGCTAAAGCTAAACTTATTGAAGCTAAGTCAAGCTATGTTGAAGCCAGAATTGAAAATATCGGTGATGTTGAATATACTAAAGAATCTAAAGAAAAGATTGACGCAGCTAGACAAGCATATGAAGAACTTGAAACTGCTTTAAAACCAAATGTAAGTAACTTAGCTAAATTAACTGAAGCTGAAAATACATATACAGTTGCTGGTGAAATTGTTGAATTAATTGAAACAATCGGAAGTGTATCTTATCCAGAAAGCGAAGCTAAGATTAATGAAGTTAAAGCTAAATATGATGAACTTACTGATTCACAAAAGAAAGCTGTTATCAATGTTGAAAGGTTAACTCAAGCACAAGCTGAATTCAATACATTAAAGAAGAAACATAATTCTAGCGTTGGCCTTGGCGTAGGACTTGGTGTTGCTGGTGGCTTAATCTTAGTTTGCGGAACATTATTTGTACTAGCATTCTTCGTATTCAACAAATGGTCTTTAGATAAAGATAAAGTTGTAAGAACATTTGTATTCTCTAAGAAGAGTACTGATGCAAAAGTAATGACAATTACATTTAAGTTTAAGAAAGTTTCTGCTCAAGAACTATTTAATACTAAGGAAGAAGCTGAAGCTTCAAAACAAGCTTAATAAAATATTTTAAATGGTGGGTTTAGGCCCACCATTTTTTTTCGCCATTTGTGGCACTTTTGTTGCGAGATGTTTTGTATAATAAGTGTATAAATAGATAATTAGATAATAATTACATTTATATATAGGCATTAATATATGAGGAGGTATTCCATTGATTTGTTTAACATTGTTCATGCTAGCATTCTTTGTGTTTAATAAATGGTCAATAGATGGCACAAAAGCCGTTAGAACTTTTGTACTTTCTAGGAAGAATACTGAATCTAAAATAATGACTATTACATTTAAGTTTAAAAGTATTAATTCTGCAGATCTATATAATACTAAAGAAGAGGCAGAAGCGTCAAAAGACATTTAATTAATAAATTAATGGTGGAGGAAAATCCACCATTTTTTATGCCAAAAAAATTTTTTTAAAAATATTTTTAGTTTGTGGCACTTTTGTTGCGCTCACTTTGATACAATACAATCGGTAATGATAAACAAATGGTTTTCAATCAGTCATTGATAATAATTTGTTTAAAATTCTCCTTTTATTATATTTCTACACTCTGAAGGCCGGATTAATAGTCCGGCCTTCCTCCTTTTTATACACATTACTCTTTTAAAAGCTAGATAAATAGGCTAAAATATAAATGTTAAAACATTTATTAGTGGGGAAAAGTATGGGTCCATCTATCATAACTAAACACGGAAGAGTAATAGGTCTTGAACTTGATTATGCTTATTTTTATAGAGGCATTCCTTTTGCTAAGTGTGAAAGATTTGGATATCCAGAGCCTATTGACTTTGATTCATTTGATGCAACAAAAGATGAAATAGATCCATATCAAGTAGATGCATTTTTAAATAGAAATCATTTTTATGATAAAGAATTTGTAAGTGATAAAGCTAAACTTTTTAGTGAATCGCCATTAACTTTAAATATTATTACACCTAAAACCGGAACAAAACTTCCGGTCTTTGTCTTTATACATGGTGGAGCGTTTGATACTGGAAAGGCTGGAGATGTTCCATATGGTAATACTATTGAATATGCATTAAGAGGCATTATTCTTGTTTCAATAAACTATAGAGTAAACATCTTTGGTTTCTATAAGAACTTAAACTATGGTTTATATGATCAAGAAGCCGCAATTAAATGGGTATATGAAAATATTGAGGCATTTGGTGGAGATAAAGACAATATTACTGTAGGTGGTCAATCCGCAGGTGCTATGTCGCTAGTAAATTTAATGTCTACAAAAAGATTAGACGGAATTATTAAAGGTGCCATAGTTATGAGTGGTGGTGGACCACTCCCAAGAATAATGGGTCCAAAACCTCATCAAAGAAGTGATAAATTCTACGATAAGGTTATGAAAGAGGCTGGATGTAATTCTTATGAAGAATTAAAGAAAGCTTCGCCAGAATCAATATTTAGAGCTTACTATAAACTTAAAGAGAAACATGCACCACTTTGTGTTATGCAACCAGGCATAGATGGAGTAATAGTCAAAGACTATCTCTGGAGACAAATTAAAAAGAATGAAGATATAGATGTCCCAGTATTACTCGGAGTAACTGGACAAGATTTCCTTCCATATTTCATTTATCTTTTAGGACTTAAATGGGGAACTTATAACGCAAAGAAAGGAAGATCCAATGTCTACGCATATTTCTTTAATCAAATTCCTCCAGGAGGCGATTATAAGGCTTTTCATGCCTTAGATCTCTGGTATGCGTTTGGAAATATGCATAAAAGTTGGAGAAATTTTACGGAAGAAGATATTAAGTTAAAGAATATGATGATAGATTATTTCTCTAACTTTATAAAGAATAAAAATCCAAATGGTGAAACCCTTCCTGAGTGGAGTCCAATAACTAAAGATTTTAAAGGATTTAGATATTTAAAAGCTGATAGTGAAGGATATATTTTCCCAAGAAAAGCTAAACAAATTCACTTAAAGGTATTATTAAAAGATCATGGACCAATCTAAAGTATTAATACTCTCTAATCCATTTAAAGGAACTTTGTCTTCTTTAAGGATTGGAGAAATAGTAAAAGAAGAACTAAAGAAAAAGAATATTGAATCAGATTACTTTGCCGCAACTGATGGTGGTGATGGTTTTTTAGATGCTTTTAAATCGATATACCCAGGCATATTTATTAAAGAAGTTTCAGTTAAATATCCAATAGGTAAGGAATATCATAATGTTTATTATCTATTTAAAGAAGAGACTAGAACTGTCTATATCTCTGTCTCAGATATATGCGGAATTAAATATATAAATGAAGTTGATAGAAATCCAATGTACGCAGATTCATATGGACTTGGTGAAGCTATTAAAGATGCAATACTCACATTCAATCCTAAAAGATTGGTAATAGGTCTTGGAGGTAGTGCTTCAGTAGATTTAGGCACATCAGTTCTTGAGGCTTTAGGTACTAAATTCTATGACCAATATGATAGTGAAATCAAAGGACTTAGAAACGCTAAATTAAAAGATGTGGAAAGAATAGATATAAAGAATACACGTCAATTACTTAAAGGGGTTAAAATCACTCTTTTATCCGATGTATTTGCGACACTTTTTACCAATGGTGCGACTGACTTATATAGTATTACAAAAGGAGCTAAAAAGGAAAACGTATGCATTATTAAAGATAATGCAGAACATTTCTTTAATGCATTAGGCTTTTTCAAAGATAAAAAAACATATGGTGCCGCAGGTGGTATTTCATTTATGTTTACTGAACTATTAGACGCTAAAATTAAGCTTGGTTCAGAAGAGTATTTAAAGATTATTAATTTTAAAAAGTTAGTTAAAGAATATGATTTAATCATTACTGGAGAAGGACAATTTGATGAAGAAACACTACAGGGTAAATTAATAGGTTCAATCATTAATTATAATCCTAAGAAATTAATTGTTTTATGTGGCACAAATAAAATGAATAATTATCCTAACGTATATTCAATAGTTCCTACTTTAATGACTAAAGAAGAATCATTAAATAATCCAGAAGAAGCATTAAGAAAATTAATTAGAAGTATAGAAATATAATAAAAGGAGAAAACATGAAAGAATTTTTTGTTAAGTCAAAAAATGCATTAATCGTTTTAGGCGTTTGTTTACTTGCAATCTTTATTTCTATGATTTTTGCTGATCAAATCCAAAAATCATGGGGAAAAGTAGAAGTTAAAACTGAAATGCTTGAAATAAAAGATGAAATAACTGATAAGACTATTCATCTAGGTTATAAGATTTATATTCCTAAATCAGCCTCTAAAGAGAATAAAGCTCCAGCTGCACTCCTACTTCATGGATATCAAAATGACCATGAAACTTGTGATGCATATTGTATTGAACTTTCAAGAAGAGGATATGTAGTTCTCGCAATTGATGAATACGGACATGGTTCAACTATTGAAGGATTTGCTAATAGAGGATATGTTAACCATAAAGTTACTGTTAACTATGGTAATGAAGATGATGGAGTAACATTCAAAACTACTGGCGGTCAAAAACGTTATAGAGCTATGATGAACTTCTCTAACCTTTCATTCTTCTTAGACAAGTATACAAAAGATGATGCTGGTCAATCTATGACAGATTCATCTATGGGTGGTATTACTGCATATTATTGGTTAAGCCAACTTGAATATGTAGATAATTCTAAGATGATTATTTCAGGCCACTCTATGGGTACTTGGGCATCTTGGACAGTTGCGGCTTTCTATGGAAATGAACCAGTTATCAACCCTAAAGCTGTAGTACTCCAATGTGGTGAATTATTTAGAATGAATGCAGTAGCTGATAGTGAAGGACATAAGGCTCCTTATGATACAACTCAAGTTAAATTTGGTAATATCTTATTACTCCAAGCTAAGTATGATGAATTCTCATATTTTAGAGACTATAAGATGAAAGTATCTGATGAATTATTAAAAGCACCATTAAGATATGAATTCTTAGGAACTACTGCTGAAAATGCTAAATGGAATACTGTATATGGTGATTTTAATAATGGTACAGCTAGAGAAA
>JAEEGK010012221.1_pt1 | contig 19549 bp, 17 predicted proteins | sample 8958771 | NCBI WGS metagenome assembly JAEEGK01 (sample SAMN16246547, study PRJNA631951) | gut metagenome | biome: gut microbiome; feature: rumen; material: SC-attached | host: Bos | place: Iran: Karaj | collected 2018-10
CCGTAAGGTGAGCCGAGCCGAAGCCCGCAAGACACAACGCCGCTGGCAGGCCGGTCTCATTGCCGACGACCTGACCGAAAAAGCCGAACACTTCAATCTTACCTTGGACATACGCGGCAAACGTGCCGAAGAAGCCTTGGACATCGTCGACAAGTATTTGGACGAAGCCAAACTCCTCAGCATCAAAGAAGTGAGTATCCTTCACGGCAAAGGCAACGGCATCTTGCGGCGACTTATCCGCGAGAAGCTCAACCATAACCGCGACGTGGAACGCTTCTGCGACGCCTCGTTGGAAACGGGAGGATCAGGGATTACTAAAGTCTATTTTAGGTAATAAAGTGCCTCCTTTGTGGAGTTGCCTCTATTTTTCTTTTCACTCCATTGATTCTCTGCTTATTTCTTCTTAAACAGAGAAAGCACCCAAAGCAGTGCTACAGATCCTACAACACCAACCAGAAGCTGACCCCAGAAAGAAGTACTGGCGGAAAGACCGATGATGCTGAAAAGCCAGCTGCCCAAGAAGCCGCCGACGATACCAACAAGAATGCAGATTAACAGGCCCATACCCTTGTTCATGATTTTGCCAGCGATGAAACCGGCAATCGCACCTATGAGTACTGATAAAAGAATACCTACCATAATGATTAAGAATTTAAGATTAGTTGTTTATGATACTATTTCTTGTTCATCAAACCAGCTACCACTTCATTCTGCTGCTCGATATAGTCGAGCACCTCATCGCGGCCCATGCGGTTTTCCGATGAAGTAATGAAGATAGGTGGCAGCTCCTCCCAGTCCTCCAAAAGCTTTGTTTTCATGGCCTCAACGTTCCTTTCCAACTCAGCTTTCGACACCTTGTCAGCCTTGGTGAAGACGATACAGAACGGCACCTGACTGTCGGCGAGCCATTCCATGAAGCCGATGTCGTTGTTTTGAGGCTCATGGCGTGCATCGACGAGAACGAAGGTGCAGACCAAGTTGCGCCGCCGTGTGATGTAATTGTTGATCATCACGCGCCACTGCTCACGCTGTTTCTTGGAATGTTGCGCGTAGCCGTAGCCTGGCAGGTCGACGAGATACCACGCATTGTTGACCATAAAATGGTTGATGGCCACAGTCTTGCCTGGCACAGAGCTGGTCTTGGCTAGGCCGCGCCGTTGTACGAGCATATTAATCAGCGAGGACTTGCCCACATTGGAGCGGCCGATGAAAGCGTATTCCGGGTAGTCTTCCTTGGGCAAACGCTCAATGATGGTGTTGCTCATCAGGAATTCAGCTTTGGTGATGTTCATGGTTTGTGTTTTTACGTTAGACTGCGAGACTCCGAGGATGTTATTTCAAATGCATTGGGATTTCGTTCTTGTCGTAAATGAGATGGCGCTGCACCTTGTCCTCAAACAAATCGCCAATGGTGAGCAACAAACCAGTTTCCTCCACCTTGCCGAAGCCTGGGTTGAGGGCGGTACCGAAAGAACGCATCGTGGGGGTCAGACTCATGTAAGCGTTCACCAAAGGCGGTACGGCGGCACCCCGCTCACGCACATATTTAACCAACAGCTTATAGTCATCATGATAACTTTCAAAGGTGAATTTTTGTTGCAGTTCATCTAAATCGGTGAGGATGGGCAAATCAAGCTCGGGCTTCACGCTGACCAAATGGTCGGGGTCGGGGAAGTGCTTACCGATAAAGTAAAGAATCATGTCACGCGAGGCGCGGTCGAGCTGCGGATACATCGTCACTTTGCCAAAATAATACTTCGCTTCTGGATAAATGTCAATCAACGAGCCAAGGCCGTCCCACAGGTTATCCAAGGAATACAAGCCTTTCGCCAGGCTTTTTGAAGGCTGGTAATTGGGTTGCACAAACGAACGACCCAACTCTATTGTATAGGGCAGATACTCCTTTACGAACCTTTCAGAATAGTGGAACAACTCGCTGGTAGGCGTGTCTACCTGACCTTCGGCATCGATGGGCAGGTGGTCGCATAGCAGGAAACGGTAGCCTCCCACGATGGCGTGGTCGACGGGATTCCACACGATGAGCTGATAGAAAAAGTTCTCGTCGCGGGTGTCGAACACGTCAATGTCGCAGTCGAGGCCCGTGCCACCGCCCGAGTCGCGGAAGCTGATTTCTCGTAAACGGCCGATTTCCCGCATCGTGTTGGGCGATTCGTGCGCTGTCAGCACATAAATCTCATTTCCACCATTGTTGGTCTTGCGGAAGAATGTCTCGTGCGTCAATTCTTCCATAATCGCCTCAACTGGGACCGGAGCAATAATATCTTTCATCATACAGTGTATTCTTTTTGGGGGTCAAAAACGAGATTTTCGTCGTTGCCGAGCTGGTAGGAAAACGTGCGAAGCTTTTCGGCCCATTGCGCATCGGTGAAACGACGGTCGAAAGTCTGGTAAGGAATCGGCTTACCGAAAGAGATGGTGAGTTTCTTGTTGCGCTGGTTGAAGAACTCGTTGACAAGGAAAGCCATCTCGATGTTCACCTTGATTTTCAGCTTCTTGCGCCAGCGGGCAAGATTGTAGAAGAAATTGGAGTTGCGTCCTTCGATGTGAACAGGAACGATGTCGCGACGGTAGGCTCTCGATTTGGTGATGAAGGTCTTTTTCCAGTCGAGGTCCTGGATCTTGCCGTCATCGGTCTTGCGTGAGCACAGGCCGAAAGGAAAGTAGCAAATCGTAGCATCGCCCTCGAAGGTTTCGTTGAAGAGTCGGATGTTCTCTTCACGGTTGGCGGTGGCACTGCCCACCTTGTTGACAGGAATGAAGATAGGCTCAAGGGGTTTCACGAACATGAGGAAGTCGTTGACGGGCGTGAGCGTCAGCCCGCGATGGTTGCTCACTGCGGCGATGAGCGCGATGCCGTCCAAACCGCCCAGCGGGTGGTTGGAGGCCGCAAGCACACGGTCGGAGGCCATCAAGTTGTCGATGCCTTTCAGTTCCAACTCAAGGTTGAAGTCGGCGATAAGCGCGTTGATAAAGTCGGCGCCTTTCAGGTGGCCGTATTTGGTCAGAATCTCATTGATGTCAGCCTCATGCAACAGTTTCTGAATCTTTCGGAAGAGCCAGTTGGGCATCCATTTCATCAGTTTGGGCACCTTGGCGGTGAAGATCTTGCGAAGGTCGATGAGGTTGGTTTCTTCTGTTTCCATAATCGAAAGTCATTCAATAGACTGCAAAATTACTAAAAAGTAAAATGTGACTGTCAAAAATATGTGAAAAAGGGTAAAAACCGCTGCAATTTCGCCCATAATTAACAATTGTATTGCTTTGTTTTTTAGCTAATTAACCTATGATTCACAACATATCAACAAAGTTATTAACAACAGCTGTTGAAAATTAAAGTGGGGGAAGGTGTAGAAAAGTGGTATAAAATGTTTAATTTTGCCGCAGAAAACAACAACGACACAACCATGAGTTACCCGGTGGGACATTTCAACTGCAAATTGGACGCGAAAGGCCGCTTGATGCTGCCTGCCGAGTTCAAGGAACAGATGGGCGAGCAAGCGGAGGAAGGCTTCGTGATGCGCCCCACGCTGTTCGAGCACAGTGTTTGTCTCGACCTTTTCACACGCAGGGACTGGGACGAACAGCAGGAAAAGCTGAAAGGCTTTTTCAGCATCTACAACGAAGAGGACAATGCCGCGCTGCATTTTTTGAACGATGGCGTGCGTTTCGCCAAGTTGGATGCCAGCGGTCGCCTGCAAATCCCCAAAGAACTCATGGAACGCGGCGGTTTGGAAAAAGAAGTGGTGGTGGCAGCCCTGGCCAACAAGATGGAGATTTGGGACAAAGACCGCTACGCACAATCGATTGCCACGGTCGACAAGAAGAAAATCCTCGAGATTCTTAAAAACATCAAATAAGGAAAGGGGACGCGATGTATCACAATCCAGTCATGTTGAGCGAGTGCATCGAGGGTCTCAACCTGAACCCCGAGGGCATATATGCCGATGTCACATTTGGCGGCGGAGGCCACTCGAGGGCTATCTTGGAGCGGCTCACGACAGGGCATCTTTATGCCTTTGACCAAGATGAAGATGCGGCTCAAAACGCCTTCGACGACGAACATTTCACCTTCATCCCGCAGAATTTTAGGTACTTCAAGAATTTCATCCAACTCTATACGGGCGGAAAGCAAATTGATGGCATTATCGCCGACCTGGGCGTCTCATCGCACCAGTTCGACACGCCTGAAAAAGGATTCTCGACCCGATTCGACGGCGAGCTTGACATGCGCATGAGCCAAACCACGCCCAACGACGCGGCCACGGTGGTCAACACATACGAGCAAGCCGAATTGACACGCATCCTCGCCCTTTACGGCGAAGTGCAACAAGCCCATCTCGTGGCTGCAGACATTGTCATGGCCCGCAACGCAGAGCCAATCGAGACCACAATGCAACTCAAAACCGCCGTGCAGCGCCGTTTGCCCCGTGGCAAGGAAAACAAGGTCCTGGCGCAAATCTTCCAAGCCCTGCGCATCGAAGTCAACCAAGAGATGGAAGCCCTCACCGCCTTCCTCGCGCAATGTCCCGACGTGCTGAAAACCGGCGGTCGCCTGGTCGTGATGTCCTATCATTCGTTGGAGGATCGCCTGGTGAAGAACTTTATGAAAACAGGCAACGCAGAAGGCAAAGAAGTGAAAGACTTCTTCGGCAACCTACTGACACCCTATACCATAATCACGCGCAAACCCATCGTGCCAACCGATGAGGAAATTGAAAGCAACGGCAGGGCAAGAAGCGCGAAACTCAGAATCGCTGAAAGGAGATAAGTCATGGGCAAGAAAGCAAGAAAAGAACGCAGACAGCGCAGGGAACGCAAAAAAAGCGGCGACAATAGTGTTAAACGAGTGATGAACGTGTTGGGCGGCAGTTTCCTTGTAAGGGAGAACTTCGTCAAGCAATTCCCCTTCATGGTAACAGTGACTGTGCTCCTCATGGTGCTAATTACCAATACCTACATCGCCGAGTCACGCACCCGAGAAATAGCCGATAACACCAAGACGCTCAATGACTTGCACGTAACCCACATTCAGCTGAAGTCAGAAATCATGCAAGCCTCGAAGCAGTCGGTGCTGACAAAAAAACTATCGGACATCGGCATCAAGCCCCCAATGGAACCCGTCAAGAGAATCAATGTCGTTGAGAACCAAGAAATTGAGCAGGAGGAAAAGAAATGAAGCTTGAGCCCAAGAACGAATCATTGTTGAAGACTTATTTGGTGTATTTCCTGTCACTCGTTTTCGGCATCGCCATCATCGTAAAGATTGCCCTAGTGATGACCAAAGAGAGCAAGGAACTGGTGCCACTGGCCGAGCAACGCGAATACCGCATCCGCCAATTGGAGGCCTCGCGAGGCAACATTTTCAGTGCTGACGGCAACCTGATGGCAACCTCGGTACCCGTATTCGATATCTTTTTCGACACCAAGACCGTAGATGAGACGATCTTTGCCACTTATGTTGACTCGTTAAGTCAGCAATTAGCCGCATTGAGACCCATCCGCAATGCCAGCGCATGGCAGAAATACTTGCTTGACGCCCGCGCCGAAGGTAAACGTTACCTGCCCATCGCGAAAAACATCCCCTTGAAGGAGTACCGCCAAATGCAGCAGTTCCCCATCTTCAGGCTCGGACCCAACAAGGGTGGCATCATTGCCGAAAAGAAAATCCGCCGCGAGCTGCCCTACAAGGAATTGGCAGGCCGCATGATTGGATATGTGAGGGAAAACGAAAATCTCTATGTGGGCATTGAAGGAGCCTACAACGAACAATTACGTGGCGTGAATGGTCAGGAACTGGTGCGACGCATCCATCACGGAGGCTGGATTCCCGAAAATTCGGAGAACAACGTGGATCCCCAAGACGGCGATGATGTCATCACCACTTTTGACATCAAGCTGCAGGACATTGTGGAGAACGCCCTCAACAACACCTTGACGACCAACAAAGCCGAGCAAGGTTGCGCCATTCTGATGGACGTGGAGACCGGTTATATACGTGCCATGGCCAACCTGAAACTCAACTACGAGACCAACCAATACGAGGAATCGTACAACTTCGCCCTCGCCGAGCGTTACGAACCCGGGTCGGTCTTCAAAATCGCCTCTATGGTGGTGCTGCTCAACAACTTCCCCGATATGAAGCTTACCGACAAAGTGAACATCGGTACGGGTCCCATCAAGTTCTCGAACCGCGTCATGAAAGACGACCACAGCTTCGCAAAAAACGGCATTTGCACTGTGCAGGAAGTCATCGAGCAGTCGTCGAACAAAGGCACCGCCGTGCTTGTAACGAAAAACTTCATGGCACACCCTGAAAAATACGTCGACGGATTGTATGCCTTGGGGCTCAACAAGAAATGCGGCACGGGCATTAAAGGCGAGGCTCAACCCCTCATTAAGCACCCAAGCGACAAGACCCGCGATGGACGCAAGATTTGGTCGAATGTATCATTACCTTGGATGTCAATCGGTTACGAAGTCAACGTAACCCCCATGCAACTCATCACGCTCTACAATGCCATCGCCAACGGAGGCCGTATGATGAAACCCCAGTTTGTGACCGAAATCCGTCACGGCAACCAAACCGTCGAGAAGTTCGACCCCATTGTGCTGAACGAACACATTGCCTCGCCTGAAGCCATCGAAATGTTGCAGACCATGCTTGAGGGCGTGGTGCTTCGTGGAACAGCCAAGCGACAACTTGCCGACTGCGCATTCCGGACGGCAGGCAAGACCGGCACGGCGCAATACTGCGACCCACGCATGGGCTACAAATACAGAGAGCCTGGTGTCGGGCACAAACTTTACAATACTACCTTCGTGGGCTATTTCCCCGCCGACAAGCCAAAATACAGCTGCATCGTCGTGGTAAGTCGCGCCCGAGGCCGTTTCTGGGCGGCTGGCAGTGTTTCGGCACCTGGATTCCGTGAAATTGCGGAAAACGTGTACGCCTTGCGTCTCGGCATCGAAGATGACCAAAGTAGCCAGCCTGCCATCGACACAGCCAGCAGTCCTGCCATCACCAGACGCGACCAAACCCTCGCCTATCTCAACGGTATCAATGCCGACTATACCGATTACAGCCTTGACGGCGAATGGGTTACGATAGAGGAAGGCAAAGACGGCAGCAAGAGAGTCCGTAATACATCGCTGACCGAAGCCATCGTGCCCAACGTCGTCGGGATGAACGTCAGTGATGCCGTCTATCTACTAGAAGGCATGGGCATCACCACCACCTTCAGCGGACATGGTACTGTCAAGGAGCAATCGCTGCACGCTGGCGACACCCTGAAACAAAACAGCGTGATGAACCTCAAATTGGCAATGAAATGAAACTCAAAGACATCATAAGAAACTGCAACCCAATTGAAGTTATCGGTGAGCAAAACCGCGACCTCACGGGCATCACTTTCGACTCGCGAAAAGCTACGGAAGGCACGGCGTTTTTCGCTGTGAGAGGCACTCAAGTCGACGGACACGACTACATCGGGAAGGCGGTTGAAAACGGCGCATCGGTGATTGTATGCGAAACCACACCGGCAGATTTGGCCGAAAACGTCACCTACATCAAAGTCAAAAACTCGGCCTTCGTACTCGGTGTGGCCGCATCCAACTTTTTTGGCAACCCGTCGGAAAAGCTCAAACTCGTGGGCGTGACTGGAACCAACGGCAAGACCACCATCGCCACCTTGTTATATAGACTCTTCACCGACGCAGGCTACACTTGCGGCCTGCTTTCGACGATTGAAAACATTATTGATCAAGAGGTTATCCCTTCAACACACACCACTCCCGACCCGATTGAACTGAACGGCTTGTTGCACAAGATGGTCGAAAAAGGTTGCCAATATGCCTTCATGGAGGTCAGTTCGCACAGTGTGGCACAAGACCGTATCGCCGGACTGCACTTCGCGGGCGGCATCTTCACCAACCTCACTCACGACCATTTGGACTATCACAAGACCATGGCCAACTATCGCGATGCCAAGAAGAAATTCTTCGACGACTTGCCCACGACCGCTTTCGCCCTCACCAACCTTGACGATAAGAACGGCGCGGTGATGCTGCAAAACACAAAAGCCAGAAAATTAAGCTATGCCCTGAAACACGATGCCGACTTCAAAGGCATCGTCCTGGAAAGCCACTTCGACGGAATGCTGCTCAAGGTAAATGGCACCGAGGTCTTCACGCAGTTGGTCGGTGGTTTCAATGCCAGTAATTTGTTGGCCATTTACGGTGCGGCCACAGCCTTGGGCTTTGACAAAGACGAGTTATTGGTGGAAATCAGCAAGTTGCACGGTGCTAACGGGCGCTTCGACATGGTGTATTCCAGAAAAGGCATCATCGGCATCGTCGATTACGCCCACACCCCTGACGCTTTGGAGAACGTCCTGAAAACCATCAACGAAGTGCGGAAGCATCAGGAAACGCTCATCACCGTAGTGGGTTGTGGCGGCAACCGCGACACCACCAAGCGCCCTGAAATGGCTGCTGTCGCCGTCAAGTTAAGCGACCGCGTCATCCTCACCAGCGATAACCCTCGCAACGAAGACCCCGACGAAATCATCCGACAGATGAAAGTCGGCGTGCCCGAAAGCGACTCTTACAAAGTCCTATCCATTACCAACCGCCTTGAAGCCATTCGCACAGCAGTGGCCTTGGCGAAGTCGGGCGACATTATCCTCTTGGCGGGCAAAGGACACGAGAACTACCAAGAAATCAAAGGAATTAAGAACCATTTCGATGACAAGGAAGCGTTGTCGAAAGCATTTTTGGAGGCCTAAACCATGTTATATTATCTGTTCAATTATTTAGACCAATGCAACTTCCCTGGTGCGCGCATGTTCAATTACGTCACGTTCCGCGCCGCCATAGCCATCATCATCGCCCTCATCGTTTCGGTGTGGTTCGGCAGTTGGTTCATCAAGATGCTGAAACGCAAGAAAGTCGTTGAAACACAAAGAGACGCTTCCATAGACCCTTACAACACGAAGAAAATCGGTGTACCCACTATGGGCGGCGTTATCATCATCACGGCCATCCTCATTCCTGTCTTATTGGTTGGCAAGTTGCACAGTGTCTACACTTTATTAATGATAGCCACCACCTTGATTCTAGGTATTTTAGGATTTTCTGACGACTATATCAAAACGTTCCGCCACAAGAAAGACGGTCTGCCACCCAAGGTGAAACTTGGTGGACAAATCCTGCTTGGCCTCATCGTTGGCCTGACACTGCGTTTCAGTCCCGCCGTGCAAATCAACGAGACGGTGAAACTGAAAATCGAAAACAACAAGGAAATCGTAGTGAAAAGCCCCGATGTGAAATCGACGCGTACCACCATCCCCTTCGTAAAGAGCCATGACCTCAACTACGCCAACCTCTTCAAATGGGCTGGCCCCGTTCGGATGTACAAGCTTGCGTGGATTTTTTTCGTGCTGCTTACGGTTTTCATAGTGGCTGCGGTCAGCAATGGATCGAACCTCAACGATGGCATGGACGGCATGGCTTCAGGCAATTCCGCCATTATCGGACTGACCTTGCTGCTTTTGGCCTACATCTCCAGTAATGCCGTCACGGCAAGCCACCTTAATCTGATGTATATCCCTGGAAGCGAAGAACTTGTGGTCTTCTTGGCCGCTTTTGTGGGCGCATTAATCGGTTTCTTGTGGTTCAATTCCTACCCTGCACAAATCTTCATGGGCGACACGGGCAGTTTAACCATTGGCGGCATCATTGCGGTGTCGGCTATCATCATGCACAAGGAACTACTGCTGCCTTTACTCTGTGGCGTATTCCTCTTCGAAATCTTCGCCAATTTCGACGTGAGCCTTTTCGTCAAGCGCGGAAAGAAACACCGCATTTGGAAGAAAGCTCCGCTACACGACCATTTCCGCATGAGTTTCAGCGACTTCAAGAAGGCATGGCCCAACTCGACCGTCACTTTCAAAGGCCCCGGTGAAGGTCATAACACAGTACATCACGAGGTGAAGATTACGCTGCGGTTTTGGATTGTGACGATTCTTCTGGCAGCATTTACCTTACTTACTTTCAAAATCAGATAAAACATGAGCACTATGACATACATTGAGGAATTGACAAACATGAGGCGCAGGGGCGACGGCATGGCCGCTGGCATCAACGCGATGATTTTGAACATCAGAAAAGAGAACATCAAGCGGAGCCTTGGCGACTGGAACACCGTCGGACACCGGCAGGAATATGTGGCCACCATCGACGACGTGATGTATTACGACGACTCGAGAGCCGAAAACGCCAATGCCACCTGGTTCACGATGGAGAACTTGGTGCGACCTGTGGTGTGGATTGCGGGCGGCAACGACACCAACACCGACTACACCGACCTTCGTGATGCAGTTCGCGCCAACGTGAGGGCCTTGGTCTGCATCGGCAAGGACAATACACGACTGAAAGAGGCATTCGGCAAAGCCGTGGGCGAAATCTACGAGGCGAAGAGCCTAGAGGAAGCAGTCAACGTGGCCTCGCTCTTGGCCGAAGAGGACGACATCGTGCTGTTCTCACCCGCCAGCCGTTCCGAGAACCGCAGAGAGAACTTTGAGAAGCGTGGCAATCGTTTTGTGGAATCAGTAAAAGCCTTGCAAAATGAACGTCATTAATAAAATCATGCGTGGCGACAAGGTCATCTGGATTGTGGCCCTATTGTTGGGAATTGTCTCATTGATAGTGGTTTACAGTGCATCGAGCGCCTTGGCTGTCAACAACTACGGAGGCAACACGGGGCGCGTCCTCCTGAAGCATGGCACCACCTTGCTTATCGGCTTCGTGATGATTTTCGTGTTCTACCTCATCGACTACAAACACTACGCCAAGGCCGCGTGGCTGCTCCTCATTCCGTGCCTCGCGCGGTTGGCCTACACGCTTTTGTTTGGACGCAACATCAACTCGGCCAGCCGATCCATTGGCATCGGATTCTTCTCGTTCCAGCCCAGCGAAGTGGCCAAAATCATCCTCATCACTTACCTTGCCCGACAACTCGTGATGATGGGCGACCATTTGCACAACTTCAAGGATGTCATCCTCTGGCTCGGCCTACCCATCTTGGCAACCGCAGGCCTGATTTTCCCCGAAAACTTGTCGACAGCCGCCATCCTTCTCTTGGTCTGTATGGTGATGCTCTTCGTCGGCAGAGTGAAGTTCCTCCACATCATGGCCATCGTGGGCATTGGTGTGGTGGGGCTTGGACTCTATATCGCCTTCGATGCGTTGCGCACTGGTGTCGGCAATCGTCGCGCCGAGAAAGCCTTGGCAGAAAACGCAGCCAACGTCGAACCTTTTGTGCCGAAAAAGACCCGCATCGCCACTTGGATCAACCGAATTGAGGCCATGGGGGGAAGCAAAGACGAGGATTTCGATCCCTTCGATGACCACCACTACCAACAGACCTACGCCAAAATTGCCGTCGCCACGAGTTCGGTATTCGGCAAAGGTCCCGGCAAAAGCGAACAACGCAACTTCCTGCCTCACCCATACTCCGACTTCATCTATGCCATCATCGTTGAGGAATACGGCATTTTCGGGGCATTGGCCGTGCTGATGCTTTATGTCATCCTGTTCACGCGGGTGCTGCGCATCATGCTCAAACGGCCCTTGACCTTCGGAGCATACATGGCCTTCGGATTGGGCCTTTTGGTCATCGTGCAGGCCATGATCAACATGGGTGTATCAGTGGGGCTATTGCCTGTCACAGGCCAGCCACTGCCTTTCGTCAGCATGGGTGGCACTTCGATGTTGGCCACAGGCATCATCCTCGGCATGATTTTGAGCGTCACCCGTAACATGGAGGAAGAAGCCACGGAATCCGTAACGGAAATTATAGAGAACCAAGAACTTGCAACAATGGAACAATGACACACGGAGAAGCACATACGGTCTACTTTTTGGGCATCGGCGGCATCGGAATGAGCGCCTTGGCACGGTATTACCACAGCATGGGCTATAGTGTCGCTGGCTACGATCGTACCCCTTCCCCACTCACCCGTCAACTCGAAAATGAGGGCATGGCTATCCATTATGAAGACAATTCGAACTTATTGCCTGCCCTCATTGATTTTGTCGTCTACACGCCTGCCGTGCCTAAAGACCTACAAGAATTTGAAGCCCTTCGGCAAAACAATATAAAGATTATGAAACGCTCCGAGGCCTTGGGCCTGGTCTCGGAGCAACATTTTACGCTCGCCATCGCCGGTACCCACGGCAAAACGACCACCACGGCCATGACTGCCCACATCTTGAACGCTTGTGGCAAAGACACCACAGCCTTCATCGGTGGCATCGCCAACAACTTTGAGAGCAATCTGCTCCTTGGCAAAGGCAAGGATAGTCTCATGGTCGTGGAGGCTGACGAGTTCGACCGCTCGTTTCTGCGACTGAAACCCGCCATCAGCGTCATCAACTCCATCGATGCCGACCATTTGGACATTTACGGCGACCGTCAGCATTTGGTAAAGAGCTTCAACGAGTTTGCGCAACTCACAGAAAAACAACTGATTGTCAAAGAGGGTCTTGAAATCGAAGGCGAGAGCCTACGTTTCGGCTTCGGTGAAAGCAACGACTACCAAGCCGAAATCGTCAAGACCGAAAACGCCGTCACCGATTTCGTGATCTACGGAGAAGGTACAATTACCAAGATTCAGCTGCCAATGGCGGGACGGCATAATGTCTTGAACGCCACGGCTGCTTTTGTTGCAGCACGGCAAGTAGGCATTGCAGCCAACGACATCGCCTCGGCCTTGGCCTCCTTCAAAGGTGTAAAGCGCCGTTTCGATATACGTGTAAACAACACAAAACATTGCTATATAGACGATTATGCGCATCATCCCGAAGAAATCCGTGCCTGCTTACAAGCGGTCAGGAGCGCATTCCCGAACAAGAAACTGACCCTCGTTTTCCAGCCCCATCTTTACTCGCGCACTCGAGACTTTATGAACGAGTTTGCAGAGATATTGGCTTTGGCCGACGAATTAATTCTGTTGGACATCTACCCCGCCCGCGAATTGCCCATAGAAGGTATCACCTCTGAAGCACTAATGAATAAAGTGCAGTTGAAAGACAAGAAAGTTTGTTTGAAATCAGAGCTTATTGGTTTGATTGACAGTGAGAAACCCGAACTTTTAGTCACGATGGGCGCTGGCGACATCGACCGTTTTGTTGAACCTTTAGAAAAACTGACAACGACATGGTAAAGAAGATATTGAGCATAGTGGCTTGGGTGCTTACCGCGGCAGCGTTGATTGTCTTGTTTGTCTTCGCTCGCGAAGACTACCTGACTTCGCCCGTCAAGGATGTCAAGGTGAACATCGAACGCGAAGGCGACAGCGGTTTCATCAAGGAGCGTTTCCTCCTCGCCGACATCGACGGATTGCGAGGACACGCTGACATTGGCACTGTCAACATGAGCGCTATCCAAAAACACCTTGAAGCCATTCCATGGATCGAGCACAACTCTGCCTACATTGACCTTGAGGGCACCCTCTGTGTGAGTGTCAAGGAATACGAACCTGTGTTGCGTATCTTCGGCAATGACGGTCGGTCCGTCTACCTCACCGAAAACAACGTCAGCATACCCACCAACCGCCTTTACACCCCCCATGTCCTTGTAGCCAGCGGCAGTTTCAGCCTGAGAAACGACACAACCTCTTTTGCCTTGAACGACACGCTCGATGAAGACAAACCTCTCATCGAAGCGTTGCAGGTTTACAAGGCTATCAAACGTAACCCATTCATGCAGACTTGTATAGGACAGATTTACCGTAACAACCGTGGCAGTTTCGATATCGTGGTAAAGGACATCGACGCACAGGTTACCCTCGGCGACACCTGCCAAATCGACGACAAGCTGCGCCGTGCCGAAATCTTCATCAAGCAGAAAGCTGGCAGCGCTGAAATCAAGGCCCTGAAAAACATCAACCTCAAGTATAAAAACCAAGTAGTTTGCACAAAAAGATAAAGTTATGAGCGAAGGAAAAATCATTGTCGGTTTGGACATCGGCACCACCAAAGTGGCTTGCATCGTGGGCCGCAGAACCGAAAACAAGAAAATTGAGATTCTCGGCTACGGCAAGACCGTGTCGACGGGCGTGAAGCGCGGTGTGGTCACCAACATCTTCGATACCGTCGATGCCATCAAGCAGGCCGTGCAACAAGCATCCGACCAGTCAGGAGTTGAAATCAACCGTGTCAGCGTTGGCATCGCTGGTTCACACATCAAAAGCCTCCAGCACCGTGGCGTTTTGATGCGCAACAACCGTGACACCGAAATCACCGAGGCCGAATTGGAAGAGCTACGCAACGACACCTACAAAATCAACATGATGCCCGGTGAGCAAATCATCGACATCATCAGACAAGACACCTATGTCGACGGCGAGTTGGCCAACAACCCCGTGGGAATGTTGGGTAGCAAAATCGAGGCCAACTTCCACGTTATCATCGGACAAATCTCGGCGGCCAAAAACATTGAGAAATGCATCCGTCAAGCCGGGCTTGAAATGGACTACATGATCCTCGAGCCCATCGCCTCTGCACAAGCAGTGTTGGATGAGGAGGAAAAAGAAGCGGGCGTCGTCCTCGTTGACATCGGCGGCGGCACCACCGACATCGCCATCTTTAAGGAAAGCAAGATCCAACACACGGCGGTCATTCCCTTTGGCGGCAACATCATCACTGAAGACATTTGCGCCGGCTGTTCCATCATCCGTCACTATGCCGAAGAAGTGAAGGTGAAGTTCGGGTCGGCCCTTGCCGAAAAGAACCGTGACGACGAGGTGGTCAGCATCCCTGGTATCAAGGGACACGCCGCCAAGGAAATCTCGTTCAAGAACCTCGCCAACATCATCCAAAGCCGCCTCGAAGAAATTTTTGAGATGGTCAACATGGAAATCCAGAAGGCCCGTTCCGACAACAAACTCATCGCCGGCATCGTCCTCACGGGCGGTGGCGCCATGATGAAACACATCCAACAACTTGCCGAGTTCAGCACTGGTATGGAAGTGCGCATCGGTCACCCCGACGAGCACCTCTCCCAAGGTACGCCCAAGGACATGGTCAACCCGATGTATTCCACCGGCATCGGCCTCGTCATCGAAACCCTCGGCCGTATGGAACACGACGAACAACTACGCGCCGCCCAGGAAGCCAAGGAAGCCGAGAGGAAGAAGAAAGCCTCCGAAGAAATTGAAAAGGAGGTCGTGCCAGCTGAAGAAACTGTTGAGGACGACGAAGACCATGGCTTCGGCAAGAAAATCATCACCCGCCTCTCCGAACTTTTCAAACCCGACAATATCAAATAAACATCTAGGATATGGAAAATCAATACGATAGTAACGAATTGTTCAAGCCCGTTGGAGCCGAGATGCCCAACTACATCAAGGTTATCGGCGTGGGCGGCGGCGGCGGCAACGCGGTCAACCACATGATGGAGGAAGGCATACAAGGCGTCGACTTCATCCTCTGCAACACCGATTATCAAGCCCTGATGAAAAGCAACGTAAAGACCAAGCTGCACCTCGGTCAACGCGACCTTGGGGCGGGCAACGACCCCGCCAAAGGCCGTGAAGCCGCTGAAATGAGCCGTGGCGACATCGAAAAGTTGCTTGACGATAACACCAAGATGCTCTTCGTCACGGCTGGCATGGGTGGGGGCACCGGCACTGGTGCGGCACCCGTCATCGCCAAAATCGCAAAAGACAAAGGCATCCTCACCGTTGGCATCGTTACCCTGCCCATGGAACGAGAAGGCCGTAGGCGTAAAATGCAGGCCCTCAACGGCATCGAGGAACTGAAAAAATGCGTCGACACACTTATCCTCATCAGCACCGACAAACTGCGCGACCAATACGGCGACCTAAAGCTCTCCGAGGCATTCCGCAAAGCCGACGACGTGTTAGGAACCGCTGCAAAAGGCATCGCCGAGATTATCACCGTCCCTGGTTACGTCAACGTCGACTTTGAGGACGTTACCACCGTGATGAAAGACAGCGGCAAAGCCATCATGGGTGCCGGTCGTGCCGAAGGCGAAGGGCGCGCCGAGAAAGCCATCCGCGCCGCCATCCACTCGCCCCTGCTCAACGATTCGAACATCGAAGGCGCAAAGAACATCTTGCTTTACATCACTTCCGGCACTGATGAAGTGTCGCTCGATGAGGTGGACGAAATCCTCGAAATCGCCCAAACCGCCTGCGGCAACAATTCCGATGTCATTTGGGGCAACGGCACCGACGAAAGCCTGGGGGATGCCATCAGTGTTACCCTCATTGCCACGGGATTCAACCATGAGCAACGGCCTAATGTATTGGTCAACAAACCCGTACAGAATGAACCTAAAGTTGAGGTGAAGAAAACCATCCACACGCTCGGCAATGAAACGAAGGAAGAAACGCCCATCGCGCCCGTCGTGTCCGAAAGCAAACCGCAACCTATCTTCGACGAAACGCCCAAAACCACTCCAACGCCTGCCACTGACGACAAAGTCATCCATCGTCTCTTCGGTGACGACGAAACCGTTTCCGAACCCGAACCCACTGATGACGATCCGATTATTGCGGAAGACACACCCGTCTTTACACCCGAACCTGAAAGGACACCCGCGTATGTTCACAAGGAAGAAAAACCCGTAGTGCGAGTGTTCGACAACCCGTTCCATCAGAGCAACGACGACGAAGGATTTGAAATCACCTCACGCATCATGACACATGAAGAATTCACGGCCAAAGCGGCACAAGAGGTGGCCGTGCTTGAGGCCAAGAAAGCCAAAGAAAGCGACCCGAGAGAAGAGTTGCGCAAGCAACGCCTCCGCGCCCTGAGCATGAACTACCGCTCGACGCGAGGCTTGGAAGCTCTCGAGAACCAGCCAGCCTATCTGCGCCGTGATGTCGACATCAACAGCCAAGCCGATAACGACCTGTCGCACTATTCGGCCTCGCGAAGCGGCCTCAGCGGACAAAACTCTTTCCTCCACGACAACGTGGATTGAATACTTTACTTTTTTGCAAACTACTTGAATTGAAAACGGGCAGCCTCATGGTTGCCCGTTTTCATGTTTATTCCCGTTTCCCGCCAAATTCCATCAACCAAGCCTTTAGGAAAGCATCAATATTTCCATCCATAACACCTTGAACATCCGATGTTTGGTAATTGGTACGATGGTCTTTCACGCGACGGTCGTCAAAGACGTAACTGCGAATTTGACTGCCCCATTCGATTTTCATCTTGCCCGCCTCAATCTTGTTCTGTTCCTCCATGCGATGACGCATTTCGCGGTCGTAGAGTTGCGACTTCAAAAGGCGCAGGGCGTTTTCACGGTTCTTGGGTTGGTCGCGGGTCTCGGTGTTCTCGATGAGGATTTCCTCCTCCTCGCCCGTGTAGGGGTCTTTATATTGGTAACGCAAGCGCACGCCCGACTCCACCTTGTTCACGTTCTGGCCGCCCGCACCGCCGCTACGGAAAGTGTCCCACGACAGGCGCGACTGCTCGACTACAATCTCAATCGTGTCGTCAACAAGTGGAGTGACAAACACCGAAGCAAACGAAGTCATGCGCTTGCCTTGGGCATTGTAAGGGCTCACACGCACCAGACGGTGTACGCCGTTCTCACCTTTCAGGTAGCCATAAGCATATTCACCTTCGAGTTTCATCGTCACCTGCTTGATACCGGCATCGTCAGCTTCCAGAAGGTTGGAGATGGTGAGTTTATACTTATGGTTTTCGGCATAGCGCATATACATACGCATGAGCATCTGTGCCCAGTCCTGAGCTTCGGTGCCGCCCGCACCCGCATTGATTTTCAGCACGGCACTCATGGGGTCGGCCTCCTCCTGAAGCATGTTCTTGAACTCCAAATCCTCAATGATTTTCAATGCGGTGTTGTATTGTTCGTCCACTTCTTCTTCAGTAGCTTCGCCTTCCTTGGCGAAGTCGAAGAGCACGGCAAGGTCGTTGTAGGCATCGGAGGCTTCCTTGTAGCCGTTGAGCCAGCCCTTCACCTCACGTACTTTCTTCATAGTGGCTTCAGCGGCCTTGGGGTCGGCCCAAAATTGCGGGTCTTGTGTCTTTTCGTCTAATTCTTGGGCTTCGATGGTGCGACGGTCCACGTCAAAGATACCTCCTCAAGGCATCAATCCTCTTACATAAGTCTTTAAGTTGGTCAGCGGTGATCATATTAAATAAGGTGTTTGTTTTTTCGGGGTGCAAAATTACGGAAATTTACAATAGCGGCGTCATATAAAGCGGTAAGAAAGTTAACCCGTCTTTGATTTCAACATCCTTGGAATGAAGGACGTATGGCGTGGAGAGATAATTTCGGTACTTTTCGATGCACTTTTTAATCGAGGTCAAGGTGTAGTTTGTGCTGCTCTTGACCTCAATGGGCGAAATGTTGTGTCGTGATGTAACCATTTCTTTTTGAATCAGAAAATCAATCTCCATGCGGTTTTCGGCCTCTTCCTTGTCGTAATTGCTATAGAAATAGAGTTTCTTGTCGGTGGCTTTAAGCATCTGCGCCACAATATTTTCCACCAACATTCCCTCGTTGATTTCCAATTTGTCGAACATCAGTTTTTGGTAAATCTCGTTGCTGACGATGCCTCGGGCATTAAAAGCCAATGAGATGAGTAGTCCCGTGTCGCAGAAATAACATTTGAGCGCGGTGCGGTCTTCGTTGAGTTGCAGGCCGATGTTAGGTGCTGTGGTATTGTAGCAGATATTGGCGATTCGGGCATCATCGAGCCAAAAGAAAGCACTATCGTACTCGCGCATTCGAGCCTCTTCTTTCAAGGCTGAAAGGGTGAATTTTTTCTCATGCTTTTGGAGTTGCCCGGGGATAGCACCGTAAATGGCATCGACGCGGGCCGTTGCCGAACCAGCGTATTTTTTGATGTCGTTTTTGTAGAGGCGCAAAATCTGTCGCTTGACGGCATCCACTTTGTTGAAATCCTTCGTCTGCACGTATTCGGCCACAGCTTGCGGCATCCCGCCCACAATCATGTATTGGCGGAAATAGTGCATCGCGTCGCGGTGAAAGTCGCCCACAGGTTGTTGTTTCTCAAACTGTTTACGGATGTAAGGCATCAACACCTCGTTTCCCATCGCCCAAAGGAATTCCTCAAAATCCATCGGATACATATCAATGCCTTCCTCCTCGGAAGGGATAACGATGTCTTCGACGTTTTTCTTGATGGAGATGAGCGAACCCGTCTCCAAATAGTCAAAGCGGTGGTCGGCGACCAAAGTTTTGATGGCTTCGCGGGCGCGGGGGCATTTCTGCACTTCGTCGAAGATGATGAGCGACTTGCGCGGCGTGAGTGTCTTTTTGTAATGGAGCTGGATGTTTTGCAACAGCGTGTCCACATCCTCCAAATAGTCATCAAACCATGATTTGACTCGCGTTGGGGCTTTGCTGAAGTCAATCAGGATATAGGATTCATACTCGTTGCGGGCAAACTCTTCGGCTGTATAACTCTTTCCGATGCGTCGTGCGCCCTCAATGAGCAAA
>JAEEGK010012224.1_pt1 | contig 19546 bp, 12 predicted proteins | sample 8958771 | NCBI WGS metagenome assembly JAEEGK01 (sample SAMN16246547, study PRJNA631951) | gut metagenome | biome: gut microbiome; feature: rumen; material: SC-attached | host: Bos | place: Iran: Karaj | collected 2018-10
TATCTTCTTCTTTATTTTCATTTACTTTTTTTTCTTCTTCTTTTTTTCTTCTTCTTTTTTTTCTTCTTCATTTTTATCTTCTTCTTTTTTTTCTTCTTCTTTATTTTCATATTCTTCTTTAACCTCATTAACAGGAGCTTTAAATGAATTTATTTTTGCACTTGTATCTATAACTTCGTAAAATAAATTATATAATAAACTAATTGAATCAAAAGGAACTTCATTATAAATTATTTTCCCTTTATATACTGAACTTAATAAGGAAATTTCAGGGATTTTTTCTTTGATTTTCTGCATTGAGAAAAGAATACCTATTTGTAAATTATTATTAACTTTTAAATATTGCATATTACTAAAGAATGGTAATTTAATATTTTTAATATATTCTAAATAAGTGACAATAAAATCTTTAAAAGTCAAATTTTTATTTTTTGATAAAGGATAATTAATATTTGGATTTTCTTTAGATAAAAAAAAATCAGAAAAAGAATTATGATAAAAACAAAACATATTATAAAAATTATCAAGATAAATTTTAATCCATTCTTTTTTTGTATTTATACTTTCATATTGTGAAAATTTAACAAATTTTTTAATAATAAAACATAACATAAAATTATCTTCATAACAATTAGCTATAAAATATTTATTATTTAATTCAGTATATAAAAATTTCTCTTCTGTTTTCTCAAAGGAATCTAAAAAACTTAAAGTTCCTTCAATTATACCTAAATTTGATCTTTTTATTATTAATTCTTCCTCTATTGGATAATAATATAATAATTTTGCATCTTGTATTTCATCATCACTTGGTTTTTCTTTTACTGTTTTTAATGTTGAGTTAAATATAAAAATTTTTTCTGCTTCAATTGGTTCCATTTAATTTTTTTTTCAATTTGAATATTATTGTTAAAAAAATAATTAAAACTTAAATATTATAATAATAATATTAAATAACTTTTTTTAATTACTAAAAAAAGTATTTTTATTTATTATTGAAAATACCTATAATTATTTTTTAAATTAAAATTTGTATATTATATATTAATCTAAAATTTAAAATTATAAAATAATGTTAAATAGTCAAAATATAAAATTAATTTAATATAACTCAATTTAATTATTAACATTTATTCCAAAAAGTAAAAAACCAGTATGTCCTCTCATATCAGTTTTATTTTTAGTAATACTAATTTCAGTTGAATTAAATTTAAAATCTTCACCTATTTTTCTTTTAATACTAAAATCAGGAATTTCAATTTTAGTAGTTCTAGCATAAGCATAAGTTCTATATAAACATTCAAACATTCTTAATGAAATAAAACCATTTTCTTTCATAGCTTTCATAGTTTCATTTATTTGTTCAATACAAGGAGAAAAAGAAACAATATAACTTCCATTTTTTAATACTTTTTTAGCTTTATTTATTACCATCCATGGTGATGGTAAATCAATAAACATTGCATCACATAATTTATGTTCTTCTTTAATTAAGTCTTTTTCATCTATTTCAAAACCATTTTCAATAACATCTTTATGTGTAACTGTTATTTTATTATCTAATTTTAATAATTTAAATAAATCTTTTAATTTATCAACTCTTTCTTTATTAAATTCAAAAGTATATAAATGACCTTTATTTGATAAAACTGAAGACATATTTGTAGATAAACATCCACTTCCAGTTCCACTTTCATAAATTATTGAATTTTGATTTATATTTAATAACATCATAATTAATGATATATCTGGATTATATAATATTTGTGTCATTTTATTTATACATCTTTCCCATATATTTGGTACAAATGATAAAATTGTTATATATTTTTCTTTTTTATTATTATATATTTTTGAACCAAAATATTTATTTACCATATCATCATGTTTAAATGAACCAAATCTATTTTGAAATACTTTTCCTTTTTCTAATGTAAAATATTTAATACTCTCAACATTTTCATATATTACTATTAAATCACCATATTTTGTTTTTATATCTTCTTTAGTAATTAAATCTGATGACATTTTATTAAATAATTAATATAATGAATAAATTTGAAATATATTAAATAAAATTAAATAAAAAATTATTTTTATTTAAAAACACTTGCCACATTTTTTTGAGCAATAGGATGATATAAATTTTTATTTTTATCAAAAAATGATTTAGCATCTTTTTTATTAAATTCATACCAACTAGAATATAAAGGTTTTAAATATTTCATTCTTCCAATTGATAAGAGCATTTTTTTTAAATCAGGAATAACATCATCATGTTTAGTTTTAAGTGCAATTTGATACCATAAATATTTAACTTCCATATTATAATTTTCTTGATTCAATTTTAAATTATCTCTTAAATTTTTATAAACTTTATCATCAACTTTTTTAATATTATTCATAATATAATTTAAGAAATAAACTTTAACATTAGTATGCCATTTTTTAAAAGTATTATAATCACCATCATAATTAGCATTTTTAACAAAATATTTTTCAGCAAATTGAATAGCTTCATCACTTAAATTAGAACTAAAATTAAATTCAGCAAAAGGTTTCCCTTTAGAATATAACCAAGTATCCCAATCAATATCATTTAAAATATTTTTTCCTTCTTCACCTTCAGTATTATCATTAACATAATCTTCATAAACTTCTTTAAAAGCATTATAATCAACACTCATATAAGCATATTTCTTAATATATTCTTGCATAATATTTTTAAAAGCTTCTTTCCCAACTAAACTTTCTAAATAAACTAAAAATTGATAACCTTTCTCATAAGGAACACTTGAGAAACCATCATCAGGATCAACACCTTCATAATTAGGCATTAATTGAGTATAATTATTTTCTTCTCCAAACATTTCAATATCATTTTCTAATTCAGAATTACCAACCATTGCTTCTAAATTTTCCATATCTTCACCAAATATCATTCCATCTAATTTTCTTTCTAAAAATGTAGTAAAACCTTCATTAACCCAAAAATTTTCCCAATTTTTATTTGTTACTAAATTCCCTGTCCATGAATGAGAAATTTCATGTCCAATTACATAAGATAAAGAACCATCACCAGCTAAAAGTGAAGGAGAAACAAAAGTTAAATTTGGATTTTCCATTCCACCATAAGGAAAAGAAAAAGGTAAAACTAATATATTATAAACTTCCCAATCATATTCTCTACCAAAATAATCTTCAGCTTTCTTTAAATAATTTTCAGTATTTATAAATTCATTTTTTGCAATTTGTACTAAATCATCTTCTGCATAAACACCACATCTATCAGAAATTTTCTCATAAGATATTTTACCAGCTGCAAAAGCAATTAAATAAGTAGGAATACTTATTTTTTGTTTATATACAATTACATTTTTTTGTCTATTTACATCCCAATAAACAGATTTTGGTAAACCTGAACATAACATTTTATAAGGTGGATCTATAAAAGTTTTTGCAGTTACAAAAACTTTTGCTGATGGAGTATCTTGACATGGAAATAAACTTCGACATTGAATTGCTTCACATTGAGTAAACATAAATGGATATTTTTTTGAATGTGTTTGTTCTTTTTTTAAAAATTGTATTGCTTGACAATTTTCATTTGTTATAAATTCTATTTTTATTTTTAATTCATTTGGTATGATATGACCAAATGATGGTAATGTTATTTTTAATGGTGTTCCTAAGGATTTTTTATCAGGGACATTTGATATTATTTCAAATTCTAATGGATATAGTTTTTTTCTTTCTATATATGAAACATTTTTTATTTGAGGACCATTTAAATCTAAAATTAGATATTTTTCATTTTTATCTATGTAATGATATGTTGAAGTTACAAAACCAAAAAGTGTTTTTGATGGAAAATCTAATGTTACTTCTAAATATAATGATTTTTGACATATTTTATCAAAGTTTGAATATGTTGAGGTATCTTCATCATTATGTTCTAATATTATACTTCTTTTATTTGTTAACATATTCTTTTTTATTTTATTTAATGATATTATTTTTTTTTTAATTTTATTATTTTTAAATAATTTATTAAAAAAATTTAACAAAATTATTTAAGAAAATATGTCAGATGATAATGCTTATCAAAATTTTTCACTATCAGAATCTTCAATGAATTTAATTCCTGAATCTATTATTGATGAATCACCAGAATTTTCAACTGATATTGAATTTAGTAATATTCAAGATAAAAATTGTTTAAGTCAATGTTGTCTTAGATTTTTAATGGGGAATAAATTACCTTCAATTTTTAATATTTCAACAAGTTCTATTTCAATTCTTTTTATTTTATTACCTTTTGTTGTTTATTCTAGTAAAGTAATATTTTGTATAATTGAAATAATTATAATAGGATTTTTCTCTTTTTATACTATGATTCTTTTATTTGAACAAATGAGTAAATCAAGAGAACAATCTTATTATAGATTTATATATAATAATATTGGAAAAAAAATTTCTTATTTTTATGAAATATTAAATTTCCTTTTTAAATTTTGTATTTTAACTATTTATGAAACATTTTCTTTTTTATTTTTAAAAGAAATTATTACCCAAATTAAACTTATTAATATAAATAATAATGATTTAAACTTTAAAATTATTGTATTAATAGGAAGTATAATTATTCAATTCTTATTTTCAATTAATTATTATACAATATTCAACGCAATAAAATATTTAAATTCAATTTTGATTATTATTACTCAATTTATGCTACTAATTAAATTTCTAACGAATTTAAATAATTTAGATAAATTTTCCTGGAAAGGAGAATTTACTTATAAACTTTTTTTTTGCATTCAAATATTATTAATTATATTTAATAATCATAATGATATTTATTATTTTTTTAATAGATTTTATACAAAAACTTTTAAAAAGGTTAATATATTAATAAATATTTCATGGATAATCATCATAATTGAAACTCTGTTATGTATGATAATAAGTTATTTATATATCATAAATTTTAAAATTCAAAATTTAAATATGGAAAATCCCTTTATTAAATTTATTAATAACAATAATAAAGATGCATATTATTATATATTTTTAATATTAGGAATAATGTTCACAATTAATATTCAAACTTTAATATCAGAATCATTAAATAAAATAAAAGAAGAAATAAAAACAATATTTAAACAAAAATTAATGATGCCAACAACAAATTTTTTAATTTCATTTTTTTTTATAGGAATAACAAATATTATATCAATTTCATTGAATAGTTTAATATTATTTATAGGAATATGTGGTGGAATAACATGTTTTACTGCATATCTTTTTCCAGCATATACTCATTCTTTATTCATAGAACCAAAATCAATAAAAAAATATTTAAACTTATTTATAATAATTATTTTTCCTATTTTAGGATTTGTCTTATTAATTACCTCAATTCATTATCATTTCTTTTATAAAAAAGAAAAAAATGTAATTTAATATAAATTAAAATTAATAAATAAAAAAAAATTAAATTATTAATTAAATATTCTTTAATTAAATAAAAAAAAAATAAAGAAATGTCAGATGATTCATCCTCAGAAGATATAATAAAGAATAAAAATGGTTTAGTATCAATTCCAAAAAAAAAAGATTTCCGTCAACACGCTCATTGTAATCCATTATCATCAGTATCAATACCATATCCATTTTCCCCATCATGTATAGATTGGTCATTAAATTACCCTTTAAAATACAATCCTCAAAATACAAAAAATAATTCAAAACTATATTTAAATACAGTTAATTATCCAATAACATATCATAATGAAAAATATAAACCAATAAGTACATCAAATTTACCAAATAATTTAATGGATGAACCTCATGTTAATATTGTTGATATTGGATGTGGTTATGGAGGTTTATTATATAATATGAGTGAATCATTAAATGATGATGATTTAGCTTTTGGAATGGAAATTAGAGATAAAGTTACTAATTATGTTGGAGAAAAAATAAAGGCACTTAGAATTAATAGTGATAATAAGTTATATAATAATATTAGTGTTGTTAGAAGTAATACTATGAAATTACTTTTAAATTATTTTTATAAAGGACAATTGGATAAATTATTTTTTTGTTTTGCTGATCCACATTTTAAAAAATATAATCATAGGAAAAGAATTATTAATAAGTATTTATTAAATGATTATTCTTATTTATTAAAGAAAGGTGGAAGGTTATATATTATTACTGATGTTATTGAATTATATGAATGGGAAACTTTTATGATAAAACAAAATCCTTGTTTTAAAGAAATTTCAAAAGAAGAATGTGAAAAAGATAAATTTGTAGATTTTATGAAAAATACAAATGAAGCAAAAAAAGTTATAAAAGAAAATAAAGAAATGTATTATTCAATATATGAAAGAGTTAATCCAGAAATAAATTCAATTCAAGAATTATATAATACAGTTGATTTTACAAAAGAGGATTAAATCTAATTTATAAATTAAAATTTAATATATTAAAATATAAAAATATAAAAATAATAATTTAAAAAAGAATTATAAACCAAATTCAAATTTTTATAGAAATAATTATAAGAAAAAATGAAAAAAAATTACTAAAAAAAAAATACTCAAGAGATTATTTAATAAACTAATTTTATTCTTTTTCATCTTTTTTCATTTGTTGAATATTAAAAGGTATTTGTTGAGGCCAAATAAAAGGAGTATTATAATACATTCCAATATTCATAGGAGGAGGCATCATAGAAGGCATAAATGGAACATGCATTTGAGATTGTTGAAAAAGCATTTGTTGATGAACTAAAAATTGTTGTTGATTTTTAATAATTTCATCTTTTTTTTTTTTTATTTCATCAATTGGTAATAATGAATCTTTTAAACTTTCATACTTTTTAGGATATAAAAATATTCTATTATCAATTTCTTTTATTCCTACTTCATCACTTCCTATTCTTTCTATTATATTACATAATTTTTCAGATGATACATTTATTCCTTTTAATTTATTTAATTCTAATATAAATTCTATTGGAACTAATCCTTCATTATTTAACATTTGTAATCTTAAATCTAAACTATAATTTAAAAATTTTTTGGAAAAATATTTTTCAACAAATAATAATATATCTTCATCTCTTATAAAATTATAATTTGGAATATATGGATTTATATTTAATTGTGGATTTGCATATAAATTCATATTAAACATTTGATTCTGATAAACATTCATTAATTGAGGATTGAGAAATGGATTTTGATATACTTGTTTAAGATTTGAATTATCAAATTTATTACTTCCTATTGGAATCATCATTTTAGGATTTATTGGCATTTGTATATTTTTATTTTGTTGAAATGAATTTTGATTATTAATATTTTGATTTATATTATCATATATATTATTATTAATATTATTATCATAATTATTTATATTTTGAACCTTATTTGATTCATTATTAATTGGATCTGGAATTTCAACTGCTATATTATTTCTTTTATTTTCATAATTATTATTATAGTTTTTATTTTTATTATCATAATTATTATAATGATTATTTTTATGGTAATTATTATTATTTTTGTAATCATTTTCATAATTATTATCATAATAATTTCTTTTTTTATTATAATTATCATTATTATTATAATAAGCATAATTATAATCTTTTTGATTGTTGAAAAATTTTTTATTATTGTTATTATTATAATAATCATTATCATAAAAATCATAATTTTCTTTTTTAATTTTTTTATCTTTAAAGAAATCTTCTTGAAAATCATTATCTTTTTTATCTTCTAATATTTCTTCTTTTTCTTTATCTTTTTCTTTTTCTTTAGTTTTATCAAATATAGGTTTTTTTCTTTGTTCATTATCATATTTTGGTTTTTCAAAATCTTTTTTAAAATAATTTTGTTGTTTTGGTACTTCTAATTGTTTTGGTTCTTCATATTGTAAATTAATTTCTATTCCTTTATTTTTTGCATATTCCATAAAATCCATTCCTTTATTTTTCTTCAATTTATTTTTTTTCTTTTTTCCGTGTGTACTATCTGTATTAAAAATATTTTCATCAAAATTAAAATTATTAATTTTCTTAAAATCAGAATTATCATTAGAATTATCTGTCATTTTATATCAAAATGCATTTAATAATTGTTTTTTAAGAAAAATTAATAATTAAAAAAATATTTTTTTAACATTTAATATTTTATGATTTATAAAGAAATAAAAGCAATACACAAACAAAAAATTCAAATCAAAAAAAGACTTTGAAAAAAAAACTTTTTAAATTAATCCAAATAACAAAAAATTCCAAAATTAAAATTTTTTAATTTAATTTACACAATTCATTTATTCATATTTTTAATTTTTCAATAAATTTTAAAAATAATTTAAATAAATTTCATAAATAAATAAATTTACATAAATAAAAAAAATGAAATCTTTACAATCTCGTCAAACAACATATTCAAAGGTTCCAATTGTTCGTACCTTCCTTTCTCAAAATTATGATAACCTTTCAAAATCATCATCTCCATTTACAGACGAATTTTTCCCACCAGACAATACATCATTATATAGTACAAAATCAACATTATCCTCAATTAAAATACCAAATTTACCATCTTTTCTTCAAAAAGAAAGAAAAAAATATTTATCTCAATTAGCATTGAGAAACAAAGAACGTTATTCATGGAAACGTCTTTCAGAAATTTATAATTTAAAAGACTTAAATATTATTACAAATAGTAAAATATTATCTCATGATGTTATACAAGGTGAACTTGGTGATTGTTATTTTTTAAGTGTTTTATCAGCACTTGGTGAAAATCCTGAAAGAATTAAAAAATTATTTCCTAAATCAAAAATATCTGATAAAGGAGTTTATGAATGTGATGTTTATATTCATGGTCAACAAATACCAATTGTAATAGATGATTATTTTCCTGTTATTGAAAATGAAAATGAAAAAACTGAAATTGCTTTTGCTGGTATTAATCCTTCATCAAAGAGTATTTGGCCAATATTATTAGAGAAAGTTTGGGCTAAATGTAATTTATCATATGAAGATATTATTTGTGGTAATTCTGCTGATGCATTTCAATTTCTTTGTCCTGCACCTTATGATACTTATTATCATAATTCTGAAACTAAAAATTTATTTGATACTATTAAAGATGCTCTTAAAAAAGGTTATATTGTTGTATCTGATATTACAGTAACTGAAAATACTAATTTAGATTATTTAAGTAAAATGGGTTTAGTTACTAATCATGCTTATTCTGTTATTGATACTGTTGTTTTAAAACAAAATGAAACTGAAGTTAAATTATTGAAAATTAAAAATATTTGGGGTACTAATGAATGGAAAGGTGATTGGAGTGATAATTCAGGTAAATGGACTGATAATTTTAGGAAGACTGTTGGATTGGAAATTAAACAAGATGGTATTTTTTGGATGGCTTATGAAGATTTTATTCAATTTTATACTTCTACTCATATATGTCAAATTCATGATGATTATACTTATACTTCTAAAAAAGTTCCAGTTTCTAATGAAGAAGCTTTTAATGTGGTTAAAATTAATGTTGGTAAAATAAGTAGTGGGTATTTTATGGTTAATTTAAAAAATAAAAGAATTTATGAGAATTTGAAAGGATTAAATAATTTTAATAATCCATTTTGTTCAATGAGTGTATTTAAACAAGATAAAAATGGATTTAATTTTATTGGAAGTGATAGTGGAAAACATGATAGATTATATGTAGAATGTGAAAATATGGATCCAGGAACATATTATATTGCAGTTACTTTTCCAAAAGAAACTAAAAATTTTGAAATGGGAAATAATTTAGAATCAAGAAAATTTGATAAATTATCATTTAGAGTTGGATTTTATTCAAATGTAAAAGATGCTAAATTTGAAGATAAAATAGATGAAAATGAAAAAAATGATATTAATGATTTTGTATTTAATATAATATCACAATTAGCAAAAGAAAATCCTGAAAAATATCATTTTTCAGATGAAGGTGAAAATTCAAGTTATAGAGTAATAAATTTTGATAATAATAAATCAGGTTATGGTTACCTTTATTATAATAATAATAGTGATGCATTTTTAAGAGAAAGAATACAATTAACTAGTTTAGTAAATGTTAATTTAATTCCAATATTAAAAAATGGAAAATTAAAAATAGAAGATTTTGAAAAAGAAGAAGAAAATGAAATAGATTATGAAGAAGATACAAGAAAAATAGCAATGGACAATTTAAAAGGAGAAAAATTAGATTCTTCAGCAGAAGTAATAGAAGGAGATAAAGGAAAAGAAGTATCAGAAAAAAATCCAGCAATAGTTCAATTTAATATAGCACCACATTCACAATGTGTAGTCTTATTACAAAAAAGTGATGATGAAGCTGATATTGATATGATAAGTGATATAACATTTGATTATTTACCAAATGTACTTTTATCAGAAAAAAAATTTAATTCTAAAAAATATAAATTAAGATATAATAATAAACCAATTGATATTTTTGAAGTAATAACTGAACATAATTCAGGAGTTTTTTTCCTTTATAAAAATAGAACAAAAGAATATAAAATTAATGTAACTGCAAAATTTACAAAAGTTGATAATTTATATTTACAGATTTGTTCAAATGATATTAAAACACAAAATAAATTACCTTTAAGAAATTATACTGGAAAATTTAGAGATGATATTAATGAAAAAGTTGTTAGTATTGATGTTGATCCAGGACAAATTGGATTTTTTGGTCTTTCCTCTATTGATGCTTTTAATAAGTATAATTATGCTTGTGATTTTGATTATCTTTTCTCTATGTCACATTCTACTCAGTTTGATGATGAAGGAGATGATGTTGTTACTAAAGAAGAAATTTAAATGAGATATGAATAATAATAATATAGGGGAAGATTATTTAATTTTTAATTTAATTTAAAAATTTTTTTTGTTGATTTATAAAAAACAAAAGATGATTAAATTATTTTTTTTTAATTTATTTAATTTATTTATTATATGAATTTATTTTGATTTAAATTTAAAATTTTTATTGAAGTAATAAAAATGGATAGTAATAATAAAGAACAATCTTTAAATAATTTTGAAAAATTGTGTATTCAAATATTAGAATTAAAATCAGAAACTTTAAAAACTTTTGATTCATCTAAACAATATTATTTAAAATGTATAAATGAGCAAAAACCTTTTTTAGAATTAGAAAAACTTTTAACCGCCTTTTCTCAAAATAAAAAAATTGCAGATGAAAATATATTAAAGATAAAAAGTTATTTGTTAAAAAAATTCAATGAAAAGAATCAGAAAGTAAATGCTCTTCAGGAAGAATTTAAATTATTAAAAGATAAATTTAAAATATTAGTTTTTGATAAAGAAAAAATGAAAGAAATAAATAAAATGAAAAAAAGTGAATTACAATCAGTTAAATTTCAAATAAGTAATTTATCAAAAAGTATAAAAGAAATACAAAAAGAATGTCTTGAAATGGATAATCAAATAAATAAATTAACAGAACAAAATAAAAATTCTTATTCAACTGAATGTACATTATTAGAACAAGTAATGGCTTTTGATAAAAAATTATATAATATTTATAATGCTAGAGAACAAAAAATAAAAGAAAAACATAATTTAGAAATTGAATTAAATTCCTTAACAGATTCTCAAAGAAGAAAAACAAATGATAAAATTAATAAAGTAATAGAAAGTTTTAATAATCAAATTTCAAATCTGAAAATTAATATTGAAAAATTTGAAAAAGAAAATATTAAAATAAATGAAGAAAAAAATTATATTGAAAATATAAATGAATTAATTATTAAAAAAATAAATAAAATTTCAAATGAAATTAGTGAAAAAGGAAATGATATAGATAAAAATACAATTAAACAACTTAATTTAAATTTAATTGAAGAAAATAATAAATTAGATGAAGATGTTAATACAATGATTTTAAAAATTCAAAATGAATTTAAAGGAATAATAAATATTGAAACACCTGATAATATTTTACCTTTAGATTATTTAAATATGTTATTTTCAAATTTACAAAATTTTTCAAATGATAATTCATATGAAAACTCAATTAATAAAAAATCTGAAGAAGTAATTAAATTAGGAGAAGAAATTTCAATTAAAATTTATAACAAATTTCTTAAAAAAAAATCTTTTTCATTAATTAAAAAATTTTGTTTAGAAGAAAAAAAAAGGAAATTCGAAATGAAGGAAAAAGAAAAAGAAAAAGAAAAAGAAAGAAAAATGAAAGAAGAAGAAAAGAAAAATAGAAAGAAAAAAAATAAAAAATATGATAATGAAAATAATAATGATGATAATGAAGAATGTAAAAGTATGAAAAATGATGAAGTAAAAAATAAAAAGAAAAAAACAACTGAATTTAATTTAAATAGTATGGATTTTTTAAATGAATTAAGTAGAAGTGTTATTCAAGCAGAAGAATCTGAAACAAGTCAACAACGTTTTGGAAGAAGAAGACGACCTTATCATTTTTAAAATATTATATATTTTAATTTAAATAATTAATTTTTTAATAGATTTTCAATATTTGATTATAAATTTTAAATTTTTAAATGGAGAAAGATAGTGATTTAAAAAAAATTTTATCACTTCAAAAATTAATAACTTCAGATTCAACAAAAAGATTATTATGTAAAACAATTAATAAAAATTATTAGTTTTAAATTCTTTAAAAGAAATTAAAAAAATTGATGAAAAATTAAAAGAGATTTATGAAATAAAAATTGAACATATGAAAAAATATTTATTATTAAATCAAAATCTGGGAAAGACAAAAATAAAATTAATAACAGAACCAGAAAAAGTTTTATCTGATTCATTTGATAAAATGAAAACAATATTATCTACAATAAGACAAGATCCAGAACTAATATTTTTAATATATGATAATGCTAGAATAGATACAATTCCTAATATATTTGCAAATTTTTTTATGGATAATTTTTTAGATGATATTTTAAATTGTACTGATGTTGAAGATGAATTGTTATATTTAATTTGGAGAGCTTTAAATAAAGAATTTCAAACTATTACTTCTTTAAAAGATTATCAATATTTTTTAAGAAATACTAAATGTGCTCATTTATTAAATGGGATTTTAAATAAATATGAAGTTAAATTATTTTTTCATAATTTTCTTGAAAATATTATTAATGAATTAATTATATTAAGAAGTAAACAATGGAATTTAGATTTTTTATCTTTAAAAGAAAATATTAAAACAAATGAGGTAGATTTATATCAAACATTTTTTTCAAAGAAAAAAGAGAATGAAAATTTTAAAGATAGAGAAAATTTATTTAAAAATTATTTTAAACTATTAAATAAAAATGATTTAGAAAATTTTAAAGAAATATGTAATAATGATATCATTAAAGAATATTGTAATAGACAATTAAATGAAACTGATCCAGAAAAACAATTTATAAGACCTTCTTTATTAATTGATGAAATGATTAAACAAGATGATTCAGAGAATTTAATATTATTTTATTCAATAAATTTTATGTCAGTTAAAAAATTTTTATATGATTTGATTAAAAAGATTCATGATAATGCCTCTATATTTCCTAAAATTATTAGAAGTGTTTGTAAAATGATAAAAATTATAATGAAAAAAAATTTTCCAAATGTTTCAATTTTAGATATTTATCATTTTGTTGGAAAATATTTTTTTTCACTTTTCTTTAAATTCTTAGAATCTTTTAATAATGAAGTTTATATAGATATTATTTATGAAAAAGATATTGAATTAAAAATTAAATTTATAAAATCTTTTTTTACTTATATTTCAGAAGGTGAATTATATAATAAGAAAGAAACCATTATTTATAGTCCATTTAATTGGTTTCTAATAAAAGAATTTATGCCAATCTATTACAATTTTTTTGAAGAATTAACAAATTTAAACTTTACAAATAATGTTGAAAAATTAATAAATGATGATTGTTTTATTGAATATTCAAAGAAAAAATATAGATTGTTTAGTTTTTATCTTACAATTGATGATTATTTCGAAATTATTCAAATATTAATAAAAATATATAAAACAAATCAAAAGGTATTTTTTATTCAAAAAAAAAATATGAAAAACAATTCATTAATTAATTATATTGAAAAAAGGAAAAATATTTTACCAATAATAAATGATTATGCATCAGATAATGGATTAAAAGAATTAATGAAATATAAAGATATAATTAATAATAAAACTTATTATTTAATAATAGAACATCTTTTTCAAGATGAGATGAAAACATTAAAAAATGAAATTGAATCAAATCCAAATTGTATTTTTTCTACAAAAAAAACAAATATAATAAAAGAAAAGAATTTACAATCTGAATTAATAATTAAATTCCAGAATTTATTAAGTTTTTTATTATTTAAAGATAGACATATTAAAACAATAAATTCTGAATATACTAATATATTAAATATTTTAAATGAATCAATGAATTATTTAAAAACTGAAATATCATCATCTAATGATGAAATTGGTTCATTTTGGTATGCAGAATATTTAATTCCTTTAGTTCATAAATTAGAAAAAAATAATATTAAATTAGATGATATTTATTCTGAAATGGAAAATAAAATAAATAAATCAATTAATTCATTAGATTTTGTGAATATAATCTGTATTGATATTATTAATAAGTCTAAAGATTTACATAAAATAAAACAACATTTAAAAATTCTTTCTTCATATGTTTATGAAATTCAAATTAATAATGATATTGTTCCACTTCTTTATCACTCATTTAGGGAAGAAATTAAAATTGAATATAATATTAATTTTTTTGAATTTGAAATATCAAGAGAAATGACAATAAAAAACAATACTTCAATATTTTTTGTAAGAAATCTAGAAGAATTTATAAAAGAATTTCCAAACATAAATGCTATTCTTTTGAATGAAAAAATTTATCAAATAATAATTTATGAAGAAGCATTAAAAATTAATAAAAAGTTTGAAATCTTAAAAATTAGTTTAAATGAAATAATAGAAAAAAATTGGCCATTAAAAGATTGTTATGATAATATAATGCAAGAATTAATAGTAAAAAATTTTAAAGGAAAAAACAAAGATTTAGGACAAGTTGAATTATTAAAAAAAACAATTTCAAATTCTCAATCAATAAAAAAAGAAAAAATTTTTATTGATATTTTTAATAATATCAAAACAATAAATGATGAACTTCAAAAAATTACAACAAAAAACGAGGAAATTATAGAAAAGAATAAAGAAATATTAAATTATCGAAAAAAAATCAATGAAAAAATCACAAATTTTCTATTTGAAAAATTATATGAAAAAATTTTTCCAATAATACAATGTCAAGAAGATAAAATAATATATAAAAAATGTATAGAATTATCATGGATAGAAATAATTCATTTATTTGAAAAGAAAAAATATATAATACATGAAGATTTTTTTACTGATATTATTAAATATATGAAACAAATAGATATTGAAAGAGCTCCTTCAAAAAAATATATTGCAATGAATAAATTAGTGGATTATATTTTAAATATAATTGCTTTTAATGAAGGAAAAGAATATTCATCTGGTAAAGAAGAAGTTACTCCTTTTCTTTTTTATGTTATTATTAAAGCAAAACCTATTAAATTGTTTTCTAATCTTAGATATATGAAATTATATGGAGAAAATATTGAATCATCTTATTATAATACAATTTATGGAATAACCATACAATTAATGAAAGGACAATATTCATTTTATAATATTTCAAATCAAGAAATTCAAAAAAATTGTGAAATTGCATTGTCACAATATTCTAAAGTATAAATTATATTTAAATAAATTTTTATTTAAATAAAAAATATAAATTATAATTGAAATTTTAATGGAAACTAATATTCCTCAAACATTTATAGAAAACCCAAATATATTTTCATCAGCAAATTATAATAGTAATTATAATTCTCAATCAAATAATTTTCAAAATTCAAATAAATATAATTCAATTAGAACCCCATTTCAACAACCATCATCTTCAAGATCTTTATTTTCATCACAAAAATATAATAATTATATGACACCTCAAACACCTCAAACACAAAATAATTATAATTCATTAAATTATTCAAATCAATATTATCCAAATCAAAGATTTCAATGGAATGAAATATTAAGAGTAAATCCAAATGATAGTCATTCAGTTGAACCATATTTAGATAATTTATTATATTCAAGTTTAGATAAAAGAGAAATTGATACTTTACCTGGAAATAATATTGTACAATTAGTTAATGTTTTACAAGGAGTTGCAAAAAATACAATTAATAATCAAATGAATTTACAGAAACAAAATTATAATTTAAATAATAAAATAAATTCAATGTCATCTAATCAAATAAATAATTTTAAATCTTATAATGATAAAAATAAAAATGAAATAAAACATTTAAAAAAGAAAAATAAAGAACAAGAACAATTAATTAACACTTATAGAAAAGTTTTAGAAGGAAATGAAAAATATTCTAAATTAATTGATGATGATGATGATGTAGAAAGTGAAAAAAATGATAGATCAAAACAAAGATTTTATTGTCAATTTTGTGCAAATAAAAAATTTTATACAGAACAATATTTAGAAGATCATATGAGAAGACGTCATTTAAATTATTATCAGAAATTTATTTCTAAAATGAATAAACAACCAGATTATGATTCAAAATTAAATGATATGAAAACATATTTTGAAAATATGATAACTAATAATCAATTAAGAAATGATTATTATAGATTAAATGAAAAATTAAATGGATTAGAAAATTTAATAAATTCACAAAATAGAGAAATAATGATTCCAAGTAATCAAAATTATAATCCAAATAAAGAAACTATTGTTTATAAAACAGGAAAGAAAAATAATATTATTTATGAAGATGATAATGATTTAATTTCAAGAGATGATGAAAAAATTATAATTAATAATATGAATGAAATACAAAAAAATTTAGATAAAAATAAAAAAAATTTTCAAGATAAATATAATGATATGATAGATCATATGAAACAATTTCAATCAAAAGTTAAAAAAGAATTATCATCAATTAAACAAATGCAAAGTAGTATAAGAGGAAAAGAATTAATAAATTCAATTAATTTAAGTAATGATACTCAATATATTGCACCTCAAAGAAGAGAATTTAGAATGAGTACATTAAAAAATTCTCAAGTTGATAGAAATCAATTATTAAATTCAATTAGAAATTCTGAAAATTTTAATTTAATAAATTCAGGATATAAGATATCAAATACTTTTGAAATAAATGATAAAACAATTAATAAAAATCAAAATAATAATATTCCTGATAATTTAAAATCAATTAAATTATCTGAATCTATTAAAATAGATAATAAAGATAATACAAATTTAAGAGGAGGAAACGAAAATAATATTCTTTTTAAATCAAATATTAATGATGATGATATTGAAGGTCAAACTGAAGAAGAAAAAGAACTTCAACAATTTTATTATAATTATATGAAAAGAGATAAAAATATTAATAATCATATTAGTTCATTTTTAGTAAGAACAATACCAAATAATAAAAATTTTGATGAAAATATTATTATAAATAATAGAGAACATTCTATATCAGATAAAATTTATGAAGCATCAAATTCAAATGCTAATAATGAATTAGATTTAAAAAGAATTAAAAATGAAAATTTATTTGATATTATTGATAAATTATATTCTGAAATTGGAGATGAATGTGCAAAAGATGATTTTTATGGTTTACATTGTAGAAATATAAATGGTTTATTAAATATTGATGAAATAATTGATAATGCTCATAATGAACATTATGGTTTTAAAGAAAATAAAAAGAAAATACAAAGAGATTATATTGAGCCTAATAATTTTACAGAAACTATACAATATGATATTAAATCTTCAAATGATTCTTTTTCATTTAATAAATAATAAATATAAAAATTAAATTAAACTCATATTATTTTTATTAAAATTTTTTTGTTATATATATTTTTGATTTATAACTTTTATTTATAAAAATATTATACTATACATTATTATAAAAAATATATAACTAATAATACAATAATTAGATGACTATTTAAATAAAAAAATAAATAGTACAAATAATTATTTTTCAATGAAGTTAATATGAAAATTCAACACTTCCAAATTTAACTCTTTTACTATTCTTCAATTTATTTTCACTTCTATTTAAATATATACCTGATTTATTTATTAATATAGATTTTAAATGATAATTTATATTACATGAAATTATGCTTTTACTTTTATTAAATGATGATATATATTCTTCTTCTAATTTTTTAATTGTTTTATGACTTTGATTTTTTTTTTTTAAATTAAAAAATTCTTCATCTTTATTAGGACTTGATGTTATATCAGTACTTAAATCTGATGAATAGCTTTTGTTAAAAATGTTTGGTTTAAATAATTCTTTATATATTTTATTGTTTAATGATTTAATTCTTTTATCATATTGAATAAAATCATATTCATTCACATATTCTCCATTATAACTTTTTTGTATATATGATTTGTCTATTACTTTATTTCCATTAATAATAAAATTGAATCTTATTGTTTTATTACTTTTTAAAAATTTTGATTTTGGAATATTAATATAAAATGTTTTTCTAATTGGACAATAATTCATTGGGAAAATTTTATATTTTTCTAATTTAACATAATCAACAAAAATTTTTATATCAATTCGAGTTACATTTTTAATTGATGAATATATAGTATAATGGGAATATTGTTTTTGAATAATTTTTTTAACTTTTTTTTTCAAAATATAATGTTTTATATTTTTTTTTATTTTTTCAATTGAATTGTTCACTTGATTTTTTATTTGAGACAATATTAATTGTTTTTTCATTCTTATTTTGGGTAAAAAAACTAAAAATTAATTAAGATTTAATTATTACTTTTTAGACTTCTTTGAATTATTAATATTGCCTTCAATCTTTGTTCCAATATTGATGTAATAAGTTTTTCTTTATAAATTAATTCATTCATTGAATTAATTGGATTATTACTTAAGTTCTCTTTGTGATTTTTTTGTTCAATATCTTCATTATTTTTTGTTTCTTTTACAGAGCATTGCATTTTAACTAATATTAATAATTTATCAGAATTAATTAAATATTTAAATCATTTATTATTATTTTTATTTAATAAATAACCAAAAAATTATTTTATTTTATTTTTTTAATGTCAGATAATTTGACAAATCAAAATGAGAATAAAGAAGAAAATGAAAATAAAGTTCTTCCAACTTTAGAACAAATAATTTCACCAGATAATAATGAAAAAAATGAAATAAAAAACGAAGATAATAGTAATGGAGAAAATAATGATAATACTACAACAACAACAAATGAAGAAAAAAAAGAAGAAAATAATGAAATCAAAGAAGAAGAAA
>JAEEGK010012227.1_pt1 | contig 19540 bp, 16 predicted proteins | sample 8958771 | NCBI WGS metagenome assembly JAEEGK01 (sample SAMN16246547, study PRJNA631951) | gut metagenome | biome: gut microbiome; feature: rumen; material: SC-attached | host: Bos | place: Iran: Karaj | collected 2018-10
TAATAAAATTATCAATGAATGCTTTAGCAAAATTTATTAAAATTCCAATTAAACATGTTCAATATATGTTAAAAGGAATTAATATTGGAGGAGAAAATAGATTAGAATATTTAAATTCATTATTTAATGAAAAAAATGATGATAATTCAGAAAATTTAAATTTTATTAATTATATTAATTCTAGTAATAGTGATGATGATGAAATTAATTTAAATATAATAAATTTAAAAAATAAAAAAGATAATGTTGAAAATGAAAATCATTTTTTTGATTTTGATGAACAATTATTACAATATAGACCAAAGGAAATAAATAGTTTAGTTAAAACTTTATTAGATTTAAAGAATACAATAATTTTAACTTCATCAAATAATAAAAGTGAAAAAATTATAAATTATTCAACTAGTGAAAATATATTTTATAAAATAAAAAATAGAGAAGGAATTTATATTTGTCAAAGTAATATTGGTAATTTAGAATTTCAAATTTTAAATTATGATAAAGCAATTTATCATCTTTGTTTATCTTTACAAAATCCAAAATTAAAGAAATTTATATCAAAAACTATAACTGATGAATTAGATAATAATAATTATTTATTAAAATTAATTGATAGTGTATATAATAAAGATTATAAAGAAGAATTTACTAATATTTTAGTTAAAAAACAACAAAACTCTTTACATACAACATTTAGTCAAAGAATAATTGGTAATATTATTAATAATAGATATAATAAATTAATTCATTTTTATTATAAATTTTTTTCTCTTCTTCAAAAATCAGAAAAAAAATATGAAGAATTGTCAGGTTTATTTATGCATACTTCTTATCATACAATTAATTACTATCATAAAATTCTAATTCAATATATTTATTTATGTTATACTTCAAATGATCTAATTAAAATTGGAGAAAGTATTTTAGATTTTATTGAATTTTTATTGAAATTTAAATTGAAAACTAATAAAAATAATAAGGAATATTTAAATAAATTAAATGAATCAATACCATTATATAAAGAAAAACAAAATATAAAAAAAATATATTTTGATAAAATTATTGATTGGTTTGATTTATTTGATCATTATATTAATTATGTATATGATAATACAACATTAGGTAGTGATAAAAATTTAATTGATGCATTTACACAAACAAACTCTAATAACACGAATGAATTTAATTCTCAAAGTGGATTTTTATTTAAAGTTCATATTCAAAGATGTGATTTTTTAAGAGGAAAATTTGCATTAATATGTCATGATTATACAGAAGCAATTTATTATTTTATTAAATCATCAAAAAGTAAAACAGTAGTATTAGATGGATTATTAAAAAAAAAATCATTAAAACACTTAAATAAAATAGCAAAGAAATTAAAAAAAAAAATTATTGATGAAAAATTAGTATACAAAACATATGATGAAGATTTATTAAATCCAAATATAACTTATTCACTAATAGATAATTCAAAAATAGAAAAAAATGATATGACATATGGAGAAAAAATATATGAAATCATGTCACAAATTTCAAAAGATATTGATGAATGTAACATAAAACAATTAAAAGATATATTAATAATTGTAGATGGAATTAATATAGAAAGAACACCTTTTGAAACTTTTATAGATGAAACTAAAACAATATTAACAAATTATTTAATATTAAAAGATAGATTTTCAATGTTTATTTTTAATTCAAAATGTAGAATTGTTTGTCCAATGATGCAAAAAAAAAAAATTGATATTTTAAATTTAATAGAACATATTAAAGATTTATCAATAAAATTTGAACATTAATATAATGATTCATATAAAGGTTCTTATATTGAAGAAGAAGATGAAAAAAGTGATGAAGAAATTAGTAGCAGTGAAGATAAAACTATAAATAAAAAAATAAATCAAATGAATTTAACTCAGATTATTTCTTCTTTCAATTATTGTATTAATTATCTTTTATTGAAAGGAGTTGAAAAAAATGAAAAATTTTTACTTTATTTTACTAATTTATTTTCTAGAAGTGATGAATATTATTATATAAGTGAAAATTTTACTAATGAAATTAAAAATATTAAAAAAGATAAAAATATTAATTTAATTATTATTGGTAAATATAAAGATGATTTACCTTTAGCAAGAGATAAAAGTAATATCATATCTAATTTATTTAATGGATGTGGTGAGAAATCAGAATTTGTTAATTCAGAAAATATGATTAAAATTAAGTCAATATTATCTTGTAATAATATTACTAATGAAAAAATTATTTTCCCTAATGAATTTTATCAATCTAATAAATAAATTTTAAAAAGTAATTTATTAATAAATGTATTTCAAAGGTAATTTATAAATTAATTAATTACAATTTCTATTTTAATAATTATATTTTTATTTATTTATATTTATACAAAGTAGATAAAAACAAAATAAATTTTTAAAAAAATTTTTACTACTATTATATTTAAATATTTGTTATTTTTTCTTTTTCTTTTTTTCACTATTACAACAATTTTCTTTTTTTTTTGTTTTACTTCATTAAGATTAAAAGATTGATTAATTGTTTTATTATGATTTTCAAACTCATTTTTATGAAGTTCATAAACTTTATTAATAAGTTCATTAAAAGATTCAGAAACATTAATATTATCTCTAGCAGAAGTTTCAAAAAAAGGAACAGATAAACTACTAACATATTTTTCTCCTTCTTCTTTACTAACAGCTCTATTTAATAAATCAACTTTATTTCCAACAATTACAAATGGAACTGTATTTAAATCAATTTTATTTTTAACAAATTTAATCCAATCTTCAATCCTTTCAAAACTATTTCTATTTGTTATATCATAAACAAATAAAATTCCATTACAACTTTTAATATATTGTGATGCCATATTTTTAAATCTTTCTTGTCCTGCAGTATCCCATATTTTTATTGTTATTTCTTTACCATTTTCTAAAGTATAACTTGTTGTTTTTATATCATATCCTACTGTTGCTAAATCATTTTGTTGAAATTGTTGTCCTGTAAAAACTGAAGATAATTGAGATTTTCCTACTGTACTATCTCCTAATATTGTTAGTGTAATTAATGTTCTTTCAACATCTATATCTTTATTAGAGTCTCCCATATATGTATTTTTTTTAAATAAATAAATTATAATTTAATTATTTTTTTAATTAGAAAGTTTACATAAATAACAAATTGTTTCTTTAAAACAAAAAGGACATTTTATTTTTAATCTACCATTTTTTAATTTGATTAATAGTTTATCTTTTATTGTTTCTTTTTCTTCTTTTTTTTTTTGATTTTTATTTAAAATATCTTTTTTTGCAAAATTTAAAACACAATCTTGACACATAATCACATGACTACATTGTTTAAAAAAAATATTTCTTTCATTTTTCAAACATATAACACATTTATATTGATCTAAATTATCATCATCTTCATTAAGGTTTATTGTTTTTGTATCTATATCTCTTATATTATCTTCTTCTTCTATTTCTTCATCTCCTGGAATAAACATTTCTTGAATTTTTGATTGTATTATTTTATTGTTATGAAATTTTGTATTTGATTTTTTGTTTTTCTCATCTTCTAATTGTAATATCAAATCTTGTTTTTCATTTTCTAATTTTTTAATTTCATTATCTTTTCTTGTTATATTTATTATTTCTGATTTTAATTCATTAATTTGTTTTTCTTTTTGTTCATTTTTTAAATTTAAATCATCTATATTTTTTTTCTTATTTAATAAATTATTTTCAAATTCTATATTATTTTTAACTTTTTCTTTTAAAATAGTAATTTTTTCAGTCTGTAATTGATATATTTTATCACTCAAATTATCATTTAAAGGGACATTAATATTTAATTCTCTAAATTTTTTTGATATAAAAAAAATAACATCATTATTATTTATTTCTGCAAAATAAAAGCAATCATCATTATTAAATTTATTAATTTCAAAAGGTAACAATTTAGATAGTTGTTTAGAAAAAATAAGATAAAATTTCTTATTATTATTCATTAAAACACAAAAATTTTTTTTATATTCTAAATTATTTACAAATTCATTCTGACTATCAGTAGGTGGAATAATTAATTTTGCTTTTATATTCATTAAAAATTCATATATATCGTGGTAATTTTCATAAAAGGATAATAATTCATCAGTTTCAATATACCCTATTAATTGAATTATAAAAATTTCATTTAAATCATAATTAGATTCTTTGGCAGAAAAAATTGTAGTTATATCATAAGGTATAGAATTTGTTTTCATTATCCTAAATTTTTGATTTACAGCTTTTAATTTAACAAATTTATCTTTTAAATCTAAAGAATATTCATCTTTATTTTCTCCTTTAAATTTATAGAAATTAATTTTTTCATTTTTTTTAGAAAACATATAATTATTAAAAATATGTTTAAAAAGGCAATAAAAAAATATAATAAAAAATTAAAGAAAAATATTTAAAAAATATGTTAGATTTATATATAAGTTTCGTAAATTTTTTAATAATATGGATACGTTCTTTAATAAATATATTTATTTTTCGTCCACCAAATCCACATGGATATAAATTAAAAAAAATAAGTAAAAATTCAGATTTAGAAGAAATATCATTTTTAATAAAGAAACATAATGGAACTACAATATATAAAGATTTTCAATTTGATAAGATATCATATGATTATATAAAAATTCCAGATAAAGAGAATAATTCATTTATTCCATTATTAGTAATAAGACCAATAAATCATAAAAAAATATGTATAATATATAGTCATGGTAATAGTGGTGATTTAGGAACGTCATTTTTTGAATGTTTAGAATTATCATATTATTCAAAATCATGTGTTTTATTATATGATTATCCTTCTTTTGGTGTATGTAAAAATAAACCTTTAAGTGAAAATAATGTTTATTATAACATTAGAAAAACTTATGATTATGCAAAAAATATTTTAAAATATCAAAATGAACAAATTTTTCTTTATGGTTTCTCATTAGGAACTGGTATTAGTTTTGATTTAGCTTGCAAAAATAATGTTAAATTAGCTGGATGTATATTACAAGCTCCTTTTTTATCTATTTTAAGAACTTCATATGATTTGAAAAAAACTTATTTTTTTGATTCTTTTAATTCTTGTGATAAAGCTAAAAATTTAAAATGTCCTATTTTATTTATTCATGGTAATAAAGATATGATTGTACCTTATATTCATGGAAGAATTCTTGCTAAATTAATTCCTAAACAATATTTATATGAATTTGTTACTATTCAAGATGCAAATCATAATGATATATTTAAAAAAAAAGAAAATAAAGATTTAATTTATAGAAGAATTAATGAATTTATTTCTTTTTGTGTTAATAATAATAATAATCAAAAAAATGAAAATACAATGATTAATAAAAATTTATTTAATATTGAAATTAATGATAATTTAAAAAATTATCTAAAAAATAAAATAAATGTAGATAATAAAGAGCATAGTGCAAATACAGTTTCATATAGACATAAATTTGATGAAATTACACAAATTAATAAGAATGATATTAAAAATAATTTAAGTATTAGTATTAAAAAAAATTATGAATTGAATACTTCATTTATTTCTAATGATAAAATACATGATAAAGAGGATTCATCTTTTAATCAAAATGAAAAAAAAGTTATTAAAGAAAGTTCAATTACAATTGATATGAATGAAAATAATTTTTAAAATTATAAAATAAAATTAATTTGTTTATAAAATTTTTTATTTTGAATAATAAATTATTTAAAATATTTTTTTTTTCTTCAAAAATTATTTATTCTTCTTTTTACTTATTTCATATTAGTATTATATATTATTAATATAATGTTTATATACAAAAACAAAATTATAAATTTAACTATTTTTTTTATTCACAAATTCTAACCTACAATTATCTACAAATAATATTATTTTTTTCAATATACTTTTCATTATTCCAATTTACAATATTTTTGTTTTATTTTTTTATTTTAAAAGAATTTTGTTGATTTATTAAATTTGATAAAATAGTATTTTGATTTTCAATTTGTCCAAAAATCATTTTTTGAGATTCACTTTTTGATAAATTACATCTATTACACATTACTCTAAAGGCAAAATTTAAATTTCTGCAATTTCCACAAACCCAATCTCCAGTTCTTCCTATAAATGGTTTTGTTTTTTTAATTTTTGTATTTTCAATATTATTATTTATTTGATTTTTTATATTAATTATATGATTATTATTAATTTCATTAAATTCATTTAATGAATTATTTTTTTGTTTATGAATTAAAAAATATTTATTATTTTTATCATTATAATATGTTTTCTTTTCAATAAAATTTTTATTATTTTTATCAACAAAAGATTTAATTTCTTTATTTAATTTTTGTTCAGTTTCATAGTAATAACAATAAATTGGGTAACAAATTTTTTTTAAATTTTGTTGATTATTGTTATAATCATAATGATAATTTTGCAATAACAATTCATAATAATTTTGACAATTTAAATTTAAATTATTTAGATATGTATTTGAATTTTGATTATAAAAAGGTTTACAAATAAAATTATTTTCAATTTTTGAGTTTTGACAATTTTGATTATAAACAAATTTTTCATCATCATCACTAATATCAGAACTTGCATTTGTTTTTGTATCTTTAATAGTTTCTTCAGTAATTCCTAAAAGTTTAGCTAAAGGTGATAATTTTTTTTTTCCATTAGAATTTTCTTTATTATTAAGTTGAGAATCCATAATTATTTATATAATATAAGAATACGATAATCTTAAATACAAAATTTTTATATAAAAAAAATGGAACCTTTATCAAAAATAAATACGCCTTCAAATTCAATTTCAGAACAATCAAATGAAGAAGAAGACGAATTAGAATCAAAAATGGTATTTGAAAGAGCTTTAGAAAATTTTAAAAATGAAGCTTTTAAAAAAACAATATCATATATTAAATCCGTTACTTTAATTGAAAATACTTTTTATTATTGGCAAATACTTTATTTACAATTATTTTCATATCAAGAAATAATTCAAAAAAAACTTCTTAAATATTATTCATCAACTAAATTAATTAGTGTTGAAAAATATTTTAATATATTTAATAAAGAAATTCAAACATTTATAAAATATATTCAACAAGAAAGTATTTATAATAAGGATGATATATATTTTCCAAATAAAATTGAATGTTTAATAACATTAATATTAAAACAATGTCATAATTATGCAAAATATTGTATATATCAAAATTTAATATTTGATTGTGTTGGTTTTTTAGGTTTAGCTGAAAGATTAATAAGAAATACATCAAATTTTTTTATATCACCTGATACATTTCATCAAGTAAGTTCAATATATATATTTTTATCAAGTTTATATATTGTAAGTGATAATTTTGAAACTGCAAAAAGATATTTAATTCTATGTTTAAAAACATCTTTTAAAGAACTTGAATTAAGAATAGGACAAGATAATTATAGACAAACATTAATTAATTTATCTTTAAATAAAAATGATGAAGAAATTTTAGAAAAAATATTTTTAAATATGACAATTTGTTTTTATCATTTAGGAGTTTGTAATGAAAATGAATATGATTTTGATGCTGCATATCAATCATATAAACAAGCAAAATGGTTTGGTAAAGTTATTACAAATGATGATATGATTGAATTTTTAGTTACTATTTATAACATGGAAAAAAGAGAGTTATTAAGATATCAAATGTTTGATTTTTTTAAAAATGAAGCAAAAAATATTGTTGAGGAACCTAAAAAAACTAAAAAAAAACCAAAATATCTCTTCGATGAAGAAGATAAAATTAGAAAATTTGAAAAATTACAAACTTTTTTAGAAAATTTAAAAATTCCTGAAATTGATGATGAAGAACCTGATTTATTAAATAAAGTTAATCAAAAACCTTATTCTAGTAAAGTAATTGAACCTACTAAAACTATTCATGTTTTAAATTATTTAATGGAAAATAAATTTAATGATGTTATTTATAAAATGAAAAAAATTGAAATTAATCGTTTAAAAAAACCAACTAAAGAGGTTATACAAAAACAAATTATTAAAATGAAAAATGATGAAAGAGAAAAAATTTCAAAAAAAGAAAAAGAAAAAGAAAGAAAACAATTATTACTAAATCAACAAAAATTAAACAAACAGAACAAAATGAATGAAACAAATAATTTTAATAATAGAGATATTGAATTAATAGATATAAGATTAAATACAAAAATTAAAAATAAAGAAAAATCATCAAAACTAAAAATAAATAATTATACTTATTCTAATAATTATAATACAACAAGAACTTCAAATTCAAATAATTCTTATTTTAAAATGAATAATCAAAATTTATTACATAATAATAGTAATGAATATTCAAATTATTCTGCTTTTCAAACAAGTAGATATAATACTTTATATACTGAAAACAATAATTCAAAAAATAATAATTATATATCATTAAAGAAAGATAAAAGTAAATTACATAGTTCAGAAAAAAAAAAAAATGAAAAAATTGAAAAAATAAATTATGATTTTTATGTTTTTAATAAAAAATTTAGAGCAAAAGAAAGTTTTCTTGATAAACAATTTTCAAGAGAATGTAAATTTCAAAAGGATCTTTTAGCAAGTAAAAATAATGAAAATTTTGATAATGTTGAACCATTTAATAAAAGAAAAGTAATAATTCAATGTGAAGAATATTTTAATAAAAATTTAATTAAAGAAATGAAATTAGCAAAAGAAAGATTATTAATTAAAGAAGAACAAAATAAAAAAGTAAAAAATGAAATGCATGTTCTTAATATTTTTAAAAATTTACCTGGTATGTTTAATGCGATGAAAAAAAATATTAAAATAAAAAGAAAAAAAAGTTTATCTCCTCATTCAAAAAATATGCAATTTATTGATAATTTAACTTCAAAAATTGAAGAAATTGATAATATTAAAAATGTTTTGAAAAGTTCTTATCAGAGAAATTTAAAAAAAGAAAGAAATAAATCTGCTAGACATTATAATAAGTAAATATTTAATTTTAATATTCATTTATATAATCAAATTGATAAATTATTTTTATTTTTTTTTATTATAAATTAATAAATATAATTAAAATTTTACAAAATCATTTTATTTAAAAAAATAAATTATGATATATATATATAAAAAATTAATTGTTTTATTTAAAATTTTTATAATTATTAAAAGGACTTAATTTTTTACCTGACTCTCTTCTACTTAAACTTAATGATTTATTAAAATTTGTTTTATCATTAAATTTTAACATATCTAAATTTACTTTTATATTTTTCGATTTTTTATTTCTATCTGATAATTTTGAAAATAATTCATAATTATTATCATGATTTTTAAAAATATTATTTCCAAATACACTTTTTTTTTTCATTAATGAAATATTAATAGATGGCAATTTCTTTTCTAAAAATAATTTACTTTGATCATGATTTCTTTTAACAATAGAATTATTTAAATTAATATTATTTTTTCCAGAAATAATACTATAATCATTACTAATATTTAAAAAACTATTATTATTATTTATAAAATATCTTAAACTTTGCATTGATTTTGAAGTTCCTAATTTTTTTTCAGAAGGTGAAATTTTTCGTTTTTTAATATTTGAAATTCCAAGAAAAGAAGAATCTTTATTTAAATAAAAAGTCCTATTTACATTTAAAATTTTATTTATACTTTTATTATTATACAGTATTTTATTTTTATTATAAATAGTAGAAGTTAATCTATTTTTACAAAGCTTATCTAAAATATCAGAATTATATTTATTTTTTGAATTAGTTTTATGATTTTGAGATTCAAAAATACTTTGAAATGAATTTTTCATATTTTGAGTTTTAATTTCATTCTTTGTATCACTTCTATTTCTACTAATATTAGTAGAACTTGAATTATGAATTGATTCAGGTGTATTATTAAAATTAATTTTTAATTCATCTGGAATTTTTTTAGATGAATAAAATTTAAATTGATTATCAAAATTAGTATCATTTCTTATTTGAATATATCTTTCTATAGTATCATCTCCTTCTTTATCACTAGCTAAACAATATTTTTTATCAAAATTATCTCCATTTCTAGGAATATATGGACTTTTTAATTTTTTTTTCTTTAAATTTTCCCAATCAAAATCACATAACCAAGGATGATTAAATAATTCATTAATAGAATTTTTCCCTAATCTTTTCTTAGGTTTTCTTTGAATTAATCCATTAATAAAATCAGCTGATTCAATCATAAAATTATCAGGTAAATCATCATAATCAATATGAGCTTGTTTAGTTAAAACTAATTGTTTAACTTCTCTTTTACTTTTACCAATATAAGGTCTATAACCAAATATAAATTCAAAAGTAATAATTCCAACTGAATAATAATCAATTGAAAAAGTATGATTTTCATTCAATAAAATTTCAGGTGCTAAATAACCAACTGTACCACTAGTATCTTTTTTATTATTTATTACATATTTTTTTGCTATACCAAAATCTGTTATTCTAACATAACCTTTTGAATCAAATACTAAATTTTCTGGTTTAATATCTCTATGAAGAATATTTGATTTGTGAATATAATCTAAACCAACTAATACACAAGCAATGAAAAATTCTATATTTTTATTTATTTATATTATTTAAATTTTACTTGTTTGTTCTTCTGAAAAACTTTTTTTTAAACCTAAATGATATCTTAAATTTCCTCCTGGTAATAAATCCATTACAAGATATAAATAATCTCTATCTTGAAATGCATAAACCATATTTACTATAAATGGATGATGTAAATATGATAAAATATCCCTTTCACCTTGTATTGAATCTACACTATTTTTATCTATTATTTTTATCTTTGACATTTCTTTAATTGCATATACTTTTCCAGTTTTTTTAAAAGTTACTTTCCATACCTTTTCTATTATTATTTTTATATTTATTTTACTTTACCAAATCCTCCTTTTCCTATTACATATTGAAAATCAAAAAAATTTCTTGTTAATTTTTCTAATGGTTTATTTGATAAAGCTATACGAGCTTCATCTTGTCCCATTTTATTATTCTTTAAAAAATATATAATTATTAAATTAAAATATTGAAAAATTATTATTTAAAACAAATATTATTTAATTAAAAAATAAAATATAATATTTTTCATAAAATTTATATTATGTTATAAATTAGAAAATTTTAAATATTTAATTCTTTATTATTGTAAAATATTTGTTTTATATTCATTTAAAATAGTATTAAATAATATTTGTTAAATTTCTTATATATTTGTTATTAAATAAAGTATTAATTTCAATATATATAATAAATTGAAATATTTATTTAAATTTAGGAAATTTATTGTGAAATATATTTCCTTAAATTTTAAATCTATTTTTGATTGATTTATCTTTTTGCCTAATTTAATATTTTATCACTTTTTATTATATTTAAATTAGTATTATACAAATTTTTGGTTAATGATGAAAAAAAGATATTTTTTATTATAGTTGATAATTTCTTTTTTTTTCTAAATCAGTATCGGCTTTAAAGTTAATTTCTTTATCTAAATTTTGCTTAATAGGGATATTATTATCTAAAACTTTAATTTTTATGATTTTATTTATATTATTATTATCTAACATTTTTATATTTGGTTTTATTAATTCATTAGTATTTAATTTTGGATTTGTTTTTTCATTTCTATTTCTTTTTTCATTTAAATTAAAATTTTTGTTTAATGAATTTTTATTAATTGAATTTAAAAGAGAAATATTATCTTTTATTGTTAAACAATTTCTATTTTTTATTATGAATTCGTTTTTATTACAAGATGTTGATTTATTAGTTATTTGATTTTTTTTATATTCATTATTTTCTTTTTCATTATTAACATTTAAATTTTTTCCACCACAATAATAATTAAAATTTTTTTCTTCATTCATCTTTATTATATCATAATTATTATTATTAATAAAATAATTGTTATTATCAACATTATTTTCATAATTAGTAATCAAATTTAAAATATCATCTTTTCTTAAATTCAAATATGAAATTTTCTTATATTTTAACATCTGATAAATTTTGTCTCCATTATATTCATTAATATTAATTTCTTTTAAATTATTTTCTTTATTTATTTCCTTTAGTATTTTTCTAATAATCTTTCTAATTGTAGAATAAAAATGATTTTTAATACAATTATCAGTTCTTCCTGGTAAAAATTTTGCAATATCAGACCATTTATTTCCAAATTCTAATTGTTTACTAAATAAAATTTTTTCTTCATTTTCACTCCAATTTTCTTTATTTACTTTTGGATTTAAGTGATTATGCCATCTTTCTCTACATTGTTTTCCACTTCTATTTTTAAATTTTTTTTTTGCCATTTCATTTGATATTATTGTCCAATTTTTTGTTCCATATAAATTGACTAATTCTATTATTGCTTCATCTTCTTTTTCATTCCAAGGAATACGTCTTTTAATTATTTTAAATGTTATTTGATGTTCTTCATGTTTTTTATTATTTGATTTATTATTTTCTTGTTTTATCATTTCATTCTCTATTTTCATATTATAAATATTTTCATTTGAATTCATTTTTCCAAAAAGAGTTTCACTTTTATATATTATTTTTTAGTATTATATCATAAAAAATTAATTAAAAATAATAAAAATAAATAAAATTAAATAAGTTTAAAATTATTCTTATTTTAATTTAAAATGAATGAAGATGTTAAAAAAGTAAAACAGTCTTTAATTAATTTTTATTTAAAAATCAAAAAAATAATTGATGAAAAAGTAAGTAAAAATTTATTGATTATAAATAGAATAATGATATAGATAAAGATGAGGAATTAGAAAACTTAAAATCTCAAAATTTAATGACTTTATTTGAATACATAAAATCATCTTTTGATATTGCAGTAACTTTACAATCAGAAAAAAAATTTAAAGAATTAAAAAAAACATTAAATTATGAAACTAATGACAATTATTCTGAAGATTATGAAACATTATTAAGAAAACTTGAAAGTGATATAAGGCAACATATAAGTATTGAGCATCAGTTAAAATTATATGGGGAAAAATTAATTGATAAATTAGAAGAATTAGAAAAAGAAAATATGATTTTGTCTGAAAAATTAGTAAAACATTTTATTTAATTTTATCTAGGAAAGTTATAAAAAATTAGAAGAAAAAAATTCAAGTTTTATTTCTAAAATTGATAATTTAAAAAATGAATTAAAAACTTATGAAGAGAAGAATAGTAAATTAATTGAAAATGAGAAAAATTTAAAATTATTTATCAATCAAAAAGAAAAAGAAATAAAACGTTTAAAAATTAAATTATTAAATAAACCAGATTTGAATAATTCATCAACAAACAATAATAATAGATCATATTCAAATTTTATAAATATAAATAATAATAATAATTCAAATAATACTTCAATAAGATTATCATCAGGAGGATTAAGTCACAAAGAAGAAAAATTTACAAGAATAAACTTAATAAAAAAAAGTACTCTTCCAATGGAAAAAATGAAAATTCAAGAAAAATTGCATGAATATAGGAAATTAATAGATAAAAAAATGAAAGATATAACAAGGAATAAAAATAGTTGTAAAACTCATAGAGAAAAATCATCAAAATCAAAATCAAAAGAACATTCAATTGATAAAAATAATAAAAGTAATATTAGTAATATTAGTGCTTTGAATTATATTAATTATGATATTAATAAAAAATTAAATGAAATGTCTTTTAAATCTTTTGTTAAAGAAGAAAGAAAAAATAAAACTCCTATTAAAAAAATTCCTATTAATAATAAGACACAAAGTTTAGTTAATTTTCTAAAAAAAAATCAAAATAAGGTAATTGGAAAAAATGAAAGTCATTCTAGTGAAAAAAATAATAATTTTCTAAATAATATTACTCAAGAAAGTTCGAAAAATAGTAGTAATTGTAATTCAAAAAGGGATTCTTTAACACAATTTATTTTTTCAAATTATTCAAATCAAAAAAAAAACAAAAATAAGTAACTTTTTGACAAAGTTTTTTTTAAATTCAAATTTTAATTTAAAAATAATAATTTTTTTTAATTATATATATATTTTTTGATGGGATTTAAAAACAATAAATTATTTTAATTATTACCTTCAAAATTTTTTAACTCTATTATTTCTATTAAATAAAATTTTTCTCAATATATAAATTATTTTTTTAAATTATTTAATAACTTTTGATCTTTTAAATTAACTTTACATTCTTTATTCAAATCTTTAAAAATATCAATCATTTCAGTAACCTTTTCAGAAGTAAAATTTTCTAAATTTAAAGAAGTTAAATTAGTACAACCCGAAAACATATTATTCATATTTTGAACATTATTTGTTTTGAAACTAGATAAATTTAAATTTGTTAAACTTGAACAATTAAAAAATATTCCACTTAAATTTTCAACTTTATCAGTAATAAAGTTTTTTAAATCTAATGATTTTAAATTTACACAAGAAGAAAACATATCTCTCATATTTGTTACTTTCTCAGTATTAAAATTAGAAACATCTAAAGAAGTTAAATCAGAGCAAAAGAAAAACATATAACTCATATCATTTACATTTTTAGTATTAAATTTACTTACATCTAAATTATTTACATCTGAACATTCATAAAACATATGACTCATATTTGTTACTTTATCAGTTTTAAAATGAGAAATATTCAAAAAATTTAAATGTTTACAACCATAAAACATATAACTCATATTTGTAACATTTTGAGTATTAAATTTAGATAGATTTAAATTTGTTAAAGATGAACATGATGAAAACATATAACTCATATCAGTTACTTTTTCTGTATTAAAACTTAATAAATCTAAAGATAATAAAGATGAGCAATCAAAAAACATATTGTTTAAATTTTTTAAATTATTACTTTTGAAATTTGATAAATTAATGTCTTTTAATGAACTACACATATAGAACATAAAACTCATAGTTTCTACATTAGAAGAATTAAAATTTGAAAAGTCTAATATAGTTAAATTTGTGCATAAAAAAAACATATAATTCATATTTATTAATGGTTTTTTACATTTAATTTTTAAGATGTTATTTCCTGCTTTTTTAAATTTTATTTCAAAAGAAAAATCTATTTTTTCATCATTTAAATTTAATTCACAATTTTCTTTTAATTCATTTTCATTATCAATTCCTTTAAAAGAAGAATCTCTAATTTTAATTTGTTCATAACTATTTAATATTTGAATTGGATTTTTTAATTCCTTTTCACTTATTTCATATTCACAAATTAAAAAATTATCTTCCATAATAAAATTATAAAAGTTAATTTATAAAAATTTATATTATAAATATTTTATGTCTGAAAATAAATCTTTTTCAAATTTTAAATGGCTACTTTGTCCAGATTGTAAAAAAGAAATTTGTCAAATTGTAAGTTTATCATTAACACATAATAATATTCCAATGATAAATTTAAAATGTCCATGTAGAAATGAAATTTTAAATATATCATTAGAATATTTTTTTAATGATATAAATAAATCTCCATTTAATACAATTGGTTGTATAAAACATCCAAATATAAAAGAATGTTATTCATTTTGTTTAGATTGTGTTCATTGGTTATGTTCAGAATGTGATAATAATCATGAAAAAAGTCATATTAAATATTATATGAAATCAATGATTTCAAATAAATGTAAAATTCATAGAACTGAAAGTATTAAAGGATGTTATATTAATGAAGATATTTTAGTTTGTGAAGAATGTATTAAAAAAGATACAGAAAAATATAAAAATTTTAAATTTATTACAATAAGAGAATTATGGGATGAGACTTTTGAAAAATTAAAATTTAAAACTACTGAAGATGTTATTAATTATTTTGAAAATGAAAAAAAAAGTTTAGAAAATATTAAAAATCAACAAATTAAATATGTAAATTTAATAATAGAAAAATTTGAATATGTTAAAAATGAAATTGAACAAATGCATTTGAATAATATTAAAATAAGCAATTATTATACTAATTTAATTTATATGATTTATTCCAATTTTTTAATTACAAAAAGTATTCCAAATTATAATGCAATTAAAAATATTAAATTAATAAAATTTCCAAATAATAATATTGATTATTCAATTTCAAATTCAGAAATAAATTTAAAAAAAGATTCAATTGATTTAATAATATCAAAAATTATATCAAAAAGTCAAGAATTTTTCAATTCAAATTTACTTATTAAAAATATTTTACAAATTGAAAAAGAAAATATAAAAAAGAAAAATAAATTATCATTTATTCCAATTAAATTTTCAAAACAAAAGAATTTTTTTAAAAAATGTATACATACAATTAAAGCACATGAAAATGCAATTTATTCAATAATAGAATTACAAAATGGAAATATTGCATCATGTTCTTCAGATTATAAAATAAAAATTTGGTCAAAGAAAACATATTCATTAATAAGTACTTTTGAAGGACATAATTCAACAATATTATCTTTATGTCAATTAAAAGATTCAAGATTAGTTTCAAGTTCTGAAGATACAAAAATTAAAATTTGGAATTTAAATACAGAAAAACTTGATTTTGAATTAAATGGCAATGAAGCAGCAATTTATACAATAAAACAATTAGAAAACTTAAATTTAATATCAGGATCTTATGATTCATTAATTAAAATATGGGATTTAAATTTAAAAACTTGTATTAAAATTTATCAAGGTCATTTAAATATAATATATAAAATAATAGAAATTAAAAAAAATTTAATTGCATCAAGTTCTTATGATAAAACAATAAAAATTTGGGATTTAAATAATAATATTGATAATAATTGTAAATTAACTTTATATGGTCATTCATCTTTTGTTTGGGGATTAGCAAAAATAAATGATAAAAATTATCCAAATCAAAATTTAATTGCAAGTGGTTCAACTGATCAAACAATTAAAGTTTGGAATGTGGAAAATGGAAATAATTTATATACTTTAAATGGTCATTGTTTTACTGTTATTTCTATTATTCAAAGTAGTAATGGAAATTTAATTAGCGGTTCTTATGATAATACAATTAAAATTTGGAGTTTAGAAAACAAAATGTGTATAACTACTTTACATGGTCATAATAATGCAGTTTGGGATTTAACTCAGTTAAAAAATGGAAAATTAGTTACTGGTTCTTGGGATAAAACTATTAAAATTTGGGAATAATGCATTTTTATAATAATAAATACTATGTTTATTATATTTTTTATTATTTAAATTAATTTTTTTTGGATTTTCTTTCTTCAAATTTGATTAGATTGTGGATACAAAATTATTTATTGATGAATAAGTCGAAAAATTAATTAATTATTTAATATATTTTTAACAAATTATATTTATAAAAAATTAATTATACCTATTTTAAAATAATTATAAAATGGAATCAATGATTTCAAATATATCAAATATATTAATATTTATAAAAGATAACATCTATTCAAAATATTTTGATTATATGTATTTAACTCCAAATAATATTGAAAAAATGAATAATAAAATAAAAAATAGAATTAAAAATTTAGAAAAAGAAATTGATAAAATTATAAAGAATAAAAAATCCTTAACAATAATTACACAAATGAAAAACGTAATGTTAAATGATATAATATCAAAAATTCATTTACACTTAAAAAATTATTTAACACAATTTGCATTAAAAATAAATGAAAAAAATAAAGCAAGAAAAAGGCTTCACAAAAATATTTTATTAATAGGAAATGCGGGAGTAGGAAAAAGTACTTTAATAAACAGTTTTTTAAAAATAAATAAAGCTAAAACAGGAATTGGAAAACCAATAACAAAAACCTTTACTCCTTATTTAGCAGAACCAGATAATTATTTTAGATTATATGATTCAAGAGGATTTAATTTAGATGAAGATTATAATGAATGTGTTAAAGAAATTGAAGAATTTATAGAAAAACAATTATTAAGTGATAAACCAGATGAATTTATTGATTGTATTTGGTATTGTTTTACTGGCTCAAGATATAATGATAAGGAAAAAGAAACAATAAAGAAACTTTTAGGAAAATATGAAGATGATTGTCTTCCAATAATAATAACTTATTTACAATTTATTAATAAAACTAAAGCAGAACAATATTTAAAATTAATTAAAGATTATTTAGGTAATGATAAAATAAATTATACTCCAGTTAGAGCTTTAAGTGAAAAAATGGATGATGGAAATCAAATAATTGATATGAAAAGTTATGGATTAGATAAATTAGAACAAATAACAAATGAAAGAATGGCTAATGCTACTAATTGTTCTTATTATCAATCTATTAGAAATAAAATTATTGATGAATATAAAAAAAAAATAAATAATAAATGTGAAACAATCATTAATAATATTACATATATGATAGAAATTATTCAATATAATTCAATTGATTTTTTAAATTTGGAAAAAATTTTATTAGAAATTTTGGAATTATTTTATTTCAATGATAATAAAAAGCATGATTTTAAAAATTTAAGTTCTGTTTATAAAAGCTATTTAGATGAATTAGAATTATCTTATAAAGAAGAATTTTATAGTAATTTTAACTTATTCTTTGATGAAATTATTAGAGAATGTTTTCCTCAATTAATAGAACATGAATTAACAAAAAAAGATTTTTATGATAACTTTCATAAAGAATTAAGAGAATATTTTTTCATTGAAAAAGAGAATAATATTTTATTAGAAAATAATTATATTTTATTAAATTTATATGATGGTAATAATATGGAAATGGATAATCAAGAATTAAATAAAAATAACAATAATGAAGTTGTAATTAATAGTAATTATTTATCTAAAGAAAGTAACACTGATGAATATTGTAATTTAATTGATGAAGAAGTATCTATAAATACTCAACAAATTAACAGAAATATAAAATCAGATTATAAATCTCAAAAATATAAAATAGATAATAGAGATATTTTAGATTTAAAAAAATTAGAAAGAAAGGTGATTAAGGAAATAATAAATAATTTACTAATTGAAATATCAAATAGTATAAAAGATTATTTATTTCTTCAAATTAAAGAATTAAGACAAATAATAGAGAGAGAAATAATAAACAAACTTAAAAACGACAAAAAATAATTAATATATTAAATTAGATATTAGATTATTATTATTAATATAACTAAATTTAATATAAAAAACTATTCAAAAATATTTGTTGATATAAAAATTAGTTTTAACAATATTTTGAATATTAAAAATAATATATCGATATTATAAATGCATTTAATCAAAATAATTTATAATAAAACATTTTATAAATTGTTTTCAAATTAAAATTATGGTGTAGTAATTAAAAAGAAAAAAATAAATTGAATTAGTGATAGAAATTAAAAATTTTAAA
>JAEEGK010012228.1_pt1 | contig 19540 bp, 15 predicted proteins | sample 8958771 | NCBI WGS metagenome assembly JAEEGK01 (sample SAMN16246547, study PRJNA631951) | gut metagenome | biome: gut microbiome; feature: rumen; material: SC-attached | host: Bos | place: Iran: Karaj | collected 2018-10
GCCAAGAATTAGCGCACCAGTCTTGAAGTTTTCTGCTTGGGTGGCGGCAAATTCTTCGGGCTTAACCTTAAAGAACGTCTTGCCGTTTTCTACAACAGGCAGACCGGCATTCGGCTGTACAAGCAGCGGAATCGAAGCGTAATCTGCCATTGTCTTTGTGAGCACGTCTGCATCGGCAAGGCTCCCGCCGCAGTTAAAGCCCGCCGCCTCAACGCCCATGCTTTCCATGTAGACAATGGCGGTCAGAGCGTCTGCGCCGGTCAAAGTGCGCATGTTGCCCTGAAACGTGGCAGAAACAATAACAGGCAGGCTTGTGTTTTCGCGCGCGGCAAGCACGGCGGCCTTTGTCTCGTAAAGGTCGCTCATCGTTTCAACAAGCACCAAATCTGCACCAGCCTTTTCGCCGGCAATCATGGTTGTCTTATAGTTTTCATAAGCCTGGTCAAAAGTGAGCGGCCCCATCGGTTCAAGCAGCTTGCCGCTAGAGCTTACGTCTAGCGCAACAAAGGCTTGTTTGCCGCTTTTGGCTATTGCTTCTTTTGCGTTGCGCACCGCCGCTTCGATAATTTCTTCGGTTTTATAAGATGAATCTTCGAGCTTTATTGGGGTTGCGCCGAAAGTGTTTGTCGTTATTATGTTCGCGCCGGCCTTAAGATAAGCTGAATGAACCGCCTTAATCAGTTCAGGTGCTGTTATCGAAAGTTCGTCAGGCGCATGGTAATGAACCTCTTCTTTCAGCTCAAAATCAACAAGCTGCACTTTTTCTTTTGCTTGCAGAGACTGAATTATTGTGCCCATGCCGCCGTCAAAAAAGACCGGCTCGTGATTGCGTATATGTTCCTGTAAAAAGTCTCTGAAATTCATGCTGTTTCCTGTTTTGATAATGTCATGGCGTTTCAGCCGCTAGGCGTTTTGTGCCGCAACTATACTCGAAATATTGTTCATAATTGAGCGCGCAACGTCAGGCTTGTTCATCGTATAAATGTGAATGCCGCGCACGTCATTGCTGATTAAGTCGATAATCTGATGTGTCGCGTAGTCTATGCCCGCCTGTTTCATCGCCTCGTTTGAAGCGCCGAATTTATCGATTAGGTTGAGCAGCTCGCGCGGCATGAAAGCGTTTGACAGCGCAACCATGCGCTTTATCTGCGCGGCGTTCGTTACCGGCATAATGCCAGCAAAAACCGGCTGCGTAATGCCTTTGCGCTGGGCGCGGTACAAGAAATTGTAGAACATGTTGTTGTCAAAAAACATCTGCGTCGTCAAAAACGAGCAGCCCAAATCAGCCTTTTGCTTGAGATGGTCCAAATCTTCGTCTTTGTTCGTGCATTCCGGGTGGCCTTCTGGGTTGCAAGCCGCGCCGATGCAGAAATCTGTTGTCTCTTTCAGCTCTTTAATGAGGTCGTATGCGTATTTATACTGGTTCGGCGGAACAAAATCAGCATTCGGCGGAATGTCGCCCCGGAGGGCGAGCACATTCTCTATGCCGGCATCTTTAAGCTTTTTGACGGCGGCGGCGACCTGCTCTTTTGTTGATGAAATGCATGAAAGGTGGGCAAGCGCCGGCACATTGCCTTCGTTGTTGATGCGCGAAGCGATGTCTGCCGTGTTAGAGCTTGTGCCGCCGCCCGCGCCGTAAGTGACGCTCATAAAATCCGGGCGCAGGCGCGAAAGCTCAAGCGCGGCATCTACGATAGATTGATATGTCTCTTTATCCGCAGTCGGTTTTGGCGGAAATGTTTCAAACGAAATCAGCAGCTTCTTCTTTTTAAGAATTTCAGAAATTTTCATAATAGCCAAATTATGCGACAAATTTACGCTTTTTGCAACGGAGTAATTTATATACTTTGTTATTTTCACAATATTTATAGATTGCTGAAGCTTTCCTTGAACGATTTATGTACACATGCTTTCGAGCGGCTGAGCATATGTACATCAGCGCACAATGTTGGTCACTTCGACTCCGCTCAGTGACCAGATTAATATCAAAAAGCGGAGTTCAATCGATAATGCTTGTTCAATCTAAGATTGTAGATTAAGCTTTAAGCAGAACTATGTACAAGATTGAGACTGAGCGCGGCGATTTGTTCGACGTGAATATGATGATTGTGATGAAAGCGGCCGTTTCTGGTGCGGAAGGCTTGAGCTTTGCCGAAGCCGAAAAAGCTTTCCACGAAGCAACCGCCGTTTATGAAATACTGAACAGCAAGATTGTGCTGAAAGATGACGGCAGCTGCTTTTATGAGCCGTTCTCTAGTGGCGCGGAAGCTACAGGGCAGGGCGGCGCACAAAAAGCTGTGCAAAGTGCGCCAGCTGATAATGTGCCTGACGGTCAGCCGCTGCACAACCCTGCGCAGACGCAGACAATTTCGCCGTGCAACATGCCTCTTGAAGAGCTGATTCAGCAGCAGGAAAAAATCCGCTTCAAGCTGGAAGACGGCGACTTTCTGCGCTGCTTTGTCTATGAGCCGTGCGACGGCAAGCGCGATTTTGTCTTTTTGATGCACCATCTGGGCGGCGACGGAAAATCGCTCTGCTATTTTATTGAGACTTTTTTGAATTGTCTTAGCGGAAACGGAAAAACGCCCGAATATCAGCCGGTTAAGCTTTTAACAACAGAGAATTTGCCAAAAGATAGTGCGCTGCCGTTTGCGGCAAAGCTTCTTGCAAAGCATTACAACAGGCAGTGGCAGAAAGAGCAGGGTAAAAAGACTAAGCAGCCGCAAGCCCAAATGCGGTGCTTTTCATTCAAAGACATGCAGACAGCTTACGGGCATTTCTGGCAAAACCACCGCACATCAATTTCGGTACAATACACAGATGCCGCCGCCTTGCAACAAGAGCTTGCGGAATGCAAGCGGCGCGGCATCGGCTATACCTCATATACGATTGCAAAGCTCTTGAAAGATGAAAGCGGCAAAAAGTCGGTGGGGCTTGCCGTTGACGCACGGCCGGACGGCAACCGCACAATGAGCAACCAGGCGACTGGCATTTCAGTTGATTATGCTTATGACTGCCGTAAAACTCTTATCGAGAACGCCGTCTGCATAGATAAGCTGATGAAAGCAAAGCTCGCCAAGCCTGCGCTGAAATATTTCATACTTCAGTTTATGGCAGCTTTTGAGCCGGTGCTTGTAGATGCGGTAAATCTTGAGTTTGCCGGCAGTTTTCACAGCAAGACTTCTGAAAAGCTTGCGCGGCTTTTAGGCTACGGCAAGAACACAAAAGATTATAGCATCACAAACCTTACAAAGCTTGATATTCCCACAGAATACACCGGCAGCCGCGCCAGTCTGAAAATCGAAGACTTTGTGTTTGTTCCGCCAGTCGTTTCATACGGCAAAAACATCATCGGCATGGTCACGCTGAACGGCAGGCTCTGCACCGTGCAGCACCGCTATGAAAATTGAGGAAAGCAATGCAAATACAGAAATGCACACTTGAAGATGTACCGCTTTTGGCACAGATGAACAAACAGCTGATTGACGACGAAAAAAGCACGAACCCCATGACGATGGAGGAACTTGAAGAAAGAATGAAGGGCTTTCTCCGCGGTGATTATTCGGCTTATTTTTTTATGCATGATGATACCGCTGTAGGCTATGCGCTTGTAAAAACAGATGAAACGCCATTGTATTTAAGGCAGTTCTTCATCGGCAGAAACTACCGCCGTCAGCATCTCGGCAAGCAGGCGTTCAGTATGCTTTTGGCGCATTTGCACGCAGACACTATCAATATTGATGTGCTGCCGTGGAATGAACCGGGCTTGCACTTCTGGCAGACCTGCGGTTTTACACCGACATGCATTTCCATGCAATATAAGGGAGAGGCTGTCTGCAATATACAGTGATGGGGTTGCTCAAGCTCTTCAAATGTCATCCCGAACTTGGTTCGGGATCTTGATACTAATTTTCGAACAACCCCATGCCTCAACTTAAATCTCGATACTTCTGCCTTCTTTTTTAAGGATGCGCTGAATTGCAAACTTTCCGGAAATAACTGCAACCGGAAGACCGCCAGGGCTCATAACCCACTGGCCGGCAAGATAAAGATTTTTCAAGCCTTTTACGGCACCTTTAACGCGGGCAGGCTTTGCGGATGGTGTTGTAATGAATCCCATATAAGCACCTTTGTAGGCATGACAATATCTGTCATAAGTTTTCGGAGTCCAGCAGTCAAGAAGCTCAAGCTTTCCTTCAAGTTCCGGAAATTCCTTGACAATACGCTTTGAAATTTCTTCTGCAAGACGGGCCTTTTCTTTCTTGTAGTCTTCAGCAGAAAGACTTGCCCAGTAATTAAAATCATCTTCTCTCTGATTGATGTTTGTCTGAAGAACTGCTTTTCCTTCCGGTGCAAAAGATTTGTCATAACTGTAGTTCTTAACATAAAGTCTGCTGAAGGAATTCTTACCAATTTGAATAGGCTCACAATCAAAAAAGATTGTATCTTTTCCAGAAAAATCTGCGTCGATTGCAAAGGCTGTCTGAAAGCCGCTTGAAACAGGATATCCTTTTTTATCAGCATAGGCCTTCTTAAGAAGCTTCGGCATATATTTTTCATCAATCAGATTACCGAAAAGAAATCTGGTATCTATAGCAGTGATAACTTCATCAGCAGAAACAATAGTTCCGTCTTCAAGTTCAATACCGCTTGCCTTGTTACCCTTCGTCACAATCCTTTTGACTGGCATTGAAGTATAAAGCTTTCCGCCCATAGCCTTGAATTTTTCTATCATTCTTAAAGACATTGCAAGTGAACCCTTGAGAGGAATGTTTCCGTTTCCAGAAGCCATTGTTGCATACGATACAATCAGGGAATAGGCCGTATAGCCCGCCGGAAGATAATCTGTCAGAAGCTTTTGTATTACAGGCGATTTGAAGCGCTGGGCGAGTTCTTCGCAGCTTATATTGCCGTATTCTTTCATAAGTTTGGGCATGTAAGGCATTGCTTTTCCCATCTCGATATAATCCTTGATTTTCATCATATCGAGCGGTTTTTTTGAAGGAACTTCACAGGTTTTTGCAAGTTCAACGAAATCAATAAACTTGTTGATTTCTGCTTCATCGTCAGGTGATTCTGCCAAAAGCTCCTTGCGGCTCTTTTCCAAATCATTCCAAAGGGAAACTTCTTTGCCGTTAAATCTTGAGGTGTAAAATTTTGGTGTGTCAGCGTATTCAGTGTTTTCGTCAATTGCGCCGACTGTCTTCCATACATTCCATAAATCTGTGTCGCGAAGTGTGCCAGTCAGCCAGTGGATGCAATTGTCTATATGATAGCCCTTGCGGTTCCAGCCCATACATTCGCCGCCGGCAACGGCATTTTTCTCGTAAATTACTGCTTCGTATCCTGCTTTTAAGGCGTAAACGCCTGCGCTCAATCCGGCGATGCCGCCGCCTATAATAACTATCTTCTTTGCCATTTCATTCTCCTTAAATCGAGCTGTTTATATGTTATTTGAATTATTTGCCCAAACCGGCTACGGCCGGATAATGTCCAAAAGCCAGTCTACTTCCGGCAGCGGCATTTCAGGGTTTGCGGCATGTGCTTCCATTACTCCCTGAAGGCTGCACCAGAATGCAGCTGAAAGCACAGGCGGGTCGCCTTTTCTTATGCAGCCGCTTTTCTGACCTTCTTCAATAATTTTTGCGGAAAATTCAATCTGATTTACAGATAAAGCTACATTCCTTATCTGCTCAGGGATTCCGGGGCGGCGTGCCTGATTCATAAGCACGAACATCTGCGAAATCCACGGCTGTGTTGCCGTAACTTCAAACAAACTGCGGATGAAAAACTCAAAATATTCAATCGGTGTGCTGTAAGAATTCTTTTGCGGTGTGTTTGTGCCTTCCAAGCCCATCTGCACAAGCGCAAGATAAAGCTGTTCTTTTGATTCGTAATAATGAAACAAAAGCCCTGTGCTTATACCGAGTGCCTGCGAAATATCCGTTATTTTTGTTTCGTTAAAGCCTTTCGTAACAAAAAGCTCAAGCGCCTTAAAAAGAATCTGCCTGCGCCGTTCTTCCTTCTGTTCGTTACGTGTCATAAACTGCCTGCCTAATTCGTTGAATAAATATTCAATGAACTTATGTTCAATATAAAGCGGAAATGCGGAATTGTCAATTGGTTGAATCAAAATTCAATGAAAATTTGAATGTTGCCGGTAATCTAGAGAAGTTTGATTTTTCAAGATTTACATAATGTACAAGAATATAGGAAAAATATATAATTGCTTCATATGCTTTTCAGTTCCATTACTTTTCTTGGATTTTTCCTTCCAACTATTTTTATTCTCTATTATTTGCTGCCTACCAGAGTCTGCAAAAACATTTTATTGTTTTTTTCAAGTTTGCTTTTTTATGCATGGGGCGAACCTGTGTATGTGTTTTTGATGCTTTTTTCAATTTTGTTCAACTATTTGGCAGGTCTGAAAATAAGTACCATTACTAATGAAGCACGAACCAAAATTCTTGGTTTTTCAATTTTCGTAAATCTTGCAATTCTATTCGTGTTCAAGTATCTAGGCTTTTCAATTAAGATTGTTGACATATTTCTAAATGCACTTCATATTCCTTTGCTTTCTAATATTAATTTGATTTTGCCTATAGGAATTTCGTTTTATACTTTTCAGGAGATTTCTTACCTTGTTGATGTTTACCGTAGGACGGAACTTGTTCAGAAAAATTTTCTGAATCTTGGTTTGTATATTGCTTTTTTCCCGCAGCTTATTGCAGGCCCTATTGTCCGTTATCATGATATAAATTTGCAAATTGAAAATAGAACAGAAAGTATAGAAAAGATTTCTGACGGTTTTCAAAGATTTATATTAGGCTTATCAAAGAAGGTAATAATAGCAAATAGCTTGGCATTGGTATGTGATTCCATTTATAGTGCGGATTTTTATTCTTATGGGGCAGCAGCTGTTTGGATAGCTTCAATATCGTATTCTTTACAAATTTACTATGATTTTTCAGGATATTCGGATATGGCAATAGGTCTTGCCAAAATATTCGGATTTGAATTAAAAGAAAACTTTAATTATCCATATTGTTCGGCTTCAATTACAGAATTTTGGAAAAGATGGCACATATCATTAACTGATTTTTTCAGAGATTATGTATATATCCCTCTTGGCGGAAACAGAATTAGCAAAAAACGTACAATAATAAACCGGTATATTGTCTTTTTTTTAACAGGTTTATGGCATGGTGCTGCTTTTAATTTCATTTTTTGGGGGCTTGCTCACGGAACAGCCATGGTATTAGAAAGATTAAGCGGAATAAATAAAAAATCGAATAAGGTTTTAAAGGTAATATACAGGCTTTTTACACTGCTGATAATCAATTTTTTATGGATTTTTTTCAGGAATGATATGGAACAGAGCATAAAACTGTTGCTCAAAATGTTCGGTATAAATTTCAGATTGCTTACTGGTTCAGGTTATCAGGCGATATCAAAAATAGATCTTTTGTGGTTTTATATTGATACAAAATTCTTTGTTATTCTTGCACTGGCTGTGTTGTTTTCATTTCCGTGGTGGAAAAAAATCAAAATTTTTGATAAAGAAAAAAATGCTGCTTTAATCAATATGTTGAAAATGATAATCTCTATATTGTTTCTGATAATTTGTTTCGCTTTTCTTGCAAACAATACATATAATCCGTTTATTTATTTCAGGTTCTAATATGAAAAAGACTATACAACAGATTTATATAATCACCATAGTAATTATATTGCTCATACCGATGGCAAAGTTTAATCTGAAAGATTCCATCTCTGAAAAAGAGAAACGGACTTTAGCAGGAAAACCAGAATTTAATGCAGAAATATTCAAGTCATGTGATTTGTTTTTTCAGGATAGATTCGGTGGCCGAAATGAGTTAATCAGACTTTCAAATTTTATCGATTATAAGATTTTGTTTAAGCGGGTACTTAATGACAAGGCTGTAAAAGGAAAAAACGGCTTCTATTACCTTATAGATTATGGTGATGGCTGGAATCTTATGGATTTTTATAAGAAAAATCTTATGACAGATGCACAGCTGGATGAATTTAAAGGAAATATACAGAGAACCATTTCATGGTGCAAATCAAACCAAATTGAATGTCTATTTGTAATAGGACCGAACAAACATTCTATATATCCTGAAAATTACCCTTCAAAAAGACCTGAAGGTATCAGCAGAATAGACCAGATTATTTCAATTTTTGATGAACTTGATGTCCCTTATGTTTATCCAAAGAATTATCTTATAGAACAAAAGTCACATCATGACGTACCTTTGTATTATGAAACCGATACACATTGGAATTTTTTGGGCGCATATTATGCTTCATGTCTTATAAAAGGAAAACTGAAAACCATTTTTCCGCAGACAGAATTTCCTGAAATAGAATACGACATAGATGTAGAATACACTGATGAAGGTGATATTTTGCCTATGTTGGGTATAGATAAAGCTCCATGTACAAAGCCTGTTCTTGTGCCGAAAGATTCATCATTTGAAGATTATTATGAATATATAGAAAAGATAGAAGGAAAAAACAGATTTTATCATACAAAAAACAGAAAATTTGAAAATTTACCGGATGCAATAGTTTTCGGTGATTCATTCTTGTTTTCAGTTGAACCTTATTTACCGACTATGTTTTCCAGTACTCAGCTTAACTGGACGTATTTTTGTGATGAACAGAAAGAATATGTTCTAAAAAACAAGCCTGATATTATTATTTTTGAAAAGGTTGAAAGGGTTGCACCGTGGTTTGTAGAACTAAAATCTATAAACTAATTTATTCTTCATTATCTCCTCTCTCCTCGCTCTTTTCCAGTCGTTCCCTGTTTTTACGGTTTGCGGTCTGAATGAGCAGTGCCATTGCCCATGTGACAGCCAGCATCAGTGGACCGACAAACCATATTGTGTTTAAACCTCCATCAAGAAAACCGTACCAGTCATAAGTCTTTGAATGGCGGCCGTTTTCCAGATGAAGCAATATGTTTATCGAATAAAAAATGGCGTAAATCAGCATCGGCACTGTGCCTGCAAATGTCTGTGCTGTGGAAATATCTGCCGGCTCAAAAAACACGAAAGTGATAATGCAGAGCAGCGGTATCAGCAGATGCATGAAGAGGTTTGAATCAACAAAAAGCGCGGCAAACCCGAACTGGAAAGGTGCAAGAAAAAACGCGGTGACAAGCATTGTAAGCGTTACGCCTGTCGTTGCGGCAAGTTTCAGCAGATAAAGCAGTTTTGGAACTTTTTTCAGCCTGCCTTTATTGATTAGAAGCTGCACAATCACCATGACTAATGAAATTATTCCGGCAAACACATTTGAATCTACGGTAAAATATTTGAAAGCCTTTGCGTTTGCAGATGATAAAACCGCCGGTTTTGAAGGGTCGCTCATAAAACGGAAGTCTGCGAGCATTGCCCAAATAGCAAAAATGGTCTGCAGAACAATAAATAGATTAAGAAAAAAAGGAGCTCTTTGTGATTTTGTCATATAGTGTCCTGTTTTACTTCTAAAAGTTTTTTATTCTTTGTGTCAAGCGTATTTTTCCCCTCGCCGGCGAGTTCACGGCTTTCTCCGGTCAGGCGGCATAAAAGCTCAAAGTCGGTAACTGCCGAGAGCAGGACGGTAATCCAGTATTTTTTATTCATGTGCCATGCAGGAAAAACTGTTTTTCGGTCAATTAGTTCTGGAATTTTTCTGCAGTCGGCTTTCAGGTTGACCGCATCTACAAAATCATCATCTTGAATGCCAAGCTGGCTATACTTTACCTTCATTATAAGCGCAAACCATTTGTTGTTAGCGCATCTGAAGACACAGCTCTGATCGTCTTTCCACGGGTACTCTGGGAGACAGCCGAATTCTTTTTCAAGAAAATCCAGATATTTTTTTGTAATGTCTTCGGAAATAAAGCATTTTTCCCTGAAACTGCTGATTAAATCCTGTACTTCGCTCCGAATTGAAGCTACAAAACTGCCGTTCACATTTGGCATGTCGAAAAGCACATATTTCTCACCGGTTGCGCTGTCGAAGACTTCAGCATTAATAGAATTTGCATCTGCATGAATTATGACGTAAAAATCAGAGGAAAGCAGGTTTTTTCTATAGACGTAACCATCTTCAGTTTTTGTGAACCCGAATGTGGAAAAAGTTTCAAAGCGCGGTACTGCCGAGCTTAAAATATAGCTGAAATCCATAAATTATTTTAACACAAAAATAGCTTTTACGCAGGAACTGATTTATAATAGCTTTATGAAAATGGAAGAAAAAAAATTTTCGCTGGCAAGCTTGTCGGTCAAACTGCCGCTTTTTCTTGTGCTTTTTTGCATTATTCTTAGTGTCGGAAACGGAATAATCGGTTACAGGGTTTTCAGGTCTTTGTTTGAGCGGCAGTACCGCGAAGTTACAAAGCAGGTTGCCGAAACGGCTGTTTCTTATGTCAATGCAGACCGTGTCAATTATTATCTGAAAGGCGGTCAGGAAGACGATGAATGGTATGAAACTGACGAGCAGCTTGACATTCTTACACAGACGTCAAAGCTTGCATATATCTATGTAACCGTTCCAGATTCAAAATTCATGACGCGTGTCTACATTTTTGACACAGTCAATTCCGAAGTGAAAAAAGCCAAAAAAATCAAGCTCGGAATAATTACTTCGCTTTCAAATTATGATGAGAAATACATTCAAAACTTGAAAAATGTCATGCAAAAAGGCGAAATGACTGTCCGGTTTGTATATAATGCAGCTGGCGGTCATGTTACGACTTCTATGCCGGTTATAGACAGTATGGGTAACATTGTGGCAATTATGAGCATTGTTAAGCCGATGAGCGAGATGCAGGGCTTTAAGGAAAGCTACATAAAGACGGTCGGGCTATCGTCTGCTGCAATAACGCTTATAATTGTCGCCTTCTTTACACTGCTGCTTATGCTGCGCTTTTTCAAGCCGGTTTCGCTTATTACAAACGAAACTTCGCATTTTGCCGAACACAAGGGTAAGCTTTCAGACAGACTGAAAAAAATCAAGGGCAAAGACGAATTCGGCATTCTTGCCCGTGCAATTGAAAAAATGAGCGTGGACATGAACCAGTACATAGCCGACCTTACGCACACAACTGCCGAAAAAGAGCGTCTTTCAGCTGAGCTTGACGTTGCAACCCAGATTCAGGCGAACATGCTGCCGCGCATTTTTCCTCCATATAAAGACCACCCCGAACTTGAGCTTTTCGCTACAATGGAACCTGCAAAAGAGGTCGGCGGCGATTTCTACGATTTCTTTATGGTTGACGGTGACCATTTTGCGCTTGTTGTCGGCGACGTAAGCGGAAAAGGCGTGCCTGCCGCCTTGTTCATGGTAATTGCAAAGACGCTTATCAAGAACAGCGTCATGCAGGGGCTTAAGCCTGCTCAAGTTTTTGAGCGCGTCAACAACGAGCTTTGCGAAGGCAACGATGCAGGGCTTTTTGTTACGTGCTGGATGGGTGTTCTCACGCTAAGCACAGGCGAGCTTCGCTTTGTAAACGCCGGACACACTTTCCCGATATTGCGCCATGAAAACATAGTGGAATTCTTGAAGTCTAAGCCGGATCTTATGCTTGCCGGAATGGAAGGCATGAGCTACCACGAGCATTTTATAACGCTCGGCAAAGGCGACAGGCTTTTTGTTTACACTGACGGAGTTACTGAAGCAACCGACGCAAATGAGCAGCTTTATGGCGAAGAAAGGCTCATCAGTTTCCTTAGAAAATCTGAAATAAAAGACGTGCGTCAGTCACTTGCTGATGTCCGCAGCGATATAGATGCTTTTGTCGGCGGTGTTCCGCAGTTTGACGATATTACAATGCTTGAGCTTGTGCTTAAAGATAAGGTGGGTGGATTTATGGTTGAAAAAAGTTTCAAAGCAAAAGATGAAAATATGCAGGCTGTATTTGATTTTGTTCATGAACAGATTCAAAAAGACTGCCCGGTGGACATTCTAAATAAAATAGACCTTGCTGTTGAAGAAATTTTTGTTAATATTGCGCATTATGCCTATGAGCCGGACGAAGGTCCTGTAAATATAAGCTGCGGTTTTGAAAATGAAACGCTGACGGTTGTGTTCAGCGATCATGGCAAGCAATTTGACCCGCTTGCACATGCAGACCCTGACACGAGCCTTGCTCTTGAAGAACGTGCAATCGGCGGACTTGGAATTTATCTTACAAAGCAGTTTATGGATTCAGTTGAATATGAATATGTCGGTGACAAGAATATTCTGACAATTAGAAAAAAACTTAATTAGGTCGAATGTCGAGTTTTTGCAATTTGGTGGCTGTAGTTCGGCAAGCTCACCAACCGCGTAGTCGAAGCCACAATAAGCAGATTTTCTCTGCATAACTTCAACTTTTTAATAACTCGAAATTGAGCCTAATTAATATGGAGAACGGAGTGATGGAGCAGCCTTTAGACGTTGATAATTGAAAGGACGCCTTCCATACCTGTGGCTTGAAATACCTGAAGACAGAATTCTGACGGGTTTCGTACAGACATTTTGCCGCCGATGCCTATCATCAGTTTGTGGGCAAGCAGAATTACGCGTAAGCCTGCGCTTGAAATATAGCTTACTTCTTTCAAGTCAATAACGAGAGTTTTGCATGTTTGAGTGCAGTTTTTTATGCGTGTTTCAAGTTCAGGTGCAGTTGTTGTATCAAGTCTGCCTTCAATGGCAAGAACTGTAACTATATCTTTCTGGCTTTCTGTAATTGTCATTTTTGCTCCAGTTTGTCGGTACGTGGATATATATATTTTTCGGCTAATCGGAAAAAAAGTCAATTGATTTCTTTTTATATTTAAAAAATCGTGTTATACTTATTCTAATTGAATAACGGAGACAGAAAAATGAAATGCTCAAAGTGTGGTGCAGAGATTACAGAAAATTTTAAATTTTGTCCTCAGTGCGGTCAGCCTGTTCAAGCTGGAGATACGGGAAATTCAGTGGAAATAATGGCTGCATTCAACGATGACTGCCCTAAAATGATTATGGTTTCGGGCAATGTTTTTATGATGGGAAGCGGCGACTTCAGCCACAGCGTAACATTAAGTTCTTTTTCAATATCTGAAACACCTGTAACACAAAAGCAGTTCAAATTTGTTATGGGGAAAAATCCTTCTAAACTTTTGGGCGAAAACCGTCCGGTTGAGTCTGTAACATGGTGCGAGGCTGTTATATTCTGCAACCGCCTGAGCGTTATGCACAATTTTGCGCCCTGCTACAGTCTTGGACGCGACACAGAGTTGACTTCTCTTACCAGCGACAGCCTTGCATGGAAGCGCATTGACTGTAATTATGAGGCTGACGGCTACCGCCTGCCTACAGAAGCTGAATGGGAATATGCCGCAAGAGGTGGCGCTGCCAAAGTTCCGTCTGTTTATGCAGGCAGCGAGAACATAGCAGAAGTTGCCTGGTATGGCGAAAACAGCGACGTGCGTACTCATGATGTAAGCTGCAAAAAGCCGAATGCGCTTGGACTTTACGATATGTGCGGCAATGTAGCAGAGTGGTGCTGGGATTTTCTTGATACACTGCCTGTTGTTTCGCAGACTGATCCGCATGGGCCTCACCTTGGTACTATGCGTATAAAACGCGGCGGCAGCTGGCTGGACGATGCGCAGCAGTGCACAGTCTTTTACCGCAGCGGCAGTGCCCCTGCAGGCAAAAGCAGTAACCTTGGTTTCCGCGTCTGCAAATCTATAATCGAAAACAAAAAATAAGCGTTAAAACATCAAAAATGCCTTACTCTTTTTAATCGGCTGCGCTTTATCTTGTGTTCGGCATTGCTGAGCTTTCTATCTTTCTGAATAAAAGTCGGGTTGCGCCTGTCTGATTTTGCGCAGCTCTTTTATGACAAGCTTAATGTCAATCGGCTTTGAAATGTGGCCGTTCATGCCGGCTTCCATACATTCGGCTACATTTTCAGAAAAAGCGTCAGCGGTCATGGCGATAATCGGAATTCCGGCGGCATACGGATTTTCGAGCTTGCGGATTTGGCGTGTGGCTTCAAGACCGTTCATTACCGGCATCTGAATATCCATAAAGACTGCATCGTATTGGGCTGGCTCAATGTTGCGCAGCATGTCAACGGCAATCTGGCCATTTTCGGCGCGGACGGTTTTGATGCTGTACATGCCAAGAAGTGTTGAAATAATTTCCCAGTTTACGTCCATGTCTTCTGCAACAAGTATGTTCATGTCTGTAAGGTCTGAGTTGTTTTCTTCTTCTCTGGCGGCATCTTTTTCAAGCCCGAGTACATCAGAAATCTTTTTGTAAAGCGAAGAGCGGAAAAGCGGCTTTGAAATGAAACCGCTTATGCCGGCCTCTTTTGCGTCATCTTCTATTACGCTCCAGTCATAAGCAGAAACTAACAAAATCGGAATATCTTTTCCAGCAAGCGCGCGGATTTTCTTTGTAAGCTCAAGGCCGCTCATGCCGGGCATCTTCCAGTCAAGAATTATTACGTTATATGAGCTTTCGGCCTCTTTTTTTGTACTGATTTTCTGTAGCGCAGATTCGCCGCTTTCAGCAACATCAACGTTTGTGCCAAGCGCGGTAAGCGTGTCTTTTGCAGTTTCAAGCAGCACTTCATCATCATCGATTACAAGCACTTCAAGCGGTGGCAGCGTCATTTCATCTTCGGTAATATCTGAAGTCTGAATGTCGAGCGTTACGGTGAAGGTTGTGCCTCTGCCTGTTTCGCTATTACATTCGATTGAACCGCCCATCAAGTCTACCATTTTTTTTGTGATGGCAAGACCAAGACCAGTTCCTTGAATTGCGTTTATGCGGCTGTCAGTTTCGCGGGCAAACGGCTGATACATCTTTTCCATAAAATCTTTTGACATGCCCATGCCGGTGTCTTTCACTGTGTACACAAGCTGAATGTGTTCCGGCTTTTCACTCGGTTTTTCGCACAAATCAACATAAACGCTGTTACCTTCAGGCGTATATTTGAGCGCGTTAGAAAGAATGTTTATAAAAATCTGATTAATGCGGAGCTGGTCTGCGTAAAGATATTCATGCGAAATATCGCGGCTGCGGAAGCGGAAGTCTATGTGCTTTTGCCTTACCATCGGCTGCGAAATGTTCACAAGGTTTTCCGCTGAATCAACAATCGAAAAAGAGACCGGCGAAAGATTAACCCTTCCACTTTCGACCTTTGAAATATCAAGAATATCGTTGATGAGCGTAAGCAGGTGATTGCTTGCAAGGCGGATTTTCTTGAGATTATCCTGAACAAATACTGAATCCTGAACATTCCGTTCGGCGATGGTCGTAAGCCCGATAATCGCGTTCATCGGCGTTCTTATGTCGTGCGACATTGTAGAAAGAAAATCTGTCTTGGCACGGTTCGCCGAATCTGCGGCAACAACCGCAACTTCAAGCTTTTTGTTGAAAACCATAAAGACAAACACGTCCATAAAAAGCAGAAGCAAAAGTCCGAGCGCAATCGCTCCAATTAAAAGCCAGTCTACGTTGTTTTGCCCGATGTCGCTCATCGGAATATAAGCGAGAATCGTCCAGTCTGAAGCTGAGTTTATAGGCACGTGAACAATCAGACTGTTTTCGCCTCTTGTGTTAATTGCATTGAAAGAGCCTGTAGTATGAATGACTGACTCAATATCTGAAACTCTTATAGATTCAGGCTGGCCGGAAGCATTATAAAAATCAAAAAAATTGTTGGAAGTGAAATCTTTTCCCCTGATGATGTAATTGCCCTGCGCGTCAATCATAGAAATCTGTGCATTTTCATAGCGGTCTGTCGGAAAAGTCCAGCGGCCGGAGATGTTTTCCAGAGGAACGACACGCATTATAAGTGCTTCTCGTGGGTTGCCGTTTCCGTCATCAAGCGTAATGCGGTTGCAAAAGCCGATAGACTGAATCTCGTTGTTTGGGTTGGTGAATGAATGCGTTACGTGAACAGTCTTGCTTTCATCGCACAAATCTTCGATTGAAGAGAAAAGATCTGTTTTTTCGTAAGTAATTGCGTATTTATTAGGGTCATAAATATTCGGGCGGTTTGAATAGCCTGTGAGCGTGTCTGTAAAAATGATATGCGCAGCGTTTGACTGAATTGCCTGTACAACTTTCATGTAGTCAATCGCTTCTTCGATTGTGTAAAAGCCGTCGTTGATGTAGCGCGCCCAAGAATCGCAAAGGCGTTGTTCACCTTCAAGATAGTTTGTGGTAACAAGCTCCATTCCGATTGTCATTGAAGTGAAGTTCTCTGTATTTTCAATAATCTGTGTTCTTTTGCCGTTGCGCACATAAAGTGTAACAAAGGTCATCATAAGAAAAACGATAACAAGGTTGGCAATCAAAACAGGCATTTTTTTCATTTTTTAGCTCCGTTGTTTTCATTGTATAATAAAGAATAAATTGTCTGAATAATCTGTGGAATATCATAAGGCTTGGCAAGGTGCTTATTCATTCCGGCTTTTAAGGCAGCTTCGCAATCTTCGCCGAAAGCGTTTGCAGTAACAGCAACAATAGGCACAGAAGCTTTTTCTGGTTCAGGCAGCGCGCGGATTCTTCTTGCGGCTTCATAACCGTCCATTTTGGGCATCTGAATGTCCATCAAAATTACATCGTAATAGCCCGCCGGATTTGTGCTGACCTTTTCTAAAGCTTCAACACCGTCGTTCGCAACTTCTACGGCAAAACCCGCATTTTCAAGATTTGCAACTGCAATCATCTGGTTCATTTCGTTGTCTTCGGCAAGCAGCACACGTTTGCCGCTAAAATCTGCCTGAACCAGAGCGTCTTTCGCCGGCCCGCTTTTGTCAGTCTGTTCGGTTTTTTCGCTGCTGATTTTGCACGGAAGCTTTACGATAAACTCTGAGCCGTGGTCTTCTTCGCTCTGAACTTGGATTGTGCCGCCAAGCATATCGACAATCTTTTTGGTGATTGCCATGCCAAGCCCTGTGCCTTGAATGCCGCTTACGGTGCTGGTGCGTTCGCGCGTAAATGAATCAAAAATGATTTTCTGAAATTCGCGGCTCATGCCGATGCCGTTATCTTTTATTCGGAATTCATACACAGAAGTCTGCGGCTGCTTGTTTTCCGTTTTGGTTTCTTCTTCGCTCACATTAAGAGAAATGCTGCCGCCTTCGTTTGTAAACTTTATGGCGTTAGACAGAATGTTCAAAAGAATCTGATTAAGGCGGAGCTTGTCTGTAATAATATTTTGATTTTCGATTTTAGAGAAATCAACCGAAAAGTTCTGCTTCTTTTCTGCAACGGCCGGCTGAATAATTGTCTGCAAGTCTTCGATCAGCGCAGCAATATTTATTGTTTCTTCTGCAAGCGAAATCATTTCGCTTTCAATGCGGCTCATATCAAGTACATCATTTATGAGCGAAAGCAGATGCTTGCTTGAAACTGAAATTTTTGAAAGATAATCGGCAGTCTGCTCTTTGTTGCCCACCGAAGCTTGTGCAAGCTCAGTAAAGTTTACAATTGCATTCATGGGCGTGCGGATGTCGTGTGACATATTATTCAAAAAGATTGTCTTTGCACGGTTTGCATTTTCTGCCGCATCAAGCGCCGCTTTATAATGCTTTGAATCGCGGACTAATAAAACGAGAATGATTACAACAACAAGCAGAAGCAGGCTTCCAAAGACATACATGTGGTCTTTTATAAAATCGCTGATAGAATAATCATAAAGCTGCTGTGAATATTTATAAGAAAGCTCCTGCGCATATTCTGTGCCGACAATGTTCATGCCGCGGTTTATAAGCTTCAGCAAGCCTTCGTTGCCAATCTGAATTCCAAAACAGCGGTCGTCAGAAGTTTTCAGCTGATGCATAGAAAGGTTACGGTATTTCCGGTTTTTGAGGATGTCGCTTCTAAGGCCGTTGATTGTAGTGTAGTCCACCTTGCCCGAAAGAACGGCATCAAGACATTCATTGATTGAAGTGTAATAAACAATTTTGGCATCTGGAAAATTATTGATTACATAATAATACTGCATCCGGTTATTCTGGTTTATCGCAAAAGTTTTGCTATTGATATTGTCAGAATCGTGCAAAAAAACAAGTTCTGTAATAGAAGACGTTACTGCATTAGACTGATAGATACCGTTTTCTTCTGAAAAATAAAGGCCGCCGCCAACCGGAAAAATTACATCAACTTCAGAATTGTTCATCGCTTCAATCATTTCATCATAGCTGTCAAAGCCCTTGTAGACTGGCTGAATATTTGTGATTGCAAGGCGTTCAAGCAGCTGCGGAATCAGCTCTTTTATTATTCCGTTTGCGCTGCCGTCTTCGGTTGTGTCGCTGTAAGGCAGATAATCATTTAAGTAGCCGACTTTAAGCGAAGTGTTAGACGCGAGCCATTCTTTTTCGGTGTCAGTAAAAGCGCGACTCGAAATGCTTACAGGATAATACTTTGCACGCAGCGAACTTATGTAGTTTGGCTCTTCGGCCATAAGCTGAGTTTGTGCTGTGTTCAGTTGGGCAAGCAGGTCTGGGCGGCGAATGCTTACGCATAAGTAATAGTCTGATGCGCCAAACGGATATAAAATCTCTGCGCTTTCGCGGCCATAAGCTCCGTCACCTTCAGCAGCAAGAACGTCAACTTGAGCCGAATCAAAAGCCTGAAAAAGCAGGTCGTAATCGTCAAACGGAACTATGATAGCATTGACATTGTGCGAGCGCAAAAATTTTTCAAGAGTGTCCACCATGGCGCTGTTCAGCACGCCGATTGTTTTGTCATTTAAGGTGTTGTAATTTGCGTTGATTGAAGAATCAGATTCGTGCTTTACAAGGCTATAAGTTTCGCTACCCATTGCAGCTTCGGGATAAGCAATAATGTTTTTCCGCGATTCTTTCCAGGCAAGACCCGCAAGCAGGTCTATCTTTCCTTCTAAAAGCAGATTGTAAAGGTCGGTGTAGCTTCCGTAGACATATTCATATTTCCAGCCGGTATATTCAGACAGCTTCTGATAGTATTCATACGCATATCCGGTTTTGACAGCACCGGGCTGAGCCCCTTCCTGAAACACTTCATTCTCATAATAGCCAACTTTTACTGTTACGCTATTATCGTCAACTGCAAAAACGCTCGCCGGAAATAAGATCCCTGCCAGCATCATGATGCTTATGAGTATCGCGCAGCCTGCAATGACCGCCTTTTCTCTCTTATAAATAGTCATAAATATCCTTTTTCTCAGCTATGAAAAATATCTTTCGCGTTTCTCCCTGAACACAGTATATTCAATTAATTATTATACCATTTTTATGCGTCATCTTGGCTTTTATTGCTTGTCATTTTCTGTCATTGATAAGTATCGCGTTCTTGTAGGTCACATATATATGCCCAATGGCAAACACTACGGCAAAGCCGGCAAGCAGCCAATGCTGTAACAGGATTCCGCTGAGCAGGAAAATGCATGCGGGAAGAACCGCGAGGACGAACGCGAGCCGCATTGTCCTACGCTTCATATAGAACGCAAACGCGATCCAATACGCGGCAAGAAGCAATCCGTTGCACG
>JAEEGK010012230.1_pt1 | contig 19539 bp, 14 predicted proteins | sample 8958771 | NCBI WGS metagenome assembly JAEEGK01 (sample SAMN16246547, study PRJNA631951) | gut metagenome | biome: gut microbiome; feature: rumen; material: SC-attached | host: Bos | place: Iran: Karaj | collected 2018-10
AAAAATGAATATAATTATGGATTAATGAATTTAAAAAATTATTTTAATTTTATATTTTGAAAATTAAATAAAATTTTATTTTAAAATAAAAGTGCTTTATATATTCATAAATTATATTCATTAAAGAAAAAAAAATAATCTTTAATTAAATTATTTAATAATAAATATGAAAACATTAATTCCAAAAGGAAATCAATCAATTTTTAATAGCAAAAATAAATTTAATAATGAAATATCAAAAAAAAATACTTCAAAATCAGTTCAAAGGAGAAGACAATATCAAAATAAGGCATATAAAAAATTAGATGAACAATCAAGTATAATATTAAAATTATTTGTATAGCCAAAATAACATCATTATCAAATACTAATAAAGATTCTTTTCTTGATTATACTTTTGCTTCTCATAAACATAGTTTATTAAGTGGAATACATGATTTAAATAATAAATCAACTCTTTCTCAATATCAAAATCATAAAATTAGAATTTTTTCTTTACCTAAACAACAACAAAATGCCAAAAATTATTTATATGATTTAAAAAAAACTTTTGAATTAAATTTTGAAATTTTAAAATTAAGAATAAAAAATAATCAAGAAATAAGTGATATGTTATATAGACTTGAAAGTTTATTAAAAAAGAAAGAAGAATTTTATAAAAAGAAACAAAAAATTAAAGGTAAAATATTAATAGAAAAACAAATTCAAGAAGAATTTAAAAGAAAAATAGAAGAAAATGAATTATATTTTAAAGATCAATTAAAAAGTTCAGAAGATAAAAATTTAATTAAGGATGAATATATAACATTATTTTTAAGAAAATTAAAAGAAGTTGATATATTTACAGATAGAAATTCCAAAATTATTGGAAGTGGATTTGAAAAATATTATAATTTCAGAATTGCTGATTTTGTAGAACAAAATACAAAATTATTTCATAGGAAAGGATTATTATATTTAGATTTAGAAGAAATAAATAATAATATTGAAGAAGTTAAACAACAAAATAAATATTTTAAAATAGAAGCAAGAATTTATTTAAATAATAAACAAAATAATAAAAATAGTTTAGATTATAAAACTCAACAATTTATTCAAAATTATCAAAAAAATTGTAGAATTGTTTCTATGAGAATTAAATTATTAAAAAATTGCATTAAAAATATGTCAAAGACAATAAGATTTTTGAATGTTCCTCAAGAATTAAAAAATGCTTTAACTAAAAAAGAAGATGAAGAAAAAGTTAAAACTTCTAGAATGTTATTTTCAAAAGATAATAGTAATACATTAGATCCTTCAACTAATTTAGAAATTACAAAAAAATTAGAAAGTTTTATGGATTTTTCAATTTATTTAAATGGAAATAATTCAAAAATAAATGAATCTAAAAATTCATTTATGAAAACAGCACATTTTGGTGATATAACATTTAATGTGAATATTTCAAAAATTGTTAAAAAAGAGTAAATAAAAAATAAATATAATATTTATAATTAAAAATATATATAATTAATCATAATATATTCAAATACTCATTTAAAAAATAATATAAATTATAAAAAGAAAAATTCTTAAAAAAAAATTAAAAAAAAATAAATAATGGGATGTGCTTGTACTAAACAAAAAATAGGAATTAATCCTCTTTCAATAAACTTAAGTAATTCAAATAAAGATATACTAAGTCCAAGTTATAATTATAAAGATAGTACAATTAATGGAGCAACTAATCCACATACTATTTTAAGTGTAAAAAAAGGAAATAAAAAGCCAACTTTAAATGAATATGATCTTATTGAAAGTAGATTATCTTATATTGAAGAAGATAATAAAAATAATATTGAATATAAATCAAGTAGTAGTAGTTCATATAATATTATTGAATTAATTCCAATGGAAAGAAAAAGTTTATATACTCAAGTTGAAAAAATAAGAAATGAAAAATTAGGTAAAACTTGTTTTCCTAATATATCAAAAAATAATACTAATTTTCCTAAGAATATTACAATAACACCAATTCCTATTAATTCTCTTTCTTCTTCTTTATTAAAAACAAAGAATTTATTAGAAATGGAATCAAATATAAGTCAAAATAAAAAACATATAGAAAAAAATAATATTGATTTTTATTCAAATGTAAATGAAAAAATGATTAATATTTGGTTTGATAAAGAAGATGAAATTAAATTTGTAATTTCAAATGATAATTGGGGAATAAAAGAAAAAGGATTATGTAATTATTTAGGTTATGAAGAAAAATTTAATGGTTTTAATTTGTGTTGTTTATTAATGAGAATTGGAAATGAAAATTCATATATTCCAATTAATAATAAAGTTATTTATTCTAAAAATAATGGTCCTTTATTTTTAAAAATGAATGTTTCTCAAAATTATTTAAATGATAATAATTATAATTTAGATGGTTTTTTACATATTGAAATAAATGGTGAAAAATTATCTCCTTATCAAATTTTTAATAGATTTGATTTTGAAGGTGATTTTTTTGATTATCAAAAAAATGAAATAATATTTACAGTAAATATATTTAGGAAAAATCCAAAAAAATTTTATTCTATATTTTTACCTTGTGATAATCCTATTTTAAAAAATTTTGATGAAGGTGTAAACTGTTTTAATTCTTGTGAAAATTTACAAAAAATATCTGATTATATTGTTAAAAATGAAAATAAAGATATTGAAAATTCAATAAATTTTGTAGATTTAAATATAAATAATTTAGATTCTAATTTAATTGATTATATTGATATTTCAAAAAATAATAAATGTAATATTAAGAAAACTTTATTTATAATGGATTATAATGTTCCATTAGATTTAATAAGAAAAATAATAAAAGAAAATCAAGAAAAATATATTACTGATGATAATTTAATTTATATATCTATTTCTTTTCAAAATATTAATAATGTTAAAAATTTATTTAGATGTTGTATACTTTTATCAGATAATTTTCTGTAGTATTTATTCAACTTTTAATTTTATTTTGGTTAAATGTTTTAATTATTAAATTTTCAATAAGTTTGGTCTTAATATGCATTAATTAAAACCAAAATGGAAATAAAAATAAATTATTACTTAATTATAATAACATTGATATTAAATGATGTATTTAAAATAAAAAACCCAAAAAAAAAAAAATTAAATAAAAAAATTTGTTTTATAATAGAATAATAAAAGAGTAATATATATGTAAAAGAAACGTTTTTTAAAATAATTAATTTTTAAAAATATTAAATTTTTCCCAAAACTAAATACTAAAAAAAAAAACAAAAATTATTTAGAAGCATATTTCTTAGTCCATTCTTTAGCAGTTTTCTCAGCATCTTTCTTATCTTTTAACCAATGATCATTAACTTTTTCATTAAGTGGATCAGCAGTATTAGGTTCATTAAGTAAGCTTTGAATAGATAATAAAACAGCTCTAATTTGTAAAGCAGGACTCCAATTTTTTTTTAAAATATCTAAGCAAATTCTTCCAAGAAAATCAATATTTGGATGATAAATTTTAGTCATAAAAATACATTTTGGAGGAACCATTGGATATTCTTCTGGTAAATATAATTGAAGATGAAATTTTCCTCCTTCATATGGACTGTCTTTTGGACCACTTATTACTACGTTGAAATATCTTGGATTATCACTGAAGGGTTCTGCTGATATTCCACTTATTGGATCTTTTTTTAATTTTTGTGTTTCTTTTATTATTCTTTGGTTTACTGACATTTTTTTTTTTTTTTTTTGTTTTGGTTTTTATATAATTATTTATTAATTAGTTGGAGTTAAATATTAATATTTTTTAGTTTTTAAATTATTTTTTAAGTTTTAATATTTTTTTTTTGCCTTTTTTTATATTATATTTTTAGTAGTTTTTTTTTTTTTAATTTTAATTAATTTTAATTAATAAAATTTAAATAAAAAATAATTTAGTGAATTAATTATTTTTTAATATATATAATTAAATTTAAATAGAGATTTAAAAATGAGAAATTATTTTAATATGAAAGATTCAAGTAAAAATAATTATTTTAATAAAAGTCAAAGTCAAAATAATAGTAAAGGAAAGAATAAACATGTTAGAAATAATAATTCAAATGAAAGAATTGAATCACCTATTTGTTCTTTTTGGAAAAATAATACATCGAAAAACTCAATAAAAAATTCAAAAAATACTTCACCTTTAAAAATTGATTTAAGCTCAGAAAAAAATTCTCAAATTAATTTTCATGATTATATTTATGAAAAAACTGATTGTTTTGATGATTTAATAAAAAAAAATGAAAAATTAAGATTGTTAGTTATTCAAGCAAATAATAAAATCAATGATTTAATTGAAAAACAAAAAGAAAATGAAAATGATTATAAATTAGAGAAAAAATCTATATTACAACAATTAGAAAAAATTCAAAAAAATTATAAATTATATGCTAATAGTCATAAATCTTATAATGAAATAAAAGGAAAATTAGATAAATTAATATCAAATTATAATATAATAAATGAAAATTATTTTAATGCAAAAAATGAATATGATACAATATTAAAAGATTATTATTCAATATATGAACAAATTTCATATTTTATAGAAACTAATTATGAAAAAAATAATATTCATCAACTTTCATTTGAATTTATTCTTCATTTAAAAAAAAATATATATGAAAATTATAAAACTTTAAGTATGAGAAATACTCCTTCATCAAGTATTCAAACTGATTTAAATAGAAAATCAAATTTAAATACCCATTCAAATAAAATTCCAAATGGAAAAAGTTCTAATTTTAAAAAGAAATTTGATAATAATTTATCTTTAAATGAGTCTAAATATTATAGAAGTAAAAGTCCTTCATTAAATCATTTATATCAAAAAAAAGTAATAAGACAAAATTCAAATTCAAATCTGAGTACTAAAAGTGAAACAAATGATATTATAAAAAGTAGTTTAAAATTAAATGAAAATATTTATTCAAATTTTAATTGTTTTTAAATTATATATTTATAATTCTACATTTAAATTTATTTCTTATTAAAATTAATAAATATGAAAAAATAAAATATTTAATTATTATAAAAGTAAATCATTTCCATTTAAAAAGATTATATATTTATTATTTAATAATTAATACATAAATTATCATTTTTTTAATTAATTTTCATAAATTATAAACATTTTATTTATTATAAATGAGTCTAAATTTTAATTAAAATGAATGAAACATTTTCAATACCTACAATTTCATTAGAAAAAACTGATGTTTCAGTTCAAAAAACTTTAACAAATCAAATGATAAAAGATATGAAAATATTAAAAAATAGAGTAGGAAAAAGATATAATCAAAGAAATAATTTAAATTCATTTCATCATAATTCATTAAAGACAACATTAACAAATAATAATCGTTATCATCAAATATTAAATTCATATCAAAGTTTTAATTCTGATAAAAGTAAATTAATTCCTCCTTTGAAATTATATAATAGTTTTAGAGATACTACAATTTCAAATAATACTTTATCATTTCATACCCTTAATTCAACTTTTCATAATAATAATAGAAATAAATTTTTTATGACATTATCTAAAAGTAAAAGAACTAGAAATAATAGAGAAACTTTAAATAATTTTAATTCAAGAAGTTATTCAATAAGAAAAGGTAGATTTGAAAATTTAAGAGAATTTTTAAGTAAAACAAGAAAAATTTTTTATGAAAATTATTTTTTAAAACATATGAAAAAAGAATATAATTTAATAAAAGAAGAAAAAGAAATTGCAGTTGATTTAATGAGATTAGAAATATTTAATTATCAAAGAATGTTAAAATATATAAGAATATATATAAATGACACAGATGAATATATAAATTATTTAAATAAAAAAATAGAAGAAGAAAAAGAAAAAAAAGATAATTTATGGGATAAAAGAAATGAAGTTTTACATGAAACATATTTATTAAGATATAGATTTGGAAGAGTTCAAAGAGTTTACGAAATAAATTTAGATAATAAATTTTTTTTATTATGTGTAAAAAATGGAACAAAAATTTTAAATAATTTTACAGAAGATGATCAAAGAGATTATTATGCTGATTGTAATACTTTATATTTAATTTCTAATTTTAACCATATTCAAAGTAAAATGGCAAAAAAAAAAACTATATCTGTTAAAGGAAGAGAAAAAAGATATTCTGTTTTAGAAGAAAATATGTCCGAAGGAGTTAAAATTATTAGACAACCAAAACCAATTTTTGATAAACCAGAAGATTTTAAAAAAAAATTAGATTTAATTTCTTATAGAATACAAAAATCATTAATTTTATATAATGAAAAACAAAAAGAATTAACAATTTTAAGGAATGAATTTAAAAGAAAAATGGAAGAATTAGAAAAAGAAGATGAATTAGATAAATATTTTAATGAAGAATTAAATATGGTATTAAAAAAATTAGGAGAAGTAAAATATAAAAATGAATATTTAAACAATTATCTTTTAAATATTCCAAATAATTCAAAAGATAATTCAATTGATTTAATTGATAAAAAAGTCAAAGAAATACATAAAGGAATAAGTAATAGAGAAGAATTTTTGAAAAGACCAATTAAAAATTATGGCGAAAAAATTAATACTCTATCAAGATTACTTGATATTGAAGATAAAATAAATTTTTTAATTGATTTTAATAATGAACAAAAAAAAAAGAATTATGTAAATTATATGAAAGTAAAAAGAAACCTTGAATTAATTTTAAAAGATAAAGCAAATGAATTGGCAAAATTAAAAAAAGAAGATGAACTTAAGAAGAAACAAAAAAAAGTTGAAGAAAAAAATAGTAAATTAATAATAAAACCAAATAAAAAAGTTCCAGAATTTTTTAATTTTAATAAACCTAAAAAAATAAAAGCAAAAACTCCAATAAAAAAAATAACATATTCATTTATATAAGAATAAAAATTAATTATAAAAAATTATAAAAAACGTTAAAAAAAAAATTATATTTATTGTCAAAAAAAATTAAATCTAAAAAAAATAATATTAAGATAATAAAAATATAAAACCCCAATAATAAAAAACCAAAAAAAAATAACTAAAAAAATACATCAAAAAATTAAAATAAAAATATAATAATAAATAAAAATGATAAGTAAATCTCATTTTATAGGAGAACATATATCAGACATAAACCAAAATTACAACTTTATAAAAGAATTAGGTCAAGGTTCATACGGTCACGTTCTTCGTTGTCAAAACATAGCAACAGGTAACATATACGCATGTAAAAAAATGAACAAAAGAAAAATAACAAATAAAAAAAGATTTAAAACTGAAATCGATCTTTTAAGAGCAACAGACCATCCAAATATAATAAAATTATATGACATATACGAAGATTCAGTATTCATATATTTAATAATGGAAGAATGTACAGGTGGAGAATTTTTTGATAGATTAGCAAAAAAAGCAAAACAAAATAAAATGTATACTGAAAGTGATGCAGCTCGTATATTTAAGCAAATAGCACAAGCTGTAAATTACTTACATGCACATGGTGTTTGTCATCGTGATTTAAAACCAGAAAATATATTATTTAGTACAATTGCTGAAGATTCACAAGTTAAATTAATTGATTTTGGTTTAAGTAAAGTTTTCGATGGTGAAAATAATGAAATGAAAGGAGCAGTTGGAACTACTTTTTATATGGCTCCTGAAGTTTTAACTGGGAAATATACTGAAAAATGTGATGTTTGGGCACTTGGTGTTATTTTATATATTATGCTTTGTGGGAAACCACCTTTTTATAGTCAAAATGAAGAAGAATTAAAAAAAAAAATTTGTTCTATGGATTTTAATTTTGATTATAAGGAATTTGATAATATTTCAAATGATGCTAAAAATATTATTAAATCTATGCTTGTTGAACTTGATAAAAGACCTTCTGTTTCTGAAATATTAGAAAATAATTGGATTAAAGAAAATGCTCCTCATGCTTATAATACTAGAATTAGTGTTGATTGGTTACATGTTCAAAGATATAGTAAATTAAATTTAATGCAGAAAAGTATTATTAATTTTACTGCTTTTCATTTAAATGAAGAAGAAACTAAAAAATTTGTTGAAATGTTTAAAAGCTTAGATGAAAATAATGATGGTGTTTTATCTATGGAAGAAATTAAAAAAGGTGTTGAAGAACAGAAATTTAAAGGTAAAATTAATGGGGATGATATTGTTAATATTTTTAATGAAATGGATGTTGATAAAAATGGTTTAATTAATTATACTGAGTTTGTTTCTGCTTTAATGGATTATGAAAAGACTATTAAGAAAGAACAGTTACTTGAATGTTTTAAAAGTTATGATACTGATGGTTCTGGAAAAATTTCTTTTGATGAATTTTGTGATATGATTAAACCACAGAATGAACAAGAAAAAAAAGAATTATATGAATTATATAAGAAATTTGATGATAATGGTGATGGAGAAATTGATTTTGATGAATTTGTGAAAGGGTTTAATAGTTTATAATTGTTTTATATAAAATAATTGGGTAAGAAGTTTTTTTTTATCTTAATAATCAAAAATTTATAAATGACATCATATAATATCAGAAATTTGTTTTAAAATTATATGATATTATTAAATCATTAATTATTTGAATATTGAATTAATATAAAAAATAATTTTTTATTCTATTTAATTTAAATAATAAATCACAAAAAAAAGGAAAAAAAAAGGAAAAAAAAAAAGAAAAAAAAGTTTAAAAAATAATAATATATTTAATTTTATAATTTAATATAATAAATAAATAAAAAAAAATTAAAAAAAAAAAACTACTCATCTTTAACAACATTAAACAAAACATTCTTAAATCCTTTTTCCTTATTATTTTTTTTAATCCCATCATTATCATAAACATCAGGATTTCCTCTTAAAAACTTCCATCTTCTCCAACAAGTATTATCAGTTCTATTCCCAAATTCTTTAGCAATTCTACTCCATTTATTACCAAATTTATCATTTAATTCCAATAATTTAACATCTTCTTCTTTACTCCATTCAACTTCTTCAAGAGCAGGATCTAAAATATTACACCATCTTTCTCTACATTGAATATCAGTTCTCCCTGGTAAATGATTAGCAATTTTAGACCAATTTTTTTTTAAGTAAATTTTACTTAATGCAACACCTAAAGTTAAATCTTCAATAAAAGTCCATTTATCTCTTTTAATTTTTGGATTAATTCCTTTCATCCATCTATGAAAACATTGACTATTATTTCTACCATCTAAACAATATGATATTTGTTGCCAATTTTTTGGTCCATAATATAATATTGCTTTTCTTAATATTGTATCTTCATTTTTTGTCCATTTTTTATATTTGTAAAAGGAACTTGTTTCTAAATAACGAATGTAACATAATAATGGAGTGAAAATTCTTTCGTTTTGATTTTCATTATTTTTTGGGTTTAAATATTTTTTTGTTGGTTCTTTTTTTAGAAATTTATTCATTTCTTCACTTATTATAAACCAATTTATTGGATTTGTTGTATCTTCTGTTAAAAGAAATATATTTTTTAAGGTTTTATCTTCTTGTTTTGTGAAGTTAAAACGGTTTATATTTTTTTTTGGTAATATACTTTCTTCATTTTTCCCTTTTTTACATGATGTTAATACTTTTTCTAATAAATTGTAATATATGTGAATTTTTTTTGGAGTGTAGAAATATATGTGTTCTAATGGAATGTATGATGAATATTTTATGTGTTTTTTTGGCTTTGATTTTGATATTCTTTTTACTTTTTCTAATAATTTTTCTATTTGATTTAAACGATTTTCAGCTTTTCTATAATTTTCTAAACATTTTGATTGGAGATGAGAATTTAGAGTTTTTGCTTTTTTTAAATTTTCGAGGATTGATTGGATTTTTTGTTTTAGTAATTTTATATTTTGCTTTTTTTCAATTTGATTATTTTCATATGAATTATAAATTTCGTTATTTGATTCGAATATATCTTCAAAAGGAAAATTAAACATTTTTTTTTATGGTTAATAAAAATTAAAAAAACTAGATAAAAATTTAAATAAAATATATTAATTAAATTTTAAAATTTGGAAATAATATAAATTAATGTCTGAAACTTGTTTGACTTATTTATTTACAATTGCATTAAGTGGTTTTATTTATTTATTAATATTATCTTTTTATGCATTTTCAAATACAGAATCATTAAAAATAAAAAAAAAGAAACATATAAATAGTGGAATAATGTTATTAATTAATAGTATAATATATTTAGCAATTGCAATATATTTGAATTATAAAATAAGAAAAGCAAAAAAAACAACAAATTATTAGTAAGAATATAATTAACAATTTTAAATAGTTATAATCAAAACATTAATCAAATGAATCAAAATAATATTAATAATATTTCAAGAAATGCAGAATTAGAAGAATTAAAACAACCAAATATCATAAATAATGATGATAATAATGAAATAAAAACTGATAAAATTGATAATTCAAAAGAAGAAAATAAAGAAGATAAAATAGAATTAATTGAATAATAAAAAAAAAAATTCAATAATAAAAATAATAATATAATAATTTAATAAAAATATAATTTATAAAAATAATAATTAATTATAATTATTTAAAACTTTTTTTTTCATAATTTTAATTAAACCCAAAATTCCTAAAATTTTTTCTGCATTAAAACTTGTAATAAAGGAGAAGAATTTAAAGCAGAAAAATTTTCTCTTCCATAAAAGACATCAACACCATTTTTATCAATTCCAATTTTCAATTCATTATCATTTAAAAACTTTAAACAAGATTCCTTATTTTCAAAACCTAATTTATCAACAAGAACATGAATAGGAACTTCAGAAAAATATCCATAAGCTAAATATAATAAACCTTTAATTCTTAATCTAGGAATAAAAGGTTCAATTAAAAATTTTCCCATATTAGGAGCATTTTTATACAATTTAAAAAAATTAAAATAATTAGGTTCATTTAATGATTTCATAACTTGAATAGCATGATTAATTTCATAACTTAAATTTTTTTTATTTTTAAATTTCTGTCTAATAATTTTTAATATAGAAATATTTTCTTTATCTTGACATAATGCAGTATATAAAATTCTATATGCAAAAAATTCATTTTTATGTCCTTTAATTCCTTTTTCATATAAAGGAATTAAGGCACTTTGACATTGATTAAATTGAGATATATCATGTGATTCTAATGCAATTTTTGCATTTGTTTCATATACTTTAACAGTAAATTCATTTTGAATTAATTGAACTGTTAAATCTTGTCTCATTGAACGAAATTGTTCATCAAAATATTTATAATCATTTAATTTTTTCGACCATTTTTCTTCTAACATTTTTAAACTTTTTTTAAGAATATATTCTGGACGTACTTCTGATGGATCTGGTGTATCTATCATACGAAAATAATCTTTTTCTAAATCTGTACATGTTCCTATTATTGGTTTATATGATTCTATTGCTTTTTTTATTGCTTCATCTGATGTTAATTTTGAAAATGTATTTAATTGATTTTGATTATTGTAATTTGTATTTGTTGGTTTTTTTATTTTTTTATTATTTGTATTTGTTGTATTTTGTGTAATAGGAAATGGATAATTTGATGCAAATGAATCTATTGTTCCATATGAATATGATATTGAATTTGTATTTTTTTTATGATTTTTTTCTGTATTGTATTCAAATAAGGAATTATTATTATTTATTATATTATTATGATGATTATTATGATTTTGATTTGGAATATTATTTTGATTTATATTTGGAATATGAATATGATCATCACTTTTAATATTTGGTAATGGATATATATCCCAATTTCTAGTAAACATATCATCTTTACTTATTGTATCTTTCATTATTGCTACTAAACTCTTTTGACATCTTTTTGTTTCTTCATTGTTTTTACATCTTTGAAATGCTCTTTTTATATATTCTTGAAGTTTAATTGGAAAATCTTCTTTTTTTTCATTTGTTTTACTTTTATTATTGGAAGAAGTAATAGGATTTGTAATAGGTTTATTAATTGATTTATTAATAGAATTATTAATAGAATTATTAATAGGATTAGTAATAGGATTATTAATTTTATGTTGAATTTTTTGTGGTGTTGAATTTATATTATAATTATAAGTATAATTGTTATTATTTATATTTACATTTGTTATATTATTACTAGGATTCATATTTTTCTTTTCTTCTTTTACAGGATTTAAATATTTATCTTGGATTTCTTTTCTTTGTAAAATATTTTCAACAGTCATTCCTTCATCTTTTATAACATATTGAGGTTTTTTTTGAATAGGAGGATTACTGTGTGAATATTGATTTTTTAATAAATTTTGATAATTAAATGGATTCGTATAATTTAACTTACCTATTCCAAAATAATTATTATAATTTGAATAATTACCACCACCTAAATTATTATTAAAATAATTATGATTAAAATAATCTTTATTATTAATTAAATTCTTACTTGTTGCAATATTTAAAGGACCACAAAACATATTTAAATTCTGGGTGTAAATTTGTTGAGGTTGTTCTTTTAATTGAGGTTGATTATATAAAATTGGTTGTTGTGCTATTGTTTGAATTATTTGAGGTTGATTTTTTGTTTCTTTTTGAATTTTATTTATATTATTTGAATTATTTGAATGACCTAAAGTTTTCTGAATTAATGCTGCATATTCTTTCATTTCTTCATATTTTGTTTTCTTAATTGGCTCATTTTGGGTTTTGATATTTTTATCTGATTCAATTTTTTTTGAAAGAAATTCTTTATGATCCATTTTAAAATTGTAATAAATTAAATTAAAATAAATTAAAGGAATTAAAACAAAAAATATAAATAATAAAAAAATATTGAAAAAAAAATAAAAAAAAGATTAAAAAAGAATAATTTTAAAAATACATTTTAAAATTGACAAAAATATCTAATAAAATTTAATTTAATAAATACCAATAAAAAATTTAAATATTTTAAAAAACACTAATTAAAATCTAATAAATTATTAAAAAACGTCAAAAAAAAATGACTCGTTCAAGTAACATAATAAAATTAAAAAAAAATCTCCAAAAAAACAAAAAAAAAAAAAAAATACTAAAAAAAATATTAAAAAACATCAATAAGTTCATTATTTTGAATCTTTTTAATAGCCTTAGCAATAAGTGACCCAATAGAAATATAATCAACTTTCTTAGAAACTTTTCCTCCTTTAGGTAAAACAGTATTAGTAACAATAACTCTATCCAAAGCACTATTATCTATATTTTTACAAGCATCCTTATTAAATAATCCATGAGTAGCAAAACCATAAACATTTTTAGCTCCATGTTGTTTAAGTATACTAGCAGTAAGACACATAGTAGCTCCAGTATCAATAATATCATCAACAATAACACAATCACTTCCAGCAACATCACCAACTAATTCCATTTTAGCAACTTCATTAGGTCTTCCAGTTTCTCTAATAAACATAGCAATAATAGGATCAGCACCACTTTTTTTTCTAAGTAAATCAGCGAAAGTTTTAGTACGATAAACACCACCAGCATCAGGAGATACAATAACTAATTTTTGTAAATCTTCAACAATATTTTTACTAAGTAAATAATCAACCATCATACCTTGAGCTTCTAATATAACAACATTAGTTTGTGGTGAGAAAAAACCTTGTATTTGACCACAATGTAAATCAACTGCCATAACACGATTAACACCCATAACTTCTAACATTTTAGCAACATCTGCTGCTGATATAGGAATACGTGAACGTACTTTTCTATCTGCACGTGCATAACCATAATATGGTATTACTGCTGTTATTTTTTTAGCATTTGCTCTTTTCATTGAACCAATTGTTATAATTAATTCCATTAAATTTTCATTTACTGGTGTACTCATTGGTTGAATTATATAACAATCTCTACCACTTACTGGATCAAGTAATTCAATGTTACATTCACCATCTGCAAAATGATTACTTATATGTTTTGATAATGATAATCCTAAATATGATGCTACTTCTTTTGCTAATGGAATATTTGCATTTCCTGAAAATATTGATACATTTTCTTTTCGAAGTGGACGACTTGTTTTTGCAAGTGATGATAATTTAAATGAAAATTTTGATTTTTTAAATGAGAGATATAATGTTGAGAGACTAAATAATGTTAGTGAATTTATGAGAGATGAGTTTTTTGAGAACATTTTTTTTATTTTTTTTTATTTATTATGATAAATATATATTATATTAAATAACATTTAATTAATAAATTGTTTTTTTTTTCTATTTTATAATTTTTGATTTTGATTTTTGTTAATATTAAATTAAGTTTTTCTTGTTAAAAGATATATTTTACCATTTCTACATGAAATTAATATTTTCCCATTTGATAACATGAATATTTTTTTTGCACATTGATTTAGAATTTTTATATTAATTACAATATCTAATGTATCATAATATAAAACAGTCATTTTTCCACTTTTACAAGCACAATAAATTAAATTATTATTTTCATTTTTATTATTATTTAAACATATTGACCATATTTTCATACAATTTTGTATATAATTTATTTTAATCATTTTTTTATTTTCAATATCAAAAATACCAATTTTAGATAATTTAATTGAAACTATTAATTTATTTTCTGATATTTTTACCATATCATAAACACAATTTCCACAATTATATTCATATATATTTTTATTTTCTATTAAATCCCAAAAAATTATTTTTCCTCCCCAACAACATGATATAAGTAAATTGGGTTTAAATTCTAATATATGTCTTATTGAATAATCATGACCTTTTAAACAATCTTTAACACTTGTTAAATTTTCATTATAAATATTTATATTTTTATCTGCACCACAAGATGCAAATTTACCATTTGACAATTGAATAAAATCCCATATTATATTATTATGACATGATATAGTTAAAACATTGTCAAAAGTAATTAATGAATAAATAAGTATTTTACTTGTTATTGTTGTACAAGCAATTCTTTTTTGTGTTTTAATTTCATATAATTTTATATTTCTATGTCCAGTTATAATTGTTTTAAATAAAGTAAAATTTTCATCATTATTATATAAATTTAATTTATGATCAGAAGAACATGAAGCAATTTTATTTACTGAGAAACATTCAATTATATCATAAACTGTTAAATTATGATAAACAAATTCTTTCTTATTATATAATTTTTCGTTGTCAAATTCAAATAAGAATGATTGGTCAAATGATAAAGAATTAATAGTCTCAAATTTTGATTCTATTTCATCAATTAATTTTGTAAGAAATATAGTAATTTGATTTATTGATGAATAATTAATTATTTCTTCTGATATATTTATATTTTCAATATTTAATAAATTATTTTCTGAATTAAATAATGAATTTATAAATAGTGTATATTTATTTAAAATTTTAGAAAATTCATATTTTTTTTTTTCAAATATTTCTAAAAATGAAATTAATGAATGATTAATTGATTTAATTACTTCATTAATTTTATCTGAAGTTAAATTTAAATAATTTTGAATGGAATTAATTCTTTCCAATATTGATTTGTATTTAGATACCTTATTTTCATATAAATTTTCAAAATTTGAATTTGAATTTATTAATAAATTTTCTAAATCACATTCAATTGGATGATTTGAGCAATTACAACTAAGTAAAAATTTTAAATTTTCATTATTATTAATTAAACAATTTAATATTAATGGATTTTTTTTTTCACATTTTGGGCATTTAATTTTTTTACTTGTCATTAAAATTAAATCTTTTTCAAATATAATTAATTATATTTTTATTTAATATTTAAAACCTTATATTGATTATAATATTTTAATTATAAACATTTATATTTGATTTGAAATTGAATTATATATTAATTTTTATAATGGACCATTATATTTTTTAGTTGATGTAATATTTTTTTATATATTAAAAAAAGAATTAAAAAAAATAAAAAAATGAAAAATTTAATATTCCTTATAATAATAGATATAATATCCTCACAAATATGTTACTTTGACGAATATTATGATTCATCATCAAATTCATGTAAAAGTACATATCAAAAAAAATAAAAAAAAACAAAAAAAACCAAAAAAAAAAAAAATAAAAACAATATAATAAAATATAGGATGTGACTCAATATTAAAAGGTTGTTTTAAATGTTCCTATGAATCAACATTCTTATGTTTCGAATGTGAAAGTGGTTATTCCCAAACACCATCATCAACAGGAACAATATCCTCATGTACACCTCAATGTACATTTCCAAAAACAATATATGCATCTCTCCCAAAAGATAATTATAATTATTGTCAATGGTCATTAATTTTAAATGAAGAAAGAGAAAGATATAGATATAGTTTCATATCAATTAAAATAAGAGAAACATCACAAAATGAATTATCAGCTCTTAAAGATTTATATATAAGTTTAAATGGTGTTTTATGGTTAAATAAAGCAAATTGGAATGATGGTGATCCTTGTGTTAATAAATGGTATGGTGTTGAATGTGATAAGAGAGGACATATTATTGGATTTAATTTTTTTCAAAATAATTTAAATGGTATTATTCCTGATAGTATAAGTCAATTAAATTATTTAGAATATATTCATATTGTTAATCATTTTTTTGAAGAAGAATATTCTAATGCTAATTATATTTATTATGTTTCACCTAATATTTTCCAAATTCAAACTTTGAAAGATATTGTTATTAAAAATTGTCATTTAAAACAAAATTTTAGTCAATTATTTAATTTAAGTAATGAAATTGAAATTGAAATTATTGATTTTTCTGGAAATTTATTATATGGTTCTCTTGTTAATTTAGAATATTTTACTACTTTAGTTGAATTAAATTTAAGTTATAATAATATTAGTGGTGATTTATCTAATTTAAATTCTTTAGCTTCTACTACAAAAATGATATTTTTACAATCTAATAATTTAACTGGAAATATACCAAATTTAAATAATTTAATGAATGTTTTAGAAGTTTTAGATTTAAGAAATAATACTTTATTAAATGGTGATATTCCTTCTAATTTCTTCTCAGAAAATTATTTTGAAAAATTCATTTATATTGGATTAATGTTAACTCAAGTAAATGTTCCTAATTCTTGTAGTAATAGTCCATTTTGTATAAAAAGATTAATAATAAATTCAAAATCAATTTATGATGATAATTTTGAATTAACTAATAATGAAATTCAATTTTTATTACCAAGAACATAAAAAATAAAAATAAATAAATTTATAAAAAAAATTATTTATAAATTTTTAAGTTCCACAAAACATTTCTAAATATTGTGATTCAATTGAACCTTCAATAATTCTTTTTTTAATATCATCCATACTTATTAATTGATTTTTCTCTCGATTTAATAATTTAAATATTAATTCAGCGAAAAAAATAGATAATTCTTCCAAAGCAACTTCACTTTTTACATTAATATTATCTGATAAATTTCTTTTAATTGCATCATTACATATTGATACAACTTCATCATAATTTAAATAACCTTTTCCACTTTCATCAATTGCTCTTAAAAATAAATCTATTTTTTCTTTTATATCAGTATTTTGAATATAATACATACCTTTAAAGAAATCTTTCATTGATAATAATGAAGATTTTTTAGAATTTATTTGTTTAAATAATTTTTGTATAAATCTTGCTTTTTCTGTTGAAATTTCATTTACACATCTCCAAAATGTTGAAAAGTCAATTCCATTTTCTAATATTGTTTTACTTTTATTTAATCCATAACATAAAGTTATTAAATTTTTATATAAGGCAAAAGTTCTATATAAATCTTTTCTTGTATATTTTCTAAATTCTTTTAACATTTTTGGAATATTATATCCTATTAAATGAGAATAATATTTATTCACATTTTTATCTATGTTATAATAAAATGAACCATTTTTTTCTACTGATTTATATTTTCTTTTATGATAAAAAACATTTTCCCATTTATCATTTGGAAATTGTAAATTATGAATTTTTATATTATTAATTATTTCGTTAATTGTTACTTTTTTACTTGAATTAAATAAATTTATTGTTTGATTCAAATTATTTTCTTTTTTAAATCTTTCAAATATTTTATTATTATCACATTTAAATTCCTTATATTCTTTTTCAATATCAACTGGTTTAGTATATATTAATTGTTTTTTTAATTTTGATATTTTTTTGTCAGTTATTTCATTATTTAAATATAAAAAGAAATCATTTCTTAATACACATTTTTTTTTTATTTTTTTGAATATCTTTTTCTTTTTTTCTTCATCTTCAGAATACATTTCATATTCAATTTGTTCAATTTCATTTTCACCATTTGCAAATGAATTATTTAATTTATTTATTTTATATTTTTCTTTAATACCATAATATTTTCTATTTACTTTAATAATATGTTCAATAATATTTTCATTTTTTTTAAATTCAATAATAGTTTCTTTATATTGTTTCTTTTTTAAATATTCCTTATAATATTCAGGAAATTCATTCATATATAAATATTTAAATTTCTCAGTTGGAATTAAAATAATTCCTGAACAATAGAAAGTTTTAGAGACAATAATAAATTTTTCTTCTTCATTTATTTCAACTAAATCTAAAATTAATTTATGTTCAGATGAAAAAATATATGTTATTTTTTTTGAAAAAAAATCACCACATTTTTTAATAAAAGCTTCCATTAATTTATTTCTAATTTTCTTTGGTATTTTTAATAAATTTTCTTTTTTTGGTATTTCAACAAAAATACCTTTTATATCTAAAGTAGATAATATTATAGTACCATCTAAAATAATAAAAATTATTCTATTTTCATTTTCATTTTGAAAATTTTGTTTTTTCATTAAATAATCTTCAATAATCATTTTAGTAAATATTGTATTATTATCATATTCAAAATTTTTATTTAAAGTTTTTTTTGGAGTTATACTTTCAAATTTATTATTACTATTCAAATTTTCATTTGTGTTTTTATTTTTTATATTTGGTGTTAAAAATTTTTTTGATAAATTCTTATCTTCAAAAAATGAATTAACAAAAGATATTTTTAATTTATTATCAATATCTTTATTAATTTCTTCATATTGATTTTTTTTATTTGGAGTATTAAATTTATTTTTATTTATTTCCTTTTCAAAATCTAATGAACTTGAATTATGTAATTTCTTTTTATTTATTTGATTTGTAATATAATTTATATCATTAATTAAACTTTTTGAAAAATTACTTTGTGATCTTTGTAATATTGGATAATGTTCTTTTAATTTTGGTATTATCATTTGATTATCTTCATAAATTAAATTTGATTTTAAAGAATTATTATTAATATTTTTTTTTTTTATTTTTTTCTTTAAAAAAAAAAACAAAAAATATATTTTTTCTTTTATCGTATTATTACTAAAA
>JAEEGK010012232.1_pt1 | contig 19538 bp, 8 predicted proteins | sample 8958771 | NCBI WGS metagenome assembly JAEEGK01 (sample SAMN16246547, study PRJNA631951) | gut metagenome | biome: gut microbiome; feature: rumen; material: SC-attached | host: Bos | place: Iran: Karaj | collected 2018-10
CCCAATCCCCAATCCCCAATCCCCAATCCCCAATCCCCCATTTTATTATAATTGAAATATTAATTTAATTATATATGCATAATAATAAAATATTTCTTAAAATAAAAATTAAAAAAATTTATTAAAAATAAAAATAATTAAATTAATTATTTTTAAAAATGAAAATAATTTATTTTGCTATTAATTACAAAATGAATATTAATTAATAATTAATTTATTTTTTCTTTATTAATTTATCATAAAATAAAAGAGCCAAAATAGTTTATTAGACATCAGAACAAAATCAGCAAATTAAGCCAATACAGCTTAAAACTAAAGCAAATCTTATTTTTTTATAAAACATAATTAATATAATATATAACTTTAAAAATATATCCTTAATTAATTCTTAATCCTAAAATAATTAAAATTTCCTATATTTTAAATCGAAAAAATATTTTATTTATTTAATATTAATGTGGACTATGGCCAATAGAACAGTTCCCCAAATGGGCCCAATACCCAACTTATCATATAATTCCCCATTTGAAAAAATGAAAAAAACAAATCAACATATAAATAAAATAAATGTTAATTATGATGGTAATTCCATAAAGCAAATAAGAAATTTTAAAGATGGACAAATTCATAATACTCCATTTCATTTTGATGTAAATTTATATTTTGCAAATCCTAAATCATCCTTTACACCTATAATTCCAAATGATAATTACTATTACTATCACCATAATGAAAATAATAATAATAATCAAAATACTCCAGTATGTTTTTTATTTAAGACTTCTTTGGAAAAATCTGGATATAAATTAACCCCAGAACAAACAGTACAATATAAAGATATTTACAAAAAACATAATAGTATAAATAGTTTTTATGATGATTTTAATTGTTATCCTTTTCCTATGAGAGAATTCCCAATAAATAGTAATAATATAATTAATAATATATATCCGACTTTTACCAAAGTTACCAATGTCCAAATTTTATCAGACACAGATAACAATAATAAAGCATTTAGTAATAGTAATTGCAATAATTTGGATAGTACTAATGATGTCGAAAATAAAAAGGAAAATATTAATGATAATATTATAGAGAAAAAAAATAGTTTTAACAGCAATAATGAACAAAATAAAGTAATTAAAAAAAATAATAATGTTAATATAATTATTAACGAAAATCAAGTTAATGAAAATAAAAAACAAAAAATACTTTTTGAATGTTTGGAATCAAATGGTTCAGAATCACCTTTATCATCTAAAAATTTGTTAAAAAAGAAAAGATTAAGAAAAAATAACGAACAATTAGAACTTTTGTCTAAATTTTATAGCGAAAATAAAAATTGGTCTAAAGAACAAATAAAAGAAATTAGTGAAAGAATTGGATTAAAAGAAAATAAAATCTATAAGTGGCTATGGGATCAAAAAAATAAAGAATATAAAGTCACTAAATTTGTTGTCAATAAAAATAAAGAAAAAAAAGAATAATTTAATTTATTGGTAATATAATTTATTTATGCCTTGAAATTGAAATTACAAAGTTAATTATTAAATTTATATATATTATTTATTTATATTTATTATTTATTATTATTCATATATTTTTTGAATATTATGAAAATTTTGATAAAAAATATTATTTTATATATTAATAATAAAAATTATATTAATTTTATAAATATTATTTTTTATTAAAATTAAATAAATTAAATTAATTAATATAAATTTATTTTCAAATAATTTAAGTTAAATAAATTAAATGTAAAAAAAATTATAAAATTTAATCATCTATTATTTTATAAAAAAATTATATATATTTATTTTTTAATTTTTAATATATTTATTATTCTTTTTTTTTAATAATTTAATAAAAACGAATTAATTAATATAAAAATGAATTTTAGTATTGTAGATAATTTCAAAAAATTATCTATATGTGAAAAAAATTTTTTTATTACTATTTCAATATCTTTTTTATTTGCAATTTACCTTAACTTATATTTTATATCTTTAACTGTATTAAGTTTAATAATAACTTTTGTAACAATTTCTTTAATTTTTATTTATTTATCAAATTTAATAAGTGATAACGAAAAACTTTGGTTAAATAAAGAAGTTCTTTTATATATAATATTATTTTTATTATTATTTCATTTACCTTTCTTTTTTATAGGCAGTTCCAGAGTTTCATATGAAAAAGAAAATTTAGATGATATTTTAATAAAAATAGACACTTTTTTATTAGGAAATATTTTTCCAAAAGGTCAAATGTCTTTATATTTAGATAAAAATAAATTATTAGGACCTCATTCGAAAATAGGAATTATTATGAATAATATCTTACAAATTTTTTATTTTATGTATTATATAATTCCTTATGTATCAATTTATTTCGTTTTAATTCCAATTTGTGTAAAAGGAACAATTGATAGATATAAAAATAATGGACAAAAAAAAATTGGTTATAAAAAAAATTGGGATAATTTATTTTTTACTTTAAGTGTTTATATTTTAACATATGTTTCTATCTTATTTATTAATACTATTATTCCAGCTACTTCACCCAGATTATATTTAAAAGATGAATATACAAATTCTTTAGAATTAGATGGTATATCAAAAATTTTAAATAAATTGTGTAAAGATAATAAAAGTGCAAATTCTTTTCCTTCTGGACATGTTGCTGAATCTTTATGTATTGTTTTAGCTTTATTTTCAATAGGTTATAATATTCTTGGAATAATTTTTGGTATAAGTGTCATATTTATATTTTTATCTATTTTAGTTTTGAGATATCATTATTTTTGTGATGGTTTAGTTGGAGTAATTATTGCTATATTAAGTTATGTTTTATTTTATAATATAAGTTATAAAAGAATTTTATATGAAAAAGACAGTGAAGAAGAAAATGAAGAATATCAAAAATTATTAATTGAAGAAGATAATACTACAGATGTATGATAATTATTAATAATATATTATTAATAATTTATGATAAAATAATTAAATAAATTAAAAAAATATAAAAACTTTTAAAAATTTATTATTTAGATTTAATTATAAATAATTTATTTACATATATAATAGAGATTACAATAAATATATTTTATACATTTTAATTTAATTATAAATCATTAATAGTTAAAATTTTATTTGCTGTTTTTTTAAAAGGATCATTAATAATTTTTTCTTTAAATATATTTTTATCAAATTTATTGTAATTATTTCTTATATTTAATAAATTTTTATTTTTATTTGTATTAAAATTATTATTAATATTATTATTAAAATTAAATTTATTTTTGTCTTTGTCAACAATTTTAGGGAAAATAATTTCATTTTTACTTTTTTTTAATTTATCAAATAGAACAATTTTATTTTTTTCATTATTTAAATTTTTATCATTATTTGCACTTTCTAATAATCTTACTTTTTTTTTATTTTGTAAACATAAAACATTTATATTTATTTCTTCAGTTATATCTTTTTTCTTAAAAAAATTATTTTGAGTATTATATTTTATATTTTTTTTATCAAATATATTATTTGAACTTCCATTGTTATTATTATTATTTAATTCATTTTCTTTATTTGGAAGATTCATGGAATGCTCTTCATTTTCATCTTTATTTTCCTTATTATTATTTTCATTTTTATTCTCATCATTATTATTATTTTTTTTAGGAAAAATGTTATTAAATAAATCACTTGTTTTACCAAATTTATTATTATTAATATTATTTTTATCAAAAAAAAAGTTTTGAGAATTATTATTATTTATTAATTTATAATTACTTAAATAAAAATTATTATTAGTATTATTATTGAAATTAAATTTATTATTAAAATTAAAACTTAATCTCTGACTAATATTAACTTTATTACTTCTATATTTTTGAATATTAATATTTTTGTATAATTGATTTGAAATTTTTCCTGAACTATAATTTGTATTCATACTCATATTATTATTACTATAATAAATATTATTATTATTATTTTCATTATTTGCAATATTATTTATATTATTATTATTATTTATATTAAAATTATTTTTATTAATTGCTTCTACATTTTTAATGTTAGGATAATTATTATTATTTTTTTTGTAATTATTTAATTCATTTGATTTATTGTGAAAATTGTTGTAATTTATTTTATTATTAATTCTATCTCTTATTCCTTTTGGTATTAATTTAATTGCTTCTTCAGCTGAAGGTCTACTAAATTTATCTTTATTAATTAATTTAAAAACAAAATTATTTAAATCATTACTAAATACATTTGGTAATCTTTTAGGAATTTCATTAATAATTTTTTTACATAAAATAACTAAATTTTCATCAAAAAAAGGAGGTTTTAAAGAAGCTAATTGATATATGGAACAACCTAAAGACCATATATCTGCTTTAAAATCATAATTTTCTTTTTTTATTAATTCTGGTGGAAGATATAAAGGTGTACCAACTCGAGAATATAAATTTATTACTTTGTTAGTTATTATTTTAGCCATTCCTAAATCGCCTATTTTTATTACTTTGTCTTTTGTTAAAAAAATATTTAATAATTTAATATCTCTATGAATAATATTATTGTTATGTAAATATTCCAATCCTTTTAAACATTGATAAGAAAATTCCCAAATAATGTCTTCATTAATATAAATTTTTTCTTTAATATTATTTTTAATTAAATGATTAAAATCACTATATTCACAAAATTCAAAAATAATATATAAATTATTTGATGTTTTATAATTATTAATATATTTTATAATATTAGGATGGTTATTTAATTTTTTTAATATTAAAATTTCATTATTATTTTTTGAAAAATTTTTTTCAGTTATATTAATTATTTTTAAACAATAATATTTATTATCTTTTAATGATTTAATTTTATATACTTCACTATAAGATCCTTTTCCTAATTTATTTAATATTTCATAATAATCTGTTATTTCTTTTGGAATATTATTTAAATTCATATTATTTTTTTAATTAAAATTTTAAAATAAAAATTAATAAAAATTTTATAAAAATAAATTTAATAATATTTTATTTTTATTAAACTAATAATTTTATTATTTTAGTTTGAAATATCTTTATATATTATACTAGGAGATTCATTTGGATTTAATTTGTTTTCATTATCAATTATTACTGGACGAGCTTTATTAACATCATTTTGATTTCCTAATACTATTAAATTTTTATCAATTAACATTGTTTGTAAATTAGAATTACTATTTAAATTATTAAAATTATTATAATTAAGTTCTATAGTACTTGTCTGAGTATTAATATTTCTATTATTACTTCTTTGTCTTATTCTTCGTTTTATAAATTTAACAATTAATATAATAATAAATATAAATACAATTAATTTTATTAATTTAATTAATATAAACAAAGCAATCATTAAACCATTAGGATGTTTATGATTATGTCTATATTTTTTATGATTATATTTTTTTTCATCATCATAGTATTTATTATGATTATTATTATGATTAGTTTTATTATGTTTATGATTATTATAGTTATAATTATTATTATTATTATGATTATTATGATTATTATGATTATTATGATTATTATTATTATGATTGGATTTATTATGATTATTATTATAATAATTATTATCATAATTACTATTATTATTATAATTTATATTAATATTCTGATTAGATTTATTATAATTATTATAATTATTATTATTAGTTATATTATTATTATGATTATATTTATTATGATTATTATTATTATGATAATTAATATTAGTTATATTATTATTATGATTATTATTTGTTATATTATTATTATGATTAGATTTATTATTATTATTATTATTATAAGTTATATTATTAATAGATTTATTATTATTAATATTATGATTACTATTATTTATATTATTATTTACTGAATTATTATTAATACTATTGTTATATTTTTGATAAGGATTATTTTTATATTCTTTTGTTGTAGAAATATTTAAAGATATATTTTTGTTTAATTCATCATTATGGACAAAATATATATTAATTAACAAAAATAAAAAGAATTTTGTTTTCATTTTGATTTTTATTAATATATCAAAATATATTAGCTATTATATATTTATATTTATTATTAATATTTATTAATTTTATTTTAAAAAATTAATATTTTATAATATAAAATTAAAGAAAAAAATTTATTTAATTGAAATTAGTAAAAATTTTTATTAAAATTTTATCATAATTTTTTTTTAAAATTTAATATTTTTTCAATATTTAATTAAAATTATAAAAATTTTTAATTTTTTATCGTTTTTTTTATTTAAACCTAAACATTTTATTTTTATTTGCAATAAAAACATTTTACACTTTATTATAATAAATGATAAATTTATCCCTAAAAAAAATAGAAATATTAGTAATTTAATTTCTATTTTTTTCACATAAAAATTTCTTATATAAATGTTCTATATTAACTTAATTATAAATAAAATAAATAAATATTATTATTTAAAAGATGGATAAAATTAATAATGAATTAGAAAAAAATATCTTAATCGAATTTTATAAAGATATTAAATCTAATTTAAAATCCATCGAATTAGAATTCAATAATAATTTTATTTCTCCGATTAAATTTTATAATGAATATTTATTTAAACAAAAAATTCAAATTATTGATTATAAATATAAAGAATATATTTTAGCTGTTCAAGAAAATTTTATAATAAAAATATTTTATGCTTATTCAGAATTGGAAAATTTAAAAAAAAAGATAAAAAATGAAAAAAAAGAGAATTTAGAATATAAAAATGATGAAAAATATAAAAAAATAAAAAAAATAAATTCTATTTTAAAAAGTGAATCAAATGGAGCTTTATTTGAAGATGAAAAAAAATATTTTTTTAATCTTGATTGCATAATAAATGTTCAAAAACAATATAAATTATTTAAATACAAATTTGAAAATAATAATAATTCAAATAAAATAATAAATTTAAAAAATTATTTTATTAATAATTATTCAAAAATTCAATTGGAGGAATTTTTAAATATTTTATTACAAATTTCTGAAATTTTAATAAAATCTGAAGAAAAAAAAGTTTTATTAAATATTTCAATGGAAAATATATATTTATTTTCCAATGAAAAATATTCGATTCTGCATTATTTTGATTATAGAAAAAGTAAACATTTAATTCATTCAGCATATGCTGATGATACAAATTCTAATTTTTTTATTTATAAAGATACTTTTAAAATTGATATTTTAAATACTGGAAAAATTTTAGGTTTTATGTTAACTGGGAATGAAAATTTAAAAGAAAATGAAATTGATGGTTTAAATATTAGTTCAGTTTTAAAAGAATTATTAAAAAATATGTTAAAATCTTTGATTATTTCAAGATATTCTTCTTATCAATTTCATAATGAAATTGAATATTTAATTAAAAATATTATCAAATAGTTTTATGAAATAATAATAATATTAATTTTATTATTTTTTTTTTTTTTTGTAATAAAATTAATATTATTATTATTTTAACTTTAGAATAATATTTTATTAAAAATATTTTATTTTATTATGAAATTATTTTATTCAAAAATAAAACTAATAATAAAATTAATTAATTTTTAATATTAAATATTATTAAATAAATTTATTTACATATTTGAATGAAATTTTTTATTATAATAAGTATTATAATTTTTGTAATATTTATTATTATATTTATCATCTTTTGAAATAGCTTTTATTTTTTTTGTTGAAAAACTTAAATTTGATGAAGTTTTATTTGAAATATAATCAACATTATTATTTTGAGAATTATTATTTAAAGATAAATTATTTATTTTTTTTTTATATAAATTTTTTATTTTTAATAAATTTTGACGAGATTTTGAAGACGAAATTGCAATATCCATATTTTTTTTTTTCGTTTTATTTTTTAATATTTTATTATGTATTAAATTAATATTATTATTTCTGTTTGTATTATAATTTTTTTTATTAAAATAATTTTTTTCATTTGGTGAATTTGAATAATATTTACTATTTTTATTATTAATATTATCATTGTTATTAAAAGTTGTTGTTAAAAAATTAAATTCATTATTTGTTTTATGAATATTACAATTATTTATGTTAATATTAATGTTATTATAAATTAAATTAGAATTATTCAAAATTGGAATTTTATGTTTTTTGCTTTTATCTTTTATTAAATTTTTTAAAGAAAATTTTGGAAGTCTTAAACTATTAATATTTTTTCCACTTATATTTGCATTTGTATTGGTAAATAAATATAAACTATTATTATTATTATTATTATTATTATTATTTTTGTTGATAGTTGTATTAATATAAGAATTACTATTATTATTGTTATTAATATTATTATTATTGTTGTTGTTATTATAATTATTGTAATTATTATAATTATTTTTATTCATACTAATATTTATACTATTATTAGTAATATTAATATTATTTAAATTAGAATTATTTTTTATATTTTTTTTTATTAAATTGATTGCAATTTTATTTTCTTCTAAATTTTTATTATTATTATTTTTGCTATTATTATTTTTTTTATATTTAATATTATTTTTAAAATTATTCATATTAAATATACTATAAATATGATTATTTTTGATTTTTGGTGTTGATTTATTAGTATTATTAGAATTAGTATTATTTTTATTTTTAATTGTTATTAATCTATTATTAATTGAACTAATTTTATTTTTAAAATTTTGAAAATTTTTATCTCTACAACTTTTATATTCACTTATATTATTAATTTTTAATTTATTCATTTTTAAATTATTTTTACTATAATTAGATAAATTTATATAAATATTGTATTTATTATTTAAGTTTGAATTTTTATTTTTACTATTGCTATTATTTTTTTCATTATTATTATTTTCTATATTTAAACTATTATTTTTATTAATATTTTTTTTTTTGAACTTAATTAATTTATTTTTAAAGATTTTATCAAATTGATTAAATAATGGTTTTAATTTATTAATATTATTATTATTTTTGGGTGAATAAAAATGAAAATTATTATTATCATTTTCATTATTTTCCTCATTTTTTGAATTAATATTATTATTAGTATTATTTTTAGTTTTAATTAAATTACTTGTTGATTTACTATTATTAAATTCAGTAGCACTCGCATTATTTATATTATTACTTTTCCCGCACATTTTTTTCCAAATTTTTTCTCCTTTTTTATAAATAACATTTTCTTTAATTTCTTTGATTCCAATTCTTTCATCAGGATTGCTATTTAAAATTCTTAAAATTAATTCTTTAACATCTCTATTTAAATGAGCTGGAAATTCAATTTTTCCTTCCAAAATATTTTTAAATAATTCTTTATTATTTTCTCCTTCAAAAGGCAAATAACCACAAAATAAAACATATAAAATAATTCCACAGCACCAAACATCAGTTTTAAATCCATCATAACAATTTCCTTTAATAATTTCTGGCGACGCATATGAAGGTGACCCACATTTTGTGCTTAGTAAATTAATTCCATTGAATTTACTAGATAAACCAAAATCAATTATTTTTAATGTTAAATTTTTAGTTAATAATAAATTTTCTGGCTTTAAATCTCTATGTGCGATTCCTTGAGAATGTAAATATTCAACGCCGTTTATTAATTGATAAAAAAATAATAAAGATTCTTGTGTTGATAATCGATGTTTTTTTACTATGTAATCAAATAATTCTCCTTTTTCACAATATTCCATTATTATATAAAAATTTTCTTCAGTTTCGATTATGTTATAAATGTAAATTACATTAATATGAGAGAATTTTAATATTAATTCATTGTTATTAAATTTATGAGAATTTGTTTTTTGAGATTTTAATAATTTTTTTTTACTTAAAATTTTTATTGCAAATTCTTGTTGATTTGGTTTGAATATTGCTAATTTAACTTTTCCGAAATTTCCTTGTCCGATTGATTCTTTGAATTCATAATTATCAATATCGTTGTAATTAAATGACATAATAAAATATAAATATATTTTATATATAATTTAAATTAAATATATTTCTTTTCAAAAATTTAAATAAAAAAATAATAATTAAATAAAATTATAATATAATAATAAATATTATTTAATAAGTCATATCTTTTTCAATAAAATTTTGTGAATTTGTTGGACTTAAATTTCTTTTATTTTTAACTTGAGTTTTAAAAAATTGAATTTTGTTATACAAATCATTAAAAATTTGTTTATTATTAATATTTTTTTCTTTTTCTATATTAATTTCTTTAATATTATCTTTTTTTTCATTAATTAAATTATTATATTTTTCTTGTAAAGAATTTAAACTAATTTCTAAACTTTTTAATTTATTTTTCTTTTTATCTAATTTATCATTTAAATTTTCATTTTCTTTTTTAAATAAATTAATTTCTCTATTACATTTTTCATCATTTAATCTTAAATTCATATTTTCTTTTGAAATATTTTCTAATTGATTTTCTAAATATCGAATTTTTTCTTCTAAATTATTTATTTGTTCTGCGTCTTTACATTTATTAAAATTAATTTGTTTACATAAATTTTCTTTTTCATTTTGTAAATCACAAATTCTTTGATTTAAAATTTTATTTTCAGTTATTAATTTAACATTGTCTTCATTTAAATTTTTTAAATCGAAATTTAATTCAAGAATTTTTTGGTCTTTATTTTTTTTATTTTCAATTTGAAATTCAATTTCTGGATTATCAAATAATCTCAATCTAGTTAAACATTCATTTAAATTATTAATTTGTAATTTTTTATAATTTAATTCTTTTTCATATGAATCATTTTGATTAATTAAATCTAAAATTTTTTTTCTTGAATTTTCTAATTCAAATTCTAATTTTTTATTAATTTCACATAAATGTGAAATATCTTCTCTATAAATTAAAGTATCTGCTTTTAATGTTATGTTTTCTTGAAGAATTTTTTCATATTCATTTTGTGATGTTAATTGAGATTTTGTTTCGTTTAAAATATCTTCATTATTTTTTTTTGTTATGTTGTATAAATTATTTGATATTTCATCTATTTTAATTTCGTTATTTTTAACATCTTTTTCGAGTTTTGAAAGCTTAATATCATTTTTTTCTAATTCTGAAACTCTTTCGTTCATTTTTTTTAATTTTGATATTTCTTTCATTAAATTTGAATCGTTTGTTGTTGAATTTGGATAATATGATGAAGGAAATTGTTGTTGTTGAAAATTGTCTATTTCACGTTCGTTGTTTAAGTTTTGATTATTTATGTTTTGATTGAAATCTTTTGAATTGCTTAAATAATATGACATTTTTATTTATAAAATTTATTTTTTTTTATTTATTATTTATTATTTTTTTGATATTGTTTTTAAATTTTAAATTTATTATTAAAAATATTTTGATTATAAAATAAAATAATATTAATAAAGAAATTTAATTTATATTTATAATAAATTTTAATTTGAAAAATATTTTAAATATGATTGATAAAAAATATTAAAATATAAAAAATTAAATAAAAAAATTATTTAATAAAAAAATATCTAAAAAAAATATATAAAATATAGAAAAAAATAAATGTTAAAAAAAGTTCTTTCAAAAAAATTATTGTTATTATTTCTTTTATATTTTATTTCTATATCAAAATGTGATGAATACGACGTTGATTACCAAGAAATAAATTTCAAAGAACAGACTTCAGTAAAAGCAAGAGGAGTTAACAATTATTTCGAAATAATAAACATACCAAAAACTAAAAATTATTTAAAAGTATCAACAATTGTCTCTGATCCAACCTATCCAGCAATAATCGCATTTCACAAAGCAAAAATTTCAAGACAAGAAGATGCAACTTTATTAGAAGATAAACAATACGGTAATATAGCATTATACATACCAAGAGAATTAATTAAAGATAATGTTTATTTAAATGTTACTTGTTATATGTCAAATAATGCCTATACTCTCGAAATTGAAGAAACTGACCACATTGAAATTGGAAGAGATGATAGCTATAGTTATTATACAAATAAAAATAATCAAAAAAACACATTTAAAATTAGTAGAAAAAATACCGATAAAGAATCAGGGTCATTAGGTGATGAAAATTCAATAATGACATTTTTTGTTAATGGTAATAATAATATTAAAGTAGATATTGTGTATGTGAAGAACGGAATTGAATGTTCATTTTTAGATTCATTTGAAAATACACCTCATGGAAAAATAACAACTTTTAAAGAAAGTAAATATGAATACAATGAAAATAACTATTATTTAGTTACTATTGAAAGTAATGTTGGTGATTATTTACTTTTTGGTTCAAGAAGCATCGGTGAAAAAACAGAAACTTCAGACCATGTAAATAAAATAATTCCAAACAGCAGAGCAGTTGATGGTTATATAAATCCTCAATATTTAAAAAGAGAATGTTTTAATGTTGAACCTTTAGATAATAAAAAAGATGACTATTTCATAATTAATATTATTTCATATACTCATAATATAAAATATTTTTTCATTAATCAAAACACTGGAAAAACCGACACTGAATTTGAACAAGGAAACATTTATGATGAAAATGCAATTAAATTCTTTTATAAAGACGAATTGACAAGATATTTTTGTATTTCGAGCATAAATGATAGAGAAAAAGTTATGTATAATGTTCAAGTCACTGATTTTTTCAGACAAATTAATAGACCTGATATATATAGTCCTCAAATGGGAGGATATATATATACCAGATATGTTCCTGCAGGAAAAATCGTGTTCTTTACACATGCTCGAAGAGAAAAATTTAAAAATTTGAACTTTAATTTAAAAACAATTTCAGGAATACCAAAAATGTTCTTTGTTTATTGCAATAGTTTTCCTGATTGTATTTATAATAAACAATTACTTGAAGACGAAAGAAACTCAAAAGTTATTGGAAGACCACATGATGTAAATGGAATGTTTACTTATTCATTAATTAATTTAGAAACGAACTTTAAATACATAGACAACGAACAATATTTAATGGTCGTTGTTTGTAATGGTGTGAAAGATTGTGTCTTTGAAACGAGTATTTTTGCAGATACTGATGTTCAAAGATTAAAAGACAGTGGAAAATATTATCAATATGCAATGGAAGGTGATGAAGATCAATATACATTTACAATAAAAGATAAATTAAAAACGAGTATTACTATTAATTTACAAACTTTTTCAGGAGATACTGAATTTATTATGAATGAAAATGATATGCCTAAAAATGTAAAAAAAACAGTTTTTTATGCAAGTAATAAAGAAATATATGAATTCACTCCTGCTAAAATAGGTGATACTTTAGAAGGTGAATATAAATTTTCAATAAAAGGTGTATTAAATAGTTATTATGAAGTTGACTATACAACTTTTCAAAACGATGTTTATTTAGATTCAGGAATAATGACCTTAGAAACAATGAAATATAAAGACAGTACAAAACATATTTACATAAAAAACAAAAGAGTAAATGAAACTCAAGGATTAGTAACAAATTTCTTTTCATTGAATTGCATAATCTCCGTTTATAGAGTAAATAAAGAAGAAAAATTAACAAGCGTACCCAGAAACGCATATTATTTACAAGATGCAATCACACCCGAAGATGAGATATACGGTGATTTGATATATCACTATGTGGTAACCGTTTATAAAATGGATTCTTTATACTACGATGATGATGAAAAATGCTTATTTTACGTAAATGCGCTTGAAATGGACAGTGATGAAGATCATAAAGATTATAAAGACAGACAAATCGTAGTTCCTGAGAATATTCAAATGAATGTTAATTTAAATTCAAAAATTAGGGGTATTAAATATATATACCCACATTCAGCTAAAACAGGTAATATTTTATTAGATATTAATCTTTCTGATGAAAATCCTTTGGAAATTTGGGTTTCATATGAAAGTAGTTTAACAATTCATAAGTATAACATAGGTAGAAGTAGAAACTTAGTTTTACCTGAAAATAATTTCCGAACGAACGTCACAGAAGAAAGCGGAAAAATTCCTTGTCCAAACAACAAAGAAGTATGCAATGTTATAATAGAAATCTTTTCAAAAGATATTGATAAACTTGCTGAAGGAATAGATGTAGAATTATCTATAAAATCAAATGAAACTATACCAGTATATGTTCGAAAAGGTTTATTAAGAGAAGACATTGTAACAGGAGATAGAATTCAATATTATTTCACTGATATAAAAAAAGGTGAAACAGGTGATATATATGTTAATTTCAATAGAGGAAGTGGATTAGTTTGGGCGAAATTATTGCCAAAAACAGAAGAATCAAGTACAGAACAATATGCTTGGATGGGTAAATATAAATTACCTTTAGTAGATGATGATGAGAATTTATATTATGATTCTTATACAAAAATGATAACTTACACTAGTGATCAAACTCAAGTTTGTGAAATGGGATGTTATTTAGTCATTGGTGTTCAAAATAATTTAAAAGAATTAGTTGGAAGTCAAGAATTTTTTGTTTATGAAGTTAGTGTGATGGTTAGAAATAAAAAAGAGGATGTTACTCAAATTATTAACGTTCCTGCTGATGAATATATTGTAGGTAATATTCCTTTTAATAGTGTGAAAAGTTATTATAATTACTATTCATTTTACGTTCCTGCAACATCAAATAAAATATTAATAGAATTTCAAAGTCAAATTTGTAACATTTTAATAAACGAAGGAGAACAAAAACCAACAGATGAAAAATATGATTTCATTTTCTTATCAAGAGGAAAAAACACAATATTCGAAATAAACATTAATGACGAACATTTTGCAGGTCGTAATTTAAAATCTTTGAAAGGACTTAATTTCACAATCGCCGTTGGTGCAGAAGATTTTGATTCTATATATACCTCTTTATATACTATGAAATTCCGTACGCCAAAAGCAGATTTTCCTGAAATAATTCAAACAAACAGTGACCAAAACACATTATGTTATTCAAAAAAGGATGAAAATAAAAATCTTTGCTATTTTATTATGGATATTCGTGTTTGGAATACTATTCAAAATATCTATTTACATGCCTTTGGAGAGCATGGAAGTAAAATTAAAGCAATGGCAGCGAATTTAGTCGAAGGCGAAGATTTAGATAAATGGGATAAATCAAAGATATTAAATGAATTAATTCCAAAACCTGGAAATGGTCAATTTAATTCCGAAGAATATGAGCCAGATCATTTATTAGTTCCTTTTACTGAAACACATAATGATCAATATTTAATAATCACAGTTGAAACTGATATAGACACTATTGTTACTTTTTTAAGCACGTTTTATACTTATGTAAAAGAAATTTTCCCTAATCCTTCAACTAATACACTATTTTATTTAGATAATAAAGAGAAAATTAATTTTACTTTCCCAAACAATCAAAATTATTTAGTTCATGTTGTTTCTGTTGATAATAACGGATTCGTTAAAATAGGTGAAGATTATAATCATTATATTCGTGCCAATCATGATGAATTTGCTTTAGCTTTGAATGATGAACTTCAAGTTTCTGTAACAACAACAGAAAAAGAAGGTTTTGGATTTTATGTTTATTATGACATCCGACCAACAGAAAATTTCGACATGGTTGAATTTGGAAAAACACAAACTATGTATTATGAACAAACTGATTTTCCTTTGATTTTTTATAGCGAAATTCCAAAAGATATTATTGAAAATAAAAACGATGTTGATATTATAGTTAATTTCAAAAACTTTTCTTATATAGATGACATATATGACACAGATGACAATGATTTATTCCAAATAAGTGCCTTAATAACAGATAAAACAACAGTTCTTGAAAAAAAAAGAAATCGAAGAATAAATCCTGGTTTAAAAGCTGATATTATTTTAGGTAAATATGATTTGTCAGTGAGAGTAGGAAAAATTCATATTGATTATAAATATATCGAAGATTATGATGCACATAATGATGATAAATTTTTATACATAGTCGTTGCAAAAAGAAGCAGAAATCTTTATAAAAAAATAATTAACGAAATAAGTATACTACCTTCAAATAGCATTTCTACATCTGCTCCAACTCAACAATACATTTTTGGTAGTTTGATCAAAGAAAAATCTATGAATAAATATTTAATTAAAAAAGATGAATTTGAAGATAAAATTATTAATTTAGAATTTTCTACAAATGGTGATGTTACTTTTACAATCAATCCTTATAGCAATAAAGATAATGAAAAAGAATTATATAAAAATAATACTAAATTTACAACATCTAAATATATAGGTGGAAAAGTTATTATCGAATTTGCATGTCAAACCGAAGAAAAATCAAAATCAAACGAAGATGGATTTATTTTAGCTATTTTTCCAAACAATAAAAAACATGAAGTAAAAAATCCAAAACTTTCAAATTATATTTTTAAATACGTTTCAAGTATAGATTCTTTTCCTTCTTATCTTATTAAAAATAATAACATTGATTTCGAATACGATAAAGCTAAAACTTTACATATTTATGTTCCTCCTTTATTAAAAGATAATAAATTTATGCCTGCGACTTATTTCACAAAAATAATTAAAAAAACCGAAAATACATTAAAAGAAAATTTAAATACAATCGGATTCACTGAAACGAAAACATTCATTGTTTATAAAGATGGAGTTTGGAGTGAAGAAAGTAATAAATATGTTGAAAGAAAAGGAAATAAATATATTCATATTTCAATTTATAATTATAAAGATGATTTGCCTTATATTTTAAGTATAATTGCAATGAGTAATGAACAAAATAGAGAATATTATTCATATAATATTCTTGATAATCCTTTAAATGTTAAATTATCTACTGGAATGAGCGGAGGAACTGTTGCTTTAATTGTTATTTTAATATTTATTATTATTGGTGTGATAGGATTAATTGCGTTTGTTTATTTCAAAATGAAAAAAGCAAATGCTGATTTGAGACAAAAAGTTGAAAGTATTAGTTTTGCAGGAGAAAATAAAGAAGATTTATTATTAGGAAAAGGAATTAACACTGTTTTTTAATTTATTATAATTTCGATTTAATTAAAATAGTTATTTAAAATTTAATTAAGATATATAATATGAATAATATATTTATATATAATAGAGAAATTAAATTAATTAGATTAAATATTATAATATTTATTTGATTAATTTAAATTGAAATATTTTTAATATTAAATTAATATTAAAATTTATATTAAATTCAAAAAATAAATATTATAAATATAATTTTATTATTCAAAAATAATATTTTTTTAAAAAAAATTTTCTATTTCAAAAACATAATAAAATTTTAAATAAAAGAATTTTTAAAATTCAATAAATTTTCAAAAATAAAAATTAAATAATTAATAATAAAATTTTAACTAAAAATAAAAATCAGTTTATATATTAATTGTTATAATTATTAAATATAATAATATAATTAATATTTTATATTAATTAATTTATAAATTTTAAAAATGTAAATTTCATCTTCATTTTTAATATTAGATAAATTTAAATTTGATTTCATTGAAATCGATTTTCTTTCTTTTTTAATATTATTTTCTAAATTTATTATTTTTTCATTTAATTCATAATCAAAAATAATTTTTTTATCATTAAGACAAATTGTGTTATTTTTATAATGAATATAAATTTCATTTTGATGTAATAAAATTCCAAATAAATCTTCATTTTTACTTAATTCAAATACTTCAGACAATTTTATTTTAAATACATATTTTATTGTAAAATTTTCATTAATTAAATAATATTTTTTTAAGTGATTAATAATTTGATTTCTTTCAATTTTCTTTAATTTAAATCCTTTGTCTTTTGTAAAAATAGTTTTTCTGCCATTTTCAAACATATTCATTGTAATAATTATTCCTTCTCTTCTTTTTTTTTGTAAAAAACATTCTAATTTGAAAATATGATAATTTTTTTCAATTAAACAATCATTTTCTTTATCATTTTCTTTTTCTATTTCTGCTTTCACATCACACAAATTAGTAATTGAAGAAATACATTTTTCATCTTTTTTTAATTCACCTTTTTTAAATGAAAAAAATAAAAAAGGAATTTTTTTTTCATTTAATGTTGTTATAGTTTTTTCAGATGTAAATTCTTCTGATAAAATAAAATAAAAATAAACATTTGTGATATTAATATTATAAATTTTTTCAAATTTTTCTTTTGCAGTAAATGAATATTTTATATAATTTTCTTTTTCTTTAATTTTATTTTCTTTATTATTTGTTATTTGAAAAGTTATTAATCTAAATTTATTATTTATTTCTTTCATTAATATTGCTGAATCTAATGATTTATTTATTTGAGAACCTGAAATTATATAATAAAATGAAGAATCTAATATAATATTACTTATATTTTCATCATATTCAATTTTTTCAAAATTTTCATAATTTATTTTATCACTTTTTTTTTTAATATTATTATTACAATTTTCTAAATTCCATACATATCTTAAATTAACTTTTTCCTTTAAAAATTTATCAAAAATAATAAATTTTTTTATTTTTTCTTCGATAAACGAACCTAAAGCACTACCTGATAAATTTTCATAATTAATAGAAAAAATATTTACACTTAAATATATAATTTTAGTAATTATTGTTCCAAAAAATGGAAAACAATAATCAAAATAAAATTTTGTATCTTTAAATGAATTATTTAAATCAATAATATTTTCATCAATATTATCATATTTTTTTATTAGAATATATTTCATAGGAAAATCTTTGATATATTCAATCAAAACAGGAGATGTAAATAAAATTTTATTTTCAACTAGTTCTTTTATTTTTATTAAAGTTTGAATAGGATTATTGGAAAATAAAGAAAAACCTTTTGTTATAAAATATTTATCTAATTTAAATAATATATGATCATAAATATCATTTAAAAAGCTTTTAAATAATATATTCAAATTTTCTCCAGGTCTTTTTAAAATAAAAATTTTAAATTTAACATAATATTTAGGATTATAATTAAATATTTTTAAATATTCTTTATATTGATCATTTATATAATTTTTTAAACAAATTAATTTATTAACATAAATTATTTTTTTTAATCTTTTTTTATCTGAAATATCATTATCATAAATAAGACTTTCTAAATTATTATTATTAAAAATATTATTTTCTATATTATTGTTTTGGATATTTTTTTGTGTATTATCATTATTTTTAATTTTTTGTGTATTATATACAATATTTTTTTGTAAATTATTATTATTTATATTATTATTTAGTGTATTTTTATTATTATTATTTAGTAAATTATTTTTATTATCTGTAATATTATTCGAATTATTATTATTTAAAATATTAATTGATAGGTTATTATTATTATTTATATTATGATTTAGTGTATTATTATTTATATTGTTTGATAAATTATTATTATTATTATTATTATTATTATTATTATTATTATTATTAT
>JAEEGK010012233.1_pt1 | contig 19538 bp, 11 predicted proteins | sample 8958771 | NCBI WGS metagenome assembly JAEEGK01 (sample SAMN16246547, study PRJNA631951) | gut metagenome | biome: gut microbiome; feature: rumen; material: SC-attached | host: Bos | place: Iran: Karaj | collected 2018-10
ATTAAAAATAAATTTTATTTTATCAAATATTTTTTATATATTTTTAATGGAAAAAAATTCTGAATCAATAAATAAAATTGAAATAGAACTAACAAAATTATATGATTATTTTCATAATGATAATTCAAAATGTAAAGCACATCAAAGTAATTCAATTTATTTTTGTTCTGAAGTATCTTGTAATTTAGGATATATTTGTTCAGAATGTTTAATAGAAAATGCTTTTCATTTTTCACAACATTTACATTATTTAGTTCCAATTGATGAAAAAAGAAAATTTTTTAAATATTTAAAATTTCCAATTGATAATATTGTAAAAGAACTTTCAACAACACAAAAAAAAAAAGTTGATTTAAATTGCTTTTATGAAAATTTAAAAGATAGAATAATAAATTTAATAAATCAACATAAAGAACAAAATGCAAATGAAATACAAGAAAAATTAAATGAAATAAATAATGATTCTGAAGATGAAAATCCAAATGAAATATTTGAATCACAAATTACATCATTTATAAATAAAAATAATAAACATGATATTCAAACATTAATTAAAAATTTAGAAGGTGATATTAAAAAAATTAATGATAGAAATAAAAAAGCAACATATGAATTTGATTCTCAATTAGATAATCAAATTAATGAAATTATTGATACAAATATATTAGCATTTTATAATTTAGATGGGCCAAAACAAAATAATAATAATATTAATAATCTTATTGTTGATAATAATAATAATAAAAATAATGTTCATCAAAAATATGAATTAAATTTTGATTTTGCAAGTATTGATAATGGAAATGGGCAATTTAAAAAAAAATTACCTACTATTGAAGAAGAAGAAGCAATAGATGAAAATAAAACTTCTATTAATCCTAATATTATTAAATTAAAAGAAGTTTTAGAAACTAATACTCAAGAAGAAAATAAAGAAAGTGAATCTAAGATTAAAAGTAGATTGGAAGTTTTAAAAGAAAAAATTAGTAAATTGAGCTTAAAATAAATTTTTAAAAAGTTTATTTGAATTATTCATTTTATTGTAAAATATATTATTAACATTTACTTAACATTTACTTAAAATTTATTTATAATTTTATTTGAATTAATTAATAAATTTTATGTAAAAAAAAATTAAAAATAATAATTTATTTTAAATTATGGAAAGAATAGCAAAAATGGATTATGAAATAGATCCAAATAGTCCATTTAATAAATTAAAAAAACTTCAAGTAAGTTTAAAACAAGAAACATCATTATTAGATATTTTTTATGATGAAAAAGAAGAATTAATAAAAAAAATAAATGAAGATTGTTATAAATATTATAAAAATAATATTGAAATAATGGAAATATATGATAAAATGAATAAAAACAAAATAATAGAATTAAATAATGATGAAAAAATGGAAATGAGAAAATATGAAATTGTTAAAAATAGTCATATTGAATTATCACAATGTTATGAAATTGTCCATAAATTCCTTTTTTCTATTAGGAATGATTATTCAATAATATTAAAAATAATTGAAAAAATTGATATATTAGAATTTGACCAATTTGCTAATTTTTTTTGCAATTTTTTTTTTACTAATATTTTATCAACTGATGATTATGAAGAAAGTCTTTTAGTTTTCATTCTTTTTTTGTTAAAAAAAGAAATAGGAGAACTTAAAAGTACTACTTCGAAATTTTTATGTTATGAAAAATCATTCACTAGTTATGTACTAAAATATTTTTTGAGAAAAATTGAAATTAAAATCTTTTTTGAAGATATTTGTAAAGAAATTGAAACAAGAATTAAAGAAGTAAATAAAGAATTTGGAATTTTTATTGGATTTGAATTAAATAATATTAAAAATTATTTGCAACAAATTAAAATGAATAAATTAAGAAGGATAATTAAAACTACTGATCCTAAATTATTATTGTTTAAAGAAATTCCTAAAAGTAAATTATTTAATTATGAAAAAGAAATATTAAATAATGAAAAAGAAAATGAAGAAAATGAAAAATCATTATATTTTGAATTAAAAGATTATATTGATATTTATAAATTTAAAGACAAAACAATTAAAAATGATACAATAAAAGATATTGAACAATATTTTATTAATTCTGGTGTTTATGAATTTAATGGTTATATTAAAAAAGAAATAAATGAAGAAAATATTAATAATAATTATCAAGATTTTTTTGATAAAGAATGGTTAATTTTATATACAAAAAATGTAAAAAACAATGATATTCAACAATTTCTTATTAAACAAATAATTTATATTCAATTAGATAATAATATTTATACTTCTTTAAGACTATTTGAAGAAATTTCCAAAATGAAAGAAAAACAAGATATGAATGATAAAATAATTCTATTTTATAAATATCAATTTGAAAAAATAAAAAATTTAATTGATGTAATATTAATATCAATAATAAATAATATTCATTTAATTCCCTATAATATAAAATGCATTTGTTCAATGATTGATAAATTAATAACTAAAAAATTCCCTAAAATTTCTTTAATTGAAAAAAATAAATTTATTGGTAATTTTTTTTTCAGAATTTTACTTTATACAATTCTAAAAGAACCAAATTTTAATGGAATTATACAAAATATTGGTTCAAAGGATGAAATTGAAATTGCAATTATAGTTATAAATAAATTATATAAAGGAATATTTTTTAATTCAAGTAAAAAAAATGAACAATATTATACAATATTTAATCATTATTTTTTAGAAATTGAATCATTTATTTGTAAAATATTTGAAAATTTAATAAAAGTAGAATTGCCTAATTCAATTGAAAAATTAATTGAAAAAATAGATTTTATAAATAATACTACTATTACATATGATTATATTGAATTTAGACCAGAAGAAAGAGTTGATTATCAAAGTATATGTTTTACATGGGATATTTTAATTTTAATATATTCTATAATAAAAGAAAATGAAAAAGAATTTGGAATTGAAGATAATAATATATTTCATAAATCATTTAATAAATTAATTTTTCAAGAAAAAATAATGAATAAAAAATTAGATGCTGATATTAAACACAAAAAAAAGACATTCATATGTATTACAGAACCTATTTTTGATAAGAATTTATCAGAAATAATGAAAATGAAAAAAATAAAAAAATTTAGTTTTCAAACAGATGAATCATTAACACAATTAAATAATGAAAAATTTACTTTAGAAAGAATAAAATATTGTATAAATATATTAGTAAAAAATTTAAATACATTAACAAGAGAAAATTATTTTATAGAAAAAGGAAAAAAAGATGAAGATTTTGCATTAACATTAAATAAAATGTTAGAATTAGAAGGTTTTAGTGATATGTTAAAAGAACAAACTATTCCATTAAGATGGTTTGGATTATATTTACAATCTAATATTTCAAATATTCCAATTGAATATAAAAGACAAAATTATATTCTTTTATTAAATGAATTAATTGATTCTTCTAAAAAAAATATTACAAATCATATTTTAGAAGATTCTTTAAATTTTTTATATATTAAATATAATTTTAGTCAAAAAATAATTTCTTTTTCTGAGAAATATTTAGATAAAATTAAAATTAAACAAACTTATCATATGATTTTTAAATTTATTTATTATAAATCAATTAATGTTTTTATTATTGAAATTGTTAATAATAAAAAAGAAATAATTAAATATGTTATTAAAACTGAATTATCTGAAGAAGATAAAGTATTTAATATATTTAATTGTGAAAATATAAATCAATTTATTTCATATTTTCCAAATATAATTGAATTAAGAGATATTGACAATTTTTTTATTTATGAAAAAAAAGTAAATATACCAAATTTATTAATAGAATATTTAAATATAATTTTTCAAAATCTATCATCAGATATTTTTTTTAAAGAAAAAGAGAAATACAATTTAGCAAAGAGAGAAATAACAAATTACATTTTTGAAGGGATATATCATAAATTATATAATCCAGATCAACCATCTACAGAAGATTTAAAAATATTTCAAAATAGTTTTAAATATGATTGGGTTAAACCAGAAAATATTATAGAAAATTATAATTCAATAAATGATGAAATGATATCACTTGCAATTAATTTTATAACTCAAATAAATAATGAAAAGTCTCCAATTAATAAATTAAATTGTTTAGAAAAAGTAGAAGAAATAATTAATAATATTCAAATAATTTATGGTTATAAAGATAATTTTAATTCTATTTTATTATATTTATTAATTAAAGCTCATCCTAATTTTTTTAATTCTGATTGGGCTTTTATAAATTTATATATTCCTAATTCATACAACCACGGAAAAATGAATAATATTATATCAAATGTGAAAAAAGTTATAAATCAATTATTAAACTTATCATTTGATAAACTTTATAAAATTTCAGAAGAAGAATATAAAACAAAAATGATATTAGAATAAAAAAAATACCATAATAACAAAATGATAATTTATATATTACACTTTATTTATATTATTTTATTTAAATTTAATTAAAAAATAAATAATAATAATAAAAAAAAATTAAAAAAATTTTAATTTTTTAAAAAAACCAAAAAGCAATTATAAAAAAGACAAAAAATATTAAAAAAAAAGCCCAAAAAAAAAAATAAATCAAAAAAACAAAAAACTTATTTTTTCTTTTTTCCAGTTTCAACTTCTTCTTCTTTGGGAGGAGGATTAACCATCATATTTAAAAATTCCAAATAATCAATTTCCCCATCACCATTTAAATCATATTGTGCAATCATTTTATAAAGACTAGCATTATCAATATCAAGTTTTAAAGCTTGTTTAATTTCTCTTTTATCTAATTTTCCACTTCCATCTCTATCCATCATCCAAAAAGCCATAAATAATTTATCTTCCATAAAAATTAAATGTCTATCTAAAGAATTAACAATAAAATCATTATAATCAAATCTACCATCAGAATTTAAATCAAAATTATTAAATAATTCTTCTGTTTTTTCAACAATTTCTTTATTTTTTTTTAATGTTTCTTCATCTAATTGTATTTTTTTTTCTTGATTTTCATTTTGTTCATTATTTTCATTTTGTTCATTATTTTCATTAGTTTCAGTATTTTCTGGTTCATTTTCAGTTGGAAATAATTTAATAATCCCATCTTTAAATTCTTGTAAAGTTAAAGTACCATCTTTATTAGTATCCATTTGAGTAAAAACATCTTTTAATAATAGAATATCATAATCACCTAAATTATCAACAATAAACATTAAAATATCTTTTTTTAATTTAGGAATTTCAACAAATTTTTTAAAATTCTCTTGATTAAAATCATCTAATTCTTTTTCACTATTAGGTACAACTTTAACTAACCAATTATGTTCAATAATTTGATTAACATTAAATCTTTTATCAGCATCACAAATCATATGTTTTAATAAATCTTTAGCTTCATCAGAAATATTTTTAAAATCATTTTCAGGATAACTAGCTTTTTTTTTATTAATAGCTTTAATAATTTCTGCATCATTATTTCCATTAAAAGGTGCATTACCAGTTAACATTATATATAAAATAACACCAGCAGCCCAAATATCACTTCTTTCATCTAAATTTCCTAATAAAACTTCAGGACTTGCAAAATGAATATCTCCTAATTTACTTGGAAAATGTTTTTTATCAATTTTTTCTTTTTTAGATGCTTGAATTTCACCAAAAATTTTACTTAAACCAAAATCAATTACTTTTATTGTTGTATCTTTTTCATCTTCATTAACAAATAATATATTTTCTAAACGTAAATCTTTATGTGATATACCAACTTTATGACAATGTGATAAAGCATTTATTATTTGTTGAAATATTTCACCTGCTTCTCTTTCACAAAATGTTTTTCCATTATTGATTTTTTTTATTATTCTTTCTAATAAATTTCCTCCTTTACATTCTTCCATAATTAAATCAATTTTTCTTTCGTCTTCATATATATCATAAATTTTTGGAATACTTGGATTTTCATTTGTCATTAAATATTCTATTTCTGCATTAAAACGAGGAAGTTCAAATATTTTTCTTTTTGTTATTTCTTTACAAAAACGATATTCACGAGTTTGTTTGTCTTTTAAAAGTAAGTATGATACAAATGAACCGTGACCTAGTTCTTTCATTTTTAAATATTTTGATGCGATTGTTCCTTCACTTCTTTTTACTGGAGCATCAGGATCTGTATCAATTTTTAGTTTTGTTGGTTTCATGTTTTTTTTAATATATTTTTTTTTTATTTTTTTTTATTTTTTAGTTTTTTATTTTATTTTATTTTATTTATTTATTTTATTTTTTAAATGAGTTCTATTATTTTAATTGATGAGAAAAGTAATGATAAAAAAGAAGATAATCAGGAATTTGAAAGTAAAATTGCTAAGTCATATTTTTTGTTAATTGGCTCTATTTTTTTTAAGGAATTGTATTATATTTCAATATTTATTTTACAAAAGTATAATTATATTCTTTTACCTTCTAATAAATTATTTTTCTTAATTTGCTTTTATCAATTTATCTTATCAACAATTTTTATTAAAATTGATCATATTACTATATTGACAAAAAAACATTTTAATGTTGTTAAATTTAATTTTTTTCTTATAAGAAGTATTGTTGAATGTTTTAAAACATTATTAATTATTTTCAGTTTATCAAATATTCCATATATAAGTTGTAGAATTATTTTATTAATTTATCCTATTTTTGTATCATACATTTATTTAAAATTAAAAATGGATACAGTAAAAAGATTTGATAAAATTTGTTATATATTTACTTTTCTTTTGTGTATAATATTTTTTATTCAATATATGAAAGGAACTATTTATTCAGTTATTGCATCAATGTTTTTATCAATTGGTATTTTATTAGATAAAAAAATTTCAAAAGACTTTCATCCTTATTTAATTACTTTTCTAAGTAGTATTTTTGGATTATTTGTTTCATCAATTTTCATTACTTTATATGACATAAAAGTAAATATAGGATATTGTGAACATATTTTAAGTATTTTATCTTCTATTTCTGGATTTTTTTATTTTTATAAATCACAAAAATATGCCCAATTAGGAAATCTTTTAGAAAGAAGTTTTACTTTTTATATTAGTTTATTTTTAATTTATATATTTAGTTTTCTTATTTTAGAATCAAATCCATCATTAATTGATGTTTTTGCAACATTCATTTTAATTCCTATTAGTTATTATTCAAAATTGAGATTAGAATCAAGTGAAACTGAAGATGATTTATAAATAAAAAAATAACATAATCAATATATATATTATCTTATATTAATATTTATGTTAATAATTATATATATATTGAAAATTCAATCAATATATTTAATTAAAATATATTATAAATATTTTTCCATTTATTGAATATTTTATTTTCAATTTTTATTCCATTTTTATCATAAATCCTTTTTATTTACAATCTATCATCATCTTTCATTCTATTTTTAAAGTGTTCAATTTGTTTTATTTCTTAATTATTTAAAATATAATTTCCATAACTTTGATATTTATTATTTTTTAAATTAACTTTTATAAATATTTCCTAATTTTTTAAAACTTTTTTTGTTAAAAATATTTAAAATACATATAATATAATTTTAATCTATAAATTATATAATATAAAAGATTCATAAAAAAAATTACAAAAAATTAAATTTGAAAATAAACATTAGATATATAAATAAATAAAAATCCAATTATTAATATTATACAAATTCACATATTTTATTTTTATTTTTTTATTTTAATTAATGAGTTAAAAGATATTGCCAAGTAACAATATTATCTACATTATTAGAATTTGAAGAAAAAAATTTTCCATAATATTGTATATTATCTTTAATAGGGAAAATCAATTCAAAATCAGTAACAGAAGCTCTTAATTTTTCTTCTTCAAAATCTCTTAAAGTTCCTTTAACAAAATATTCATTATTAAATTCATGTCCTTTAAAAATTAAATTATTTTTATCAAAACCATTAAAAATTTCTGCTTTTAAACCACCTAAATTAAACTTATTAATTTTTCTATTATTATTAATTCTAATTTTTTCATCTCTTTTATCAAGAGTATACAATTCATCTTTTTCATGATGTTCATAAAATTTAACTCCAATAACATTAATAATATCACTTATTAAATTAGTTTTTATCATTAAATCAAGTGGTGATCCACATTTCATTGAAGGACCAACATTAATTTCCATTAACCAAGTATTAAATTTATGATCTACTAAAATATCAAAACCATATAATTCAAATAAACTATTTTTTTTATTTAATGCAATATCTGCACTTATATCATCAGTTGATGTTATTATTGATTTTATTATTATATCTTTTACTTTTTTCATTATTGTATTATAATTTTCAATTTGATTATTTTTTTCAAAGTATTCTTTATATTCACTTAAAGACCATTTTGAAAATTTTTGAAAATCCTCATCATTATCATTATTATTATATCTTGGTATATTTTCTTTATTAATTGAATAATTTGTTAAATGAATAAAAATATTATTAAAATCACCTTTAATATATTCTTCAGTTGCAAATCTAACTAAACCTTCTTTATACATATATATTTTTAATGGATATAATGATGATATTAAAACATAAATTCTTAAATCATATTTTTTATTATTTATTAAATGAGGTTTTGATATATATTTACTAACTAAAAAATTTTTACCATGTCTTACTTCACTTGCTTTACAAATTGATTTAAATTCAGATTTACTTGATAAAATATGAATTCCTCTTCCTCTACTTAAACTAACTGGTTTAACAATAAATTTTGTTTTTGCAGTTGATAAATTATAAATTATATTTTTATACTTATCTAAAAAATCATTTGCATCATCTGGTAAAATATAAGTTTCTGGTACATAATTATAATCACTTTTATATAAATTATGATATTTTTTATAATGTTTATACATAAAATCTTTTCTTCCTAATGCAAAAGTTGAAGGAAAATGATTATAATGTTGATTTTGATGAATATCTCTTATTAATTGTTGCATTGTTATCATATCATATAAATGCCAAATTATATTTGAATTAATTGGTTTTTTTTTAAATTTTATATTTGCCCTTTCACATGTATCAGTAAAACATTTTGGCATATTATTAAATATTAACATTCTTATTTTGTAATTATATGGTATTGTTATATTATGAAATAAAGAAAATTTTGGAAATTTTTTTTCTATTTGTCTTATTGATAAATTCTGAATTAATTTTTCTGTTGAATTATCAGAATCTTTTAATAATGTGTCAAAATCTTTATTTTCTTTTAAAAATTTTGAATTTGGAATAAATAAAAATAAATTACTACTTTCTGGGAAATGATATACAGAACAAATTTGTGGTGAAGTATCTTTTGGTTTTTTATTTCTTGAATAAAAAGTATTTCTAAAATTAAAAGTTGTTTTAGTATTAAATAATTTTTTAGGAAAAATATTTGAATTATTAAGTTGATTATTTTCATAAACATCAATATGTTCTTTATATTCTTCAAATTTAAGTGTTCTATTTATTTTTGATGTACTATGTAAATTCAATCTATTATTATTTGGTTTTTTATTTCCTTTTGAAATTAATAATGAATTTACTCTTTTTTTACCTCTTGATGATGATGAATAAACTATTCTATATTTTTTAACAAAATTTGTACCATTATATTTATTTATATGTGGTAAATGAGAACTGTTACTTATTGTATTGTATGTTGTAGTTATAACTGAAGAAACTGAAGAACTTGAACGAACATCCATTTGAAATTTTATAAATTTATTTATTTTTAGAATTAAATAAAAATGTTTATTTATAAAATTTTTTAAATATTTTTCTATAAAATATTACTATGAAGTATTACTTTTTTTGAAATATAAATATTATAAACAAATATAATTATTACTTTTTATAATTTATTTAAAATATTATAAAAATAATATCTAATATTTAAAAACAATATTTTATATATATATATATAATTAATTATTTATAAGTTCTTTAATTTTCTTTCTTGAAAATCCTTTATATTTATAAAATATAATATTCCTCCAATAATTAAAGGGATTAAATAAATAACTAATTCTATAAATATTTCACCACTATTAAAAAAAAATTCTCTCAAAAAATAATTAATTATTATTAATAATAAAGTAATAAGACATGATATTATTTCATATAAACAAATTGAAGCACTTTCGCCCACTAAAGGATAATTTAATTCTATTAAATAGTCATAAGAAATGTAAATAAAAATACTAACATTTATCCCAAAAATAATATGAAGAATTATAAATAAAATATTTTTCAGATATGATTGAAAAGGAAAATATTCTGAAAAAAAAAATAAAACCGATAATGAAATAGAGATAAATGAAATTATTAAATGTCCTATAATTAAATAATTATAAATAGTTAACAAATAAAAATAAATTGATATAATTATTGTTCCAATAATAAATGTAATAAATACTAATCCAATATATGAAGAATTTATTCTTATTATATTTCCTTTTCCATCATAATATGAAAGAAATAAAAATAAATGAGATGACATTATAATTGAAAATATAAAAATTTGATTAATATTTTCAAAACATTTTTTTAATTGATTTATTTTTGATGGAAGATATAAACTTTTTTGTTTTATTTTATAAGAATTATAAATTGTAGGTAATGGATTTTGTAAAATTACCAAACATATAATAGTTAATATAATTTTAATAATTGAAACAACAAATAATAAATGATCATTATTTTTTATTTCATTAATAAAAAATGAAATACCACCTCCAAAATAAATAAAAAATAAACAATATGAAATAAAATAAATTGTTTGATTAAAAGGAAACCATAAATGAATAATTTTACCTAAAGAATTAAATAATAATATAATAGCAATACAAGAAAGAAAAACAGAAATTTCTTTACAAATAAAAAAATAATTCATAAATAAAAAATAAAATATTTCTCTTGAAATTGAACAAACACATGATAATATTAATGCAATTCCAATATTAATTTCTATTAAATAAAATGAAGGTATTGATAAAAAAATAAAAGTAATTAAATATAAAAGAGAATATGAAAAATAACTAAACCAATCATTAGAATTTTGAGTTAATTTATATGAAAAAATATCAAAGAAAGATAATCCTTCTATAAAACATAAACAAATTAATGCAAATAATATTATAAATCTTTTGTTGCTTAAATTACCATTTTCATCACTTTGACAATTCATACAAACATCAAAAGATTCAATTTTTTTATTTCTTTCTTCTTCACTCATTTATCTAAAATAAAATAAGAGAAAAAAAATTTAATAAATTCATTATAAAAAAATAAGAAATAAAAAAATAAATAATAAAAAATTATAATAAAAAAGATAATATTTAAATAAATTAGTTTTACTCTGCTAAAATTGGTTCAATAACATCAAATAATCTACTAAGCATTTCATTATTATATTCAAAATTCATAATTGCTTTTGATAAAAATTGAGCACCAAAATCTCTACTACATCTTTTCATTTGAATCATTTTTTTTAAATGCTCTACTATTTTAGTAAAAATACTTAAATAATTTTCATTTAAATCTTCTTGAAAATCATTATAATTATATTCATTTTTTGATCTTAATTTTTCACTATTAATATTAAAGTTATAATTTGAATTTAATATTTCAAAAAGTAATTGAACTAAAAATTTAATTTCAGTCTTTGTATTTGGATCATTTAAAATTTGATAAAATATTTTTTTCAAATAAGGTTTATTTTGATTTAAATTTTCAAAAACATTTTGATTATAAATAACATCATATTCTCCAGTCTCATCTGCATAATCTTCAATTTTTTTAATAACACAATCTAAAACTTTTTCTTTATCTTCAATTTTTATTTTTTTTGAATTTAAATTTTCCAAATTAGAATATTCATTACTAACTCTCATATTTTCATTACTTAAATCACTATTATCATCAATATCTTTTTTAATAGAAGCTTTAAATTTTTTTATATTTGAATCTTTATTTAAATCAATTTCTTTTTCATTTTCATTTTGTTCAATATAAATTTGAGAACTTATTTTAATAGGTTTTTCTAATTTCGCTTTCTTTTTTTTTTGTTTATATAAATTTTCAATTTGTTTCTGTTGTTCTTCAATCATTTGTTCTAATTTTTTTTTTCTAATTTCATCTAATTTTCCAGGATTGTGATTCATATTTAATTGATAAATTTCTTCTTTTAAAAGTAAATATTGTTTTTTTTTTTCTTTAATTTCTTCATCAGATTCAGTATCTTGGGAAAAATCTTTTTTTGCAGAAGATCTTAAAACTTCTGTTTTAACTTCTTCTTCTTCTTTTTCATCTTCTATTTCAATTTTATTAAATTCCATAATTGGTTCTGGTGGTTCATTTTGTTTTCTATTCATTAATTTAATTAATTCATTATTAATTTCTTGTTCCATTAAATTATTTTTTTTCCATAATAATTTCCTTTGATAAATAATATCATCATTTTTATTTGCTAATTCTTTGACTCTATTTAATAAATCTTCATTCATTTTTTGCATTTTATTACAATATTCATTTTCTTCTTCAAATAATAATTTATTTTGCTCTGATTGATTTTGTAATACTGATTCAAGAGCGAGAAGTTCATTTTGTTTTGTTAATATTTTTTCATTTATATTATTTTGATATATCATTGGATTTCTTTTATTTAAATATTCACCTAAATTGTATTTTTGATAATCAATTAATGTTGGATTTGTATGAGTTAAATGAAGATAACAATTTAATATACTGTTTTGATTTTGTTTTAATCTTTCTTGATTTCTTTTTAATGCTTCTGAATTTTGTTGTTGAAGTTCTTCAAATGTTTCTGGTTTTTTATATTCGGTCATTGATGGTATTTTTGTGTAATTGGTTATTGTGTTGTTTGATATATAATTTGTTGTTGTTGGTTTAAATTTAGTTGTTTTGAAAAAGTTGTCATTGACATAGTTTGAGTACATTTTTTTATTATTTATTAATTTAAAATATTTTTTAATCAAATTTATAATATTATTACTATACTAAATTACTTATTAAAGTTTATTAAATATATAAACTTCATAAAGTAAAATTAAAACATATAAAATTCCTTTAAGTAAAAAAATTCATTTTATTATTATTCATAATTTATAAAAAGATCATATGATCATATTATTTTTTATTTAATACTATATTTTTAAAATATATTTATATTACTTTTACACACTATTTTATTCTTTTTCTTTTAATTCTCCAATAATTATAGACTTACCAGTTTTAAACATCACTTCTTTAGTAATTTGAATTTTATTAGAAACTAATAACCAAATCCCATTAGTTGATAATTTACATTTTTGTTCATCCAGGGAAAAATAACCGTCATATATATAAAAATCATTATTAATTTTATCATAATAAAAACTAAACTGAACTCTACTAATACCTTCATCATCATTTAAAATAATATTACAAATTTTACTTCTTCCTATCAAAATAATATTATTATTTAAATAATTAATTTCTCCTTTATTCTCACCATTATATTCAATTAATACAATCCCTTTATTATCTAAAACTTGAAAATTTACAAATGATTTATTATTAAATAAAAAAATATATTTATCTTCTGTTCCAATATTAATTCTTTGATTTACTTTTAAAAAAATGCCACTTCCATCATTATAACCTTTTATATAATATTTTCCTTCATCATATTCAATATCAAATTGATGTGGTTGAATATAATTTTCTTTAATTAAATAATCAACATTTTCAATTTCATCTATATTTGAACTTTCAAATTCACTTGAATTTACACTTTGTATTTTTTCTTGAATTATTCCTCCAAATGAGAAAGTTGCATGTAAAGGATCATTTTTAATAATTTTTATATTTTCATCATATAAACTTGTAAAAATATTTTGAAATATTGAAATTTTATCATAATTTTGTTCAAATTCATTTGAAAATGTTAATATTAATTCATATGTATTATTCATTAATAAAGATGAACAATTTGTTTTTGAATGAATTAAATTATTATTTACTATTTTTCTTTCTCCAAATAAACTTTTTTTCTCTTTTAATTGAGGATAATAATCTGGCATTTTTTCATATAAATTTTGATTATATTTTGTTTTTTTGTTTGATATTGAATTTGCTTGACTGTTTTCTCTTGTTATATCTATATTAGAATTGATAACATTTTTTGCAATTATGCAACCCATTTTATTTTTATTTATATCTTTTTAAAAATTTTTAATTAATTTTGTTAAAAAAAATGTATTATAATTTATTTAATAAAATAAATCAAAATAATTAATCATTTTTCCTAACATTTAAAACATCAATTAATTCAATAGATTTTTTTTCATTTTCTCCTTTATCAGAAATACTTTCTTCATCTTTTTCTTTAATAACATCTTCAATAATTTCTTGTTGTTTAATTTCTGGTTTAGTAATAATAGAGTTAACATCAACTTCCATTTTTTCTTTAAACTCAACTAAAATTTCAATTAACCAATCAGGATTATTATTTAATATTTTAATTTCTTTAAATTTCATTTTATTTAATAATTCAACAACAATGCTATCTCTATAAATTTCTTCAAATTTATATTTTGGATGTGGATTAGATTTTAAATATTTTTTTAAATTTGCTTTAATACTATCATAAGGTATTTTATTTTGAAAAATAAATTCTGGAATTGAATCACTTCTTATTAAATTATCAAATTCTTTTATTGGATTTATCATCTGAATTGATTCTCTTAAAGCATTTTGTGATCTTACTGCTTCAAATTGAGATAATTTTTTATTCACATTTTTAATATTTTTTAAATGAAATAAAGAATTAAAATTTGTATCTTGTTGATATATATGTGATAAATCTAAATTTTCTAATGTTATTGGATTAGATACTTTCTTTAAAACAGATTTTCTTTTTAATGTTAAAACTTTTATATTATTTAATAATGATAATTGTTCTAATGAAAGTGATTGTTTAAATGTATTTGAGAAATAAATTGGTAAAGAACTAAATTTTTTATATGATTTCATTGATGGTTGTTGTATATTTAATAATTCAATTTGATAAGCAGATAATTTAGTCATAAATAAAAAAAATTTCTCAAATTCAATTTTATCTATTTCATTTGGTATATTTTGTTTTTTATTTTTAGATAAAACAAAATCAATAAATTGTTCTTCTTGTTGACTATTATATTGTCCAATTATAGAAACATTATTTTTACTTCCTGTTTGAAAAGGAGAATTTATTTTTGGAGTTAATTGAATTTTATTATTATCATTTTCTAATTTAGTAGGAGAACTTAGTAAATTAATATTTTTTGGAGTAGTTAATGTTTTATCCATTTTTTCAAATATAAAATTTAATCTATTTATATCTTTTTCATTTAATGATTCTGTATTTTCTGTAATATATTTTATATATTCTGATACAATATCTGAATTTGAATTATTATAATCTAATTCAAATAAAGTTAAATATATTTTTAATAATTGAGAATTTCTTATTTTATCTAATTTTGATTCTAAACTCGAATTATTACTTTTATTACTTCCTTTTTGTGATTTTATATGTTGTTCTTCTAATAATTTTAATTTTAATCTTTTTGCTTCTGTTATTAATGATATTGCTTTTGGTATTTTTTCATCATCTCCAATTACATAAGATAATAAACCTTTATTATAAATTATTGAAACTTGCATTTTTTGAGCTCTTAATAATCTGGCATATTCATTTAAACTTTTTAATGAAAAATCATATGTTATAAAAGCACATTTTAAATAATCTAATTCTACTAAAATATTTGCAGTATAAAAATATAAATAAGATAAAAATAATTTATTATCTTGAATTGATTCAATTACTTCAATATATGAAAGAAGTATTGTTTCATATAAATGATTTTTATTTAATCTATAAGTACATTGAACTAAACAAGATATAAATTTTATATATTCAATAATATCATCATTATATTTATCATTAAAAGAATTTACTTTTTCTTTAATATATTTATCAATAGTAAAACCATATTTCATTTCTTTTAATAAATGATTAATAGTTGTATATGCATCATTATATGATCTATTTTTATATAATAATAAAAATAAAAGAATGTAATTATAAAAATAATCAATGTAATAATGAAAAGCATTTGAATCAGTTGCAGGATTTGTTAATCTTTGATGAGAAATATATGTTATTAAATTTGCTCTATTTAAAGTAATTAAATTATATGTTAAATTTATTTTTTCTTCTAAAGTTAATGCTAAATAAATTTCTTTTCTTTGTTCTTGAAATTCATTTTCATATGAAATTAATTGAGATGGATTTAATTTAAAAGGAGAATTTGGTGATTGAGATACTTTATTTTCATTTTGAGATAAATTTGTTATATTTATTGTTTCTAATTTTTGAGTCGAAAATATTGGTTTTATTCTATTATTTGTCCCTTCATCCAAATTAGTATATTTAGGAGTTGAAAAAAAATCTTCTATCATTAAATTGGAAAAATATTTTGATTCTTTTGTAGTATTTTTTTTTTTTTTGAATGCGATTTTTTTTTTCCATTGTTTAATTTATTTATAAAAAAATTCAAAAATCTTTTAATGGAAATTAAAGTGAATTATGAAAATGATTCAAAAAAAATAAAAATTTATTCAAGCTTTAATGAATTTAAAAAAGAAATTTTTCAAAAATTTAAAATTTCAAAAAAAAATATATCAAACATAATTTTGATTGGTTATTTAGAAAATGCTAAAATAAATGTAGAAATAGATAATGAAACTTATAAAAAATATTTTATAGAAAATTATGATAATGAAAATATTATTCAATTAATTTCAATAGAAAATAAATTAAAATATGAAATTAATCAAATTATTCAACCAATTATTAAATCATTCGATTCAAAATTTAAAGATTTAGAAAAAAAATTAGAGGAAGTTAAAAAAGAATTAAATTACTATAAAAAAGAACGGAAAAAAAAGGAAATAGATTCAAATAAAAATCTATCTTATAATAATGAAATAAATGCTCAAAATTTAAATCTATTTACACATTTTGAAAATGAAAATGATAATCAAAATATGAAAGACAATTCAAATAATAATAATGAAATTAAAAATGAAAAAAAAAAATCAATATTAAGTAGTTTTTATAATGAATATATAAAAGACAATTCAAATAATAATAATGAAATTAAAAATGAAGAAAAAAATATTAAAAATAGTTCAATATCAAAAGATTTTAATAGTAAAGATTTACAAAATAATATTAATCAAAATGAATTTGAAAAAAAAAAAGAAAAAAATAAAAATGAAGAAGAAATTATTAAAAATGATACAATATTTGAAGGCTTCTACATTAATTTCCTAAATGATAATTAACAAAGAAAAAAAATAATTAAATTTTCTCAAAAAATGTTATATTTTAAAATAATTTAGCTAATTTCTTTAATTATTAACTTAAATTTTATGATTTTTTTTATTTTTATTATTATCTTCTTGTAAGTAAACAATAAATAAAAGAAAAGTAACAAAAGTGGAAAAAATATAAATCAATAAAAAGAAAAGAAAAAAATAAAATTGAATAATATTATATTTCCCAATACATTTTCCGGTCCAAGGGCAATGATGATCTTGTTCTCGAACACAAACTTTACAAACATTACAATGAGTAACATTAAATTTTTTTGGTATAATAATATTACATTGTTTACATTTTTGAAAATCTGATAATTTTTCATTATCTTTAATTTGAAAATTTTTAGCATAATATTTCAATTCTGGAATACCAGGATTAATTAAACTAGTTCCTAAATAAGAAATTAAAAAAAAAATATAAGATAAAGTTTCTATTATTCTTGCAGCTTGAAAATTATTTTCAAAAATAGTAAAAAATTCTAAAAAATAAAAAAAACTAGTAGTCCCTAATAAACATAAAGCTAATGTATCTAATTATCTAATTAAATAAAATAAATATATACAATCTGGTCCAATTGTAAATAAAGGCCAATCTTTAATATACCAAAAAACAGTTGAATTTCCTAATTTTTTTGGATTTTTTAATTTATAATCATTTCCGTAAATTAATGATATATTTTGTTTTAATATTTGATTTTCTTGATCTTTTGATTTATTTAATTCTTCACTTTTTGAATTATCTGTTGATATTGATGTTGATAATTCCATTGATGGAGATGGTGTTAAAGTTATTGGCTCATTTTCATCTGACATATTTTATATTTTTAAATATTAATCTTTATTCAATCTATTTTATTTATTATATAATTTTAAATTTTTTTTTTTATCATTATTAATTTATATTATAATATACTTTTTATAAAATAACGAAAAGTTGTTTTTTAATATAAATAAATTTATCGTTAATTTATTTTTAAATAAAATGTCAATGGAGAATTTTGAAATAATAAAAGATATAGGAAATGGTTCATTTGGAGTAGTATTTCAAGTAAAAAGAAAAATAGATGGGAAAATATATGCATTAAAAAGAGTAAACTTAACAAATTTAAATCCAAAAGAAAGAATGAATTCATTAAATGAAATAAGATTTTTATCTTCAATTTCCCACCAAAATATAATAAGTTACAAAGAATCATTTTATGAAGAAAAAACAGGTAATTTAAATTTAGTTTTGGAATATGCAAACGATGGTGATTTACATAGTAAAATATTCCAACAAAAAAATAAAAAAATATACTTTAAAGAAAAGCAAATTTGGTCATATTTTATTCAATTAGTAAAAGGATTAAAAGTATTACATGATAATAATTTAATGCATAGAGATTTAAAAACAGCAAATATTTTTTTAATGAAAAATGGTATATGTAAATTAGGAGATTTAAACGTAGCAAAAATATATAATGGAGATTTACTCAATTCAAAAATGGGAACACCGTGTTATGCAGCACCTGAAATTTGGAATCATAAAAATTATACATTTAAAAGTGATATTTGGTCATTAGGAATTATTTTATATGAATTATGTACTTTTAATTTACCTTTTTATGGAAGTGATTATAAAGATACTTATAAAAAATTAATGAAAGGATATTATTCAAGTATTCCTAATCATTATTCTCATGAATTAAATATTATTATTAATATGTGCTTACAATTTAATCCTCATAATAGACCTTCTTGTATTCAAATTTTAGAAAATGATATTATTAAAAAAAAAATTGAAAGTATTTTTGGTTTTTCAGGAGTTGAATTAAAAAATGAAGTTATTAATATTCCTAATTATAATATAAAATCCGTTAAAAATAGTAAAGATATTTTTAAATTACTTCCTAAGTTTAGTAAATATAAAAGTGAACATAAAAAAAGTTTTTCTATTAATGATAAAGTTATTTATAATATTGGAGATGAGAGAACTTCTGATAAT
>JAEEGK010012236.1_pt1 | contig 19533 bp, 6 predicted proteins | sample 8958771 | NCBI WGS metagenome assembly JAEEGK01 (sample SAMN16246547, study PRJNA631951) | gut metagenome | biome: gut microbiome; feature: rumen; material: SC-attached | host: Bos | place: Iran: Karaj | collected 2018-10
TAAATTAGATATTTCATTTCATCCAAATTTTAAACTAACTTCAAAAAAAGGTCATTTCACATATTATTCTTCAGAAATAATATCAACAGGAGATTTTTACTTTGTATATAAATAAATATCAGAATTCATTTTATATATATTTATTATACCTAAAAATAATTTAAAAAAAAATTATAATTCATTAAAAAAAACATCCAAAATAAAAAAAAATTTGGTATAAAAAAGAAGAAAAAATAAATCAAACTAAAATAAATAAAAATAAATGAATGCTTCAAAAGAAATCAAACGAAATCCAAAAAGGAGGAAGTCAGTAATGTTGTCATCAAAAATGACTTTAGAATCATTAAAATTATCAGAAACAAAAGATGAAAAAGAAAAGCAAAATAAAAACGTTAAAAAAACATTTAAAAGACAAATGACAATTCAAACAGAAAATTCAGAAAAAACTTTAAAAAGAAGAGAATCATTAACATCATCAGTAAAACAAATTAAAAATTCTCAAATTGAAAGAAGAAGAGCATCATACTCAGATTTATTTTTATTAAAATTAAATTATGTTTCAAATGATATAAACTTAAGTCAAAAACATGAAAGTGGATATTCAAATTTATATAAAAATGGAATTAGAGTTTTTGATGATCTTGAAAAAGAAAATTCAAAAAGTTTAAAAGGCTCTTTTACTTTACCTAATAGTATTTCAAAAGCAAGTATAAATAAAAAGTATATGAGAACATCTTCTTTACAACCTAATTTTTTTAGAAATAAAAATTTTAACTTATTAAATTGTAGTGATGATGCTTTTGGAATTAAAAATAATAAAAGTAATGAATATATTAGCAATGTATCTAATAAGAAAAAACGTAAAAAAAAAAATGAAAATAATTCTTCTGATAATGAAAGTAATAATTCAAATAATTCAAATTCAGGTGATAATAGTTTTGAAAGTTCTTTAAATTCTTCTGATTCTAATTTTGAAGAAAAAGCAAGAAAAAAATTAGATTTAATAGAAAAAGAAAGAGAATTGAAGAAAAATAATTCAGATAAAATTAACGGGAAAAATTCTTTTAGAAAAAGTTTTCAAGGAGTTAATAATAACAAAGAAGTATTTAATCATAGAAAAAATAGAAAGAATAAAACAGTTAGATTAAATGCATGTGAAGAAAGAATTAAAAGTTTATTAAGTAATAGTATTTCTATTGAAAATCATGTTAATAGTCAAATTATTAAAGAAGTTGAAGAAGAATATGAAGAGGGAAGATTAAGTAATTCTTTAAGAAATACTAAAGGAAATTTTTGGAAAAAAGATTTATTAAAAGAACAATTAGATAAAATTAATGAATTAGATGAAGAAGTTAAAAAACATATTTTAATAAAACATCATTCTTTTCATAATATTAGAAATAATAATATTGAAGAAATGAATTTAGATAAAAAAGATATTGATAAATTTATTAATAGAAGTAAATCACTTGGAAATGTATTAACTAAAAAAAAAGGTTATAATATGAATAATATTGAAGATATTATAAAAAAAAATAAAGCACTTAATTCTGATTATAAAAAATTAAAATTTGATGGAATTACTTATGAAGATACTGTAAATAATACTAATGAAAAAAATAATTCTTCAACATTAAAATTAAATTCAGATGAATTAAATTCTTCTGAAATTAAAAAGAAAAATGGAGAATCTTTTTTTACACGAGGAAAAATCAGTTTTTTAGAAATTGATAATGATAATAATAAAAATTATTCTAGTATTTTTAAAAAAAATTATTTAAATAATATAAATAATTCTGAAAATAAAAAAGAAGAAGAAGATACTTCTAAAATTATTGATAATTTACTTAAGAAAATTAGAGAGAATAATATAGAAAAGAAAAATATTTTAAATTTATTTAAAGAAGAAAACGAGAAAGAATTAGAACAATTAAAAAAACAAAAAAAAGAAATTAAAGAAAGAAAAATACAATTTAGTAAAGAAAAAAAAGAAAAAGAAAATGAAAAACTAAGATTTTATTCAGAAAAAAAATGTAGAAATAAAATTAAAATATTTGAAAATTCAAAAACAATTTCAATTGCTTTACCAATTGTTGAAAATAATGAAAATAATGAAAAAAATTCAACATTAAGTTTTAATAATAATCATTTAAAATTGTTGTCTGAACCAATTATAACAAGAAAAGAAAAAAATTTAGTATCACTTAAACATTCATTAAATGATATTGAATTATTATCTCCAAAAAAAGAAATTTATTTAGATTCAAATGAATATAATATAAATAATTCTATTAATGTTGATAATATTATAAATAGTAATCTTAGTATAAAGAATGATATAAATAATTTAAAATATATAAATATTAAACCAAATAATAATCTAAGAGAGAAGAATGAAAAAGTTAAAAGTCAAAGAAAATATCTAAATTTGTTAAAAAATGATATGTTAGATTTAAAAAAAAGAAAAAATAATATTAAGAAACCTTGTAATTTCAAAGATATTCAATTAAAAAAATTTAGAAAAGGTTATATTATGCCAGTAAATGATATGGATGATGTCATTGAAATAAATAATGTATATATAAGTTTAAATGGAAGCTTAAATGTTTCTCATAAAAAAAAATAAATTTATTTCATTAAAGTATTATTGTCTTTATTATAAAAAGTGATTTTTATTCAATATTTTATATAAATAAGATGAAAACATTTAATAAACATTTAAATTTTATTTTAAAAAAGAAAAGAAAATAGTAAACTTATCAAAAAGGAATATATATCAGAAAAACCATATAAAAATATTTTGAAAAAAAAACGAAAAACCCTAAATTTAATATTTATACAGTTAATTTAAAAAAATAATAATTATATATTCCCATTAATAAATTCTTCTCTTAAATCAACCTTCCAAATCCCAATGTTATAAAAAGTAATCATAGCAAAATAATCTCTGAAAAAACTAATAGTAGCAGTTATAACAACTAATTTACTTCCAGGAACATCTTTACAAGTAACAGGAACTTCTTTAACCGAAATATTACTTTTATTACAAATATATAATAAATCAACATCAAAAGCCCATCTAACAATATGCATATTTTTAAAAATAATTCTAGCAGCACTTCTACTAAATAATTTAAAACCACATTGAGTATCTTTAATCCCTTTAATTCCAATAATATTTTGTACAATAATATTATTAATTCTTCCCATAATATCTCTGTACCAAACTCTTTCAACATTTTCTAAATTTATTTTTCTTGAACCAATAGCTATTGATTTTTCTTTTCCTTTAATTTCTTTTAATAAATTTTCATAATCTCTTATATCTGTTGCTCCATCTGAATCAAGCATTAAAGCATATTTTCCTCTAATATATTGCATTCCTGTTTTTACTGCATATCCTTTTCCTCCATTTTTAGAATATGTTACTCCTATTATTTTAATATTTGGATTTTCTTTAATTATTTTTTTTATTATTTCAAATGTGTTGTCTTTTGAACCGTCATTTACTATTATTATTTCATATGATATTTTTAATGTATTTAAATATTTAATTGTTTCTTTTAAAGGAATTTCTAATCTTTCATTTTCATTATATGCAGGAAATACTAATGATAGATATATATTGTCTATTGGGTTTTCAGAGTTTAAAGGAATTGAATCATAAGTAAATTTACCTTTTATATTATAAGTTTCTGGTTTAAATAATGGGTTTGTTTTTTTTTCTGAATATTCTTTGTAGGAAATGTATATTAATTGTAAATATATTGAGATTGCTAATATTATTACTATATATAATATGTTTATTATTTTCATTATGTTTTTAAATGTCTATTTACTTTTTTATATTGAATTAAATTTGATATTCCTGAAGGACATAAATTAGAGGTTAAATTTTAATAGAATGATACTTTTATAATTAATTCAATTTTTTTGAAAAAAAATTAATTTATTTTTAATTTAAAAATGACAAATGTCTTAAATCATAAAAGATCAAGAAGAACAAAAAGAAATGATATATCAATATCAAATAGTGATGAAGATGATTATTATTTAAAACAAAAAGATAGTATAATAGAAGAAAAAGATGAAATATTTAATCCTGATTTTAAATTAGATATTTCATTTCATCCAAATTTTAAACTAACTTCAAAAAAAGGTCATTTCACATATTATTCTTCAGAAATAATATCAACAGGAGATTTTTACTTTGAAGTAGAAGTAATAAATTTAAATTTTGATATATCATCATATATAAAATCAAAATGTACAAATGAAGTCCAAAAAAAATATTATGAACCTCTATTAAAAAATACAAATATGTATTTACCAAATATTAGAGTAGGAATAGTTAATTCAAAATGTGATTTAAAAATTCCAATAGGAGCTTTTGGAAATTCATATTCTTATAGAGCAAATGATGGAAATTGTTTAAAAGGAGGAAAATATTTATCTGGAAATAATATATTTAAGAATGGTGATATTGTTGGTTGTTTAATTCACTTAAAACCACCTAAACCTAAGTTTTTAGAAAATAATGTTCATCTTGAAAAAGATTTAGAAGATATTTGCTATATTAAATATTATTTAAATGGGATTGAACAACCTATAAAAATTGAAGGAATTAAAGAAGGAAATTATTATATGGGTGTTACTTTATATAATTTTGCAGAAGCTTCTATTAATTTTAGTAAAAAAAGAATGAAATTTCCTCCAAAAAATATTGAAGATAATATAAAATATATTTGTCTTTAAAACAATATTTTATATTTTACATTATTTATTTATATATTAAATTTTATCATAAAAAAAATAAAACTCTTTTTTAAAAATTAACAATTCATATTATAAAAAATGTTAAAAGACCATATTATATATATATATATAATATACATAATATTAATTAAATATAATTATTATATAATTATTAAACAATAGAAACTGAATCTGTCACTAATTGAACATTTCCCACAGATTTAATTATTTGAAAATAAATTTTAAACCAAATGAAAAGAATCATAAGTAAATCAACCATAATATTAATGACAAAAACACTAACACAAAAAGAATAATATGTCTTTGCAATTTTTTTATTCAATCCCATAATAATTTTTTGAAATGTATATTCAAAATAAAAATTAGTAAAAGTAGTCATAATAATATCAGTTTCCATAAATTTTTTTACTAATAAGTTTAATCTTGTTTCAACTGTTTTATCACTCGTTAAAAAAATAGAATAAATTTGTCGAGTGTAAACAGTAATATAAGTAAAAATTGAATCAACATTACTTTGTAAAATGGGAATACTATTACATATATCATTTAATTGAGAATTTAATTTACTATTAATTTTTGTTAAATAAGAATTTAAAGTACTAGTATAATTAGAAAATAAAGAAGAACAAATTGTGGTTCCTTGTAATAAAGAATCAATTTCACTTAAAGAATTAAATCTATTTTCATTACTTTCAATATTAGATAAATCACTTGAAATAGAAGAATATCTATATAAAAAATCTAAAACACAATTTTCACATTCAGGATTATAACTATTATTATATAAGGTATAAGGACTTTTTTTATTAAAAATAATAGACAATTTAACGGAAGTGTAAAAATTAAATAAAGAATGAAATCTCTCCATTAAATTAGAAGTAAAATAAATAGAAATTTCAACTTTAGTAAAATTAGTTTGAGAAACAATAATAACAGCAATTCCAATAATTAAATATAAAATAGCCATAATAACAATAAAAAGAATAAAATTTTTGACCATTTCAAAATCAAAATTTAATCTTCTTAATAAATCTTGACTTGCTTTTGCTTTTCTTGCTTCTTTACTTAATTTTTTTAATTGTTGTTGAGCTCTTAAAGTAGAACTTTTGAATAAACCTTTTACAGCTCCTGAAAATTGTAAATATTCACTTTTATCTCCAACTGAATTGGATGTCATTATTGATAAACTCTCTTCATTTACATTATTATTTGGAGATTCAGGATTATTCTTTTTATTTTCTTGTTTCTGTATATTTTCTTTATTTTCTTTTCTCTTTTTTTTTAATTTATCTTCTAACTGATTTTGTTCTATTTCTTCTCTCATTTTTCTAATTTTATTATATATTTTACTTGGACTTTGTTCACTTTTTATTAATTCTTTTACATATTGAAATTTTTCCTGTAATTTTGTTATATTGTCTTCACTTAAACCATATAAATTTTGAAATTCAGTTTTTAAAATTGTTTTATATATTATTATAGATGATAAACATATTAAAACAAATATTATGTTAAATATTAAGAATATAATTAATAAAACTTCATTTGTTTCATGTAAATTATGGAAGTGTTTATCACTTGTTTCATTTAGAAATTTTGATATATGTTCAAAGTTAATCACATAAGAATTAAAATAATTAAATAAGTGATGATATATATTTATTAAATCAGTAAAATACATTTTATCTTCTTTGGTTAAATGAGATGAGTTTACTCTTGTTAATGTCATAAAATATGGAAAAACTAAAGATGAAGTATCATAATATGTATATTCTAAATATTTTGGATCTAAAAATAATTTCGAAGTTTGTTCATTAGAAAGTTGATTTATGGTTAGAGTGAATAAATCAATAATATTTTTAAGCTTTTCCAATTTAATATTGTATGAACCAGAAGGGTCTAAATGAATAAAATAAGTATTATAATTAATCTCTCCTGAATATTTTTCATTTGAAAAATAATCATAAGCATAATTATTAAATTGAATAATATCATTTAAAGTTAAACTGGAATCATATTCAATTAAATTTTTAATCAAAGAATCATAAGCAATAGGTTCATTCATATTTAATTCATTAACTAAATAATCATAATATTCAGTATTAGAATCATTACTTTGAAATTTAAAAAAGCAAAAAAAAATCATAGTAGCCTTAAAAACTTTAGAAACCATAGTATAATATAAATCAATAGTATCTAATAACTGATAAGAATTTTTAGAATAAGTTTCTAAATAAATAATACAACTTAAACCAAATAAAACTAAACCAATATTAAACATAAAAATAATATAAATAAAAGTTTCAAATTTATTAGCAGAACTCTTATTTCCAACAGTTTTCATTAATAAATAACCAAACACATCAGAATTAGAAGTATTAGCTTGAGAAGAACCATAAGAATTAGCATTTGTTTTAGTATTCATTGTCATACTCATAGAATGTTGACTTTCATAGAAAGTATTATAATAATTAACATAATTTTGATAAGTATTAATATCATCATCTTTTTTATCTTCTTTTTTAGCATTATTTTTTTTGTCTTCTTCTTCTTTTCTTTCTTCTTCTTTTTCTTGTTTTGTTAAAGGCTCTTTTTCATCACTTGAATTACTATAATCTGTTGCTAAATGTTTAACTGTCATTGTATGTGATTTTACTTTATCTTCATTGCTTATGTTACTTCCTTCATTTTCTTTTTGATGTTTTTTTTTGTCCTCTGGATTAGATATTTTAATATTATATATATAATATTTTACATCATTTATCACTTCCTTTGAAAATAAATGTAAAAAAACTACACTTTTATCTTTTTTAAATTGTCCATTTACATCATTTCTGATAAAAGAATTTAAAAAACTTGGGGCTGCTGTATTTTTAACTTTATCAAAATTATTATTATTTTCTAAAAGAAATAAATTTTTTGTAGCTTCTAAAACACCTTCATTTGCAATAGAAACTATTTTAACATCTTCTAATTTTTGTTTTTTATCTAAATTAAACATAGTAAACATATTTATTCTTCCTTTACTAGCTGCAACAATTTCAGCATTAATTCCAACTTTTTCATATAATACATCTGAACCATTAATAAAATTACCATATTCATCTATTATTATTAAATTTCTTTTATGAAAATGACAATACATATATAATAAATAATTATCTTCTAAATGTGGTATTATATCTATTATAAATTTAACATATCTTGCATTTGTTTCATTATCACATATTACTGTTTTAAATTCTAATTTTTGATCTGTCATATTTGATAATATTATTTCATTTTCTAATTTTTTTATACGTGATTTTGCTAAAATTTTAGGGAATATTTTTTCAAGAGATTGATCTAGTAATTCACTTATTTTATAATTTGTCATATCTATAAATTTTTTTGGTATTTTTTTTATTCTCCATGTTCTATTATTAAAATCATATTTTAATAAAAATGAAATGTTTTCTGCAAATTCTCTATCTATATAATCTAAAAACTCTATAAAATTATAGTCTAAACTCTCTACTAATTCATTGTCTAAAGGACGTGGAAATAATAATTTAACTATACATATTATTTGCAAAAAACTTGGAGTATCAAAAAATGTTCTTTTATTCTTTTTTAAAAAATAAAGATCTGATAATAATGTATTATATAAACTTCCTATTAAATTTGTTTTATTTGTTACTAATTCTACTTTTTCTGTTCTGGTTTTTATAAAGCCTAAAATTTCCTCAAAATTTTTTATACATATTAATAATTCATCATTTACTTCTCCATATTTTATCTTTAATAAACCTTTTAAATCCGTATTTAATTCATCTAAATTTTTCTGATAAATATAAGTTATTTTTAACATAGTATCAAAACCTATATTTTTACTTTTTAAATTTTTTAATACTGTATAAGCTAATCGATGTATTTTATCTTCATCAATCATTTTTAAATACATTATTTTAATTATTAGAGTTAAATCTTCATCTTTTTCTTTATACTCTTTTTCATTTAATAAAAATTGTTGATATAAAATTAAACATAAAGTTTTTAAATCAGGATTATAAATATCTTCACAGCAAATGATGCATTCTTCCATATTGCATTTCATTTTATGTCCAATAATAACACTATCAATAAAATCTTCTCTTTCTTTTTTTTTCTCTCGAAAACTTATTAAATTATCAGTTGGAAATGTTCTAGTAATATAATATAGAAATTTCATACTTTCATCTAAAAATTCACCTTTATCTCTAAAAGTAAATTCTTCATTTCCTTCTGTAAAAAGAAAAACTAAACCTCCAATTAAAACAACAATTAAAGCTAATTCTAAAGTAATAGTAATTCCAGAATAAGTTTTTAAATAATTTACATATTGATTCATTAATTTCAAAGTAATATAAATACAACAAAAAATAGAAATAAAAGCCCTAATATTCCGTAAATAAACATGATTTACAATTTTTTCTTTGGAACTAAAAGCACTTATTCCTCTTAAAAATATAAACAATGCAACAATTAAATTAATCACAGTAAAATTATTAATTCCCAATAATTTATCGTAAGTTATTTTAAATCCAATAAACACTTTTATAATAATTAAATTAACTTCTAAACTAGATTGAAAAGAATCATAAGGTAAAGTTTCAGTACAGAAAGAATTATTAATATAACTATTATACATATAACCAAAAAGTATAAAAATAATTAAAACAAGTAAAGAAAGAACCATATAAATAACTTCATTTGTTTTATATTCACTTTTTATATATTGTCCTTTATATAAATAAACAATAGGTCTATTAACCAAAACAACAGAAATAAAAATAAAAAGTGGTCTTATTATAATATTTACAGTATTAGTTAATATTATAGCTGCAATTTTTATACCTAAATTAGGTTTTCCTCTTGTATCTAAAAAAAATAAACTAATGCATAAGATTCCCATTATTATTACAATTGCAATTGATATAAATATTAATTTTGAACTATAAACACAATATGAATTATCAAAAGTATATAAAATTTTTCCTCTGAATTTAATATCTAAATAAGGCTTATTTGTACTAAATCTCTGATACATTCTTAGTTCTTCATTATTATCTTCTTCATCTAAATTTCTATTATATCTTAAATTTCTTCTTTCTTCTTCTTCTTCTTCTCCATCATCTCTTGTTCCATTATAATTAAAAATTAAATCACATTCATTTGGAAATTGTTCATTTAACATATCTAAATAAATATGTGGACTTAGGAAATATAATGGAGATAAAAGTTCTGATAAAATGTGATCACCTCCAAACATTAAATCCACTGAATATATGCATGCACTATTTTCTATTATTGTTAATATTATGTTATATAAGGCAAATGGAATTATATATTTCATAAAGTTAGAATATGCTAAAACTGTTCTCTTTCCAAATTCTCCTTCCATTTAATTTTTTATTTTGAATTATTTATTTTTTCTTTATTTTTAATTTTGATGTATTAATAAACAATTTTAAAATTATTTTTTTAGTATTTTTTTCTTTTTTTAAATATTTTCTTAAGCATATTTATTTTTAATAGAACTGAAAAATGAATACGAGATTAATTCATGATTAACAAAAAATTTAAATTTATTTAAATTGTTTAATTTAATTAAATAATTTTTCCTTTATTCTTCAAATTCATTTAAAAAATTTAAAGTAAAAAAAGCAAACAAAATTCTTAAATGATAAAACTAAATTTTGGAAAGAAAAGTATGAAACAAAAATATTATTTGATTATTAATTGGAATTGAATTATTATTCATAATAATCCTATAGAATTATCTCAATAACCTAAATTTTTTTAGTTATACTTTGAAAACATATAATAATAATTGAGAATTTTGAAGAATTAAATAACCAAAATCAATATTTTTATCTCAAAAAAAAATTTAGATGAAAGGACCTTTCATAAAAGGTGTAATATAATTTTTCAGTTTAATACTTTAATTTATTGTATGATTGGTGATAAAAATCATATAATTTAAGAAATATTTTTTATTCTGAAAAAAAACAAGAAAAATTGATTTAAAAATGTTTGAAAAATTATATTTCCATTTTTCTTTAAATTAAATTTAAACAAAAAAAAAATATTATATAATGAATAAATTTAAAGAAATATATTTTTATATATTAGGGAATTAAAAAAATAAAAATAAAATATATAAAAATCAATAAAAAATGAACAAAAATGTAAGAAAAAATGATTTATAATAAAAAATAGTATATATTTTATTCATCCTGCAAAAAATTATCTACTCAACATTTCCTATCAAAATTATCATTAACAGATTTGATAACTTTAAAGTCATTTTCCTTTTCAATAAACAACACATATGCAATATATGAACATTATTTAATAGCATGGATACCACAAACTCAAAATTTATATGATGATAATTTAGAATATTTATCATCAACACCAATTTCTTTTTCAAATTTTGGTTTAAAAATAAAATATATATTTTGTAATACTGATGTTTGTCATGCAATTACAGAGGGAGGTTCAATATATTCTTGGGGAAATGATATTGATCAAAAAGGACTTCTTGCTTTAGGAGATAATATATTTAAAGTTAAAATTCCTACTTTAAATAAAAATTTAAGTTCTTTGAATATTAAATATATTTCTTTAAGTGAAACTCATGGAGCAGGAATTGATTATAATGGAAATTTATATACTTGGGGAGATGATTCTTTTGGACAATGTGGTTTAAATAAAAATAATAATGAAAATAATAAAGATAATAATAACATTAATAATCATGTTTACAATAGTTTGAATAAAATTTGCTTTATTCCTAAAAAAGTTGTTTTAAATTCTACTTTTATTGTTAATAAAATTCAATGTGGGAAATTTTATACTGCTGGAATAACTAATGAAGGAACAGTTTTTAAATTTGGGTTAATTAATTATAAAAGTAAAAATAATGTTTATAATGCTAGTAAAAAAAATTCAAGTATTATTTTTTTAAATATTAAAAATAATGATAATTCTAATTTTGATGAAATTAATAATGATAAAGTTACAGATCTTTTTTGCGGAGAAGAATTATTAACTTTTATTAATCAAAAAGGAGAATTATTCATTTATACTGAATTACAAGGGTTATACAAAGTAAAATTAAATAGTGATAATCAAGAAAATATTAAAATTAATTTATTTGAAGATAAAAGAAAGAACAATTTTTCAATTGATAAAGTTAAATTTATAGATAGGACTTTTTATGCTATTTCAAAGAATAATTCAATAATATATGAATTTATAAATTATTCTTATAAAAATAGAGATTTTGATTTATTTGATTATGTTCAAAACGAATATGATGTAAATGAAAATTCAATAATTGAAATGATAAGTCAACCTTATTATGTTAAAGTTATATTTTTTAAAATTAAATGTTCAGATTATCATATGAGAAATTTTGAAGAAGGAGAAGAAAAATTATTTTTTAAGAGAAAATATAATCCTGATTCAAAAGATTTTTTAATTACTTCTAATAATATAAATAATAATATTTATAATACAAATGATAGTGTTAATTCATTAAATTCAAATATAACTAATAATTTATCCTCAATGAGTAAAATATCAAAAATATCTAATATGCTTGGAAATTTACTAGATAGAAAAATAGATGATATAATTAATAAAACTAAAATAAATTATAATGCTGAAGGAAATGCTTTTTTATTAGGAAAAAAAAGAATAGAACTAATTAAAATTGATTATGAATATAATGAAGGAGTTAATTTTTTAGAAAATGAACTAATAAGTGAAATATTAAATAATAATAATGTATCAAATTTAACAAGTAATATATTAAATATTCCAATAAATGAAAATTTCAAAGAAAGAAATAGAGGAAGAAGAAATTTATTTGATGAAGAAAAAAGTAGAGCAAATTCAACTTCAAAATCAAATTTATATCATGGATTATCTTCTAATAAAATTGAAAATAATAATAATATTAATAGTGATAATAATGATGATAAAAATAATGAAAAAAATTTCAGAGGATTTTCTTCTGGTCATATTAATAATGGAAATAATTATGAAAATGAAATAATCAATAATAATGATGAACAAAGTAAAAAAATTAAAGAAAAAATGGATAATTTAAAAAAAAAATTTCAAGATAATATTAAACAAAATATTAATATTTCTAATAAAAATAAAGAAATTTTAATAAATAATTTAAAGAATATTAATGATAAAATTGATGAAAGTCCTGAAAGAAAAGAAAATAAAATTTTAGATAAATTTAAAAATGAAATTGAAAAAGAAAAAGAATTGAATGAAAAAAATAAAATTTTTAGAGAAGAACAAGATAAAATAGTAAAGGAAATAAAAAAAGAAATAAATAACAATAAAAAACCAAATTATAATAATTTAAAAAGTAATTTAAAAAGAAAGTCTGATCAATTTTATGATGATGATCCTTTAAATTCAAAAACAAATTCAGAAAAAAAAGAAAATATAAATAACTTAAAATTAAAAAGAATTAAAGATTTAGAAGGTAATTTTTCAGAAAATAAAAATCTGAATGATGAACATAGTTTAAATAAAAATGAAACAAATTTATTTGGTCCAGATGAAAATAATATTAATTCTAATAATAAATTAAAAAGTGAAAACAAAAGAAATACAAATAAAAAATCAAATGATAATTTAGATGATGATGAAATTAAAAATGAAAAAAGAATTAAAAATAAAAATTCAAAAGGTTTATTAAATGAAAATGATGATAAAGATGAATTAAATAATAAAAATAATGAATTAAAAAATAAAAAAGGAAAAAATAATAATGATGAAGAAAGTGATGAAGAAATAAACAAAAATAACAATAAAAATCTAATATTAAAATTATCTGATGATGAAGAAAGTAATGAAGAATCATATAAAAATAATAATAAAAAAAAAAATAAAAAATTATTTGAAAAAGAAGAAAGTAATGAAGAAAATCATAAAAAACACAAAAAGAAAGGGATATTAAAAAATTGTGATGATGAAAGTGAAGAAGACTTAGAACATCATAAAAAAAATAATAAACGTTTAAAATTTGATGATAAATATGGTTTAGATAATGATGAAAAAAATAATGATAATATAAAAAAACAAAATTTAAAAAAAAAGGGAAATAATAATGATAATGATAATGATGAAGATAATGAAAATGATAATGATGATAATCAAAATAATAAAAAATTAAAAAACAAAAAGCAATCTGAAAACAATGACAAAAATACAAATGTAAATAATAAAAATAAGAAAAAAATAAAAATAAACAATGATAATGAAGAAGAAATTGAAAAAACAGACAAAAAGAAGAAAAATATAAAAACAAATAATTATAAAGAAGAGAAGGAAAATAACGAAGATTATGAAGAAAATAATAATAAAAATAGTAAAAAGAAAAATTTAAATGTTAATGATAATGAAGAAGAAAATGAAAACAAAGAATCAAGGAAAACCAAAAACAAAAATGAAGAAGAAGAAAAAATAAATAAATATAAAAAATTAAAAAATAAAAATGAAAAAATAGATGAAAAAGAAGTTAATTCTGGAGAAAGTAATAATAAATTATATGATAAGAAAAGAAATATAGAAAAAGATAATTATAAAGATGAAAGTATTTCAGATAATAATAAAATAAAAGAAGAAAAGAATAATGGATTAAAGAAAAAAAATGAATATAATAATGAAGAAGACAATTCAGAAAATGAAAATAAAATGAAAAATAGCAAGAAAAAAAAAATAGGAAAAAACCAAGAAAATAATAATGAAGAAGAAAATAATATAAATGAAAAACAATTAAAAAACAATAAGAATAGTTTAGAAAAAAACAATAATAATAATAATGAAGAAGAAGATAATATAAATAAAAAATTAAAAAATAATAAAAAGAAAGGCTTATATAAAAAAAATGAAAATGAAGAAGAAGATAATGATAATGATAATGATAATAATGATAATATATTAAAAAACAATAAGAAAAAAAGTATACATCAAAATAATGTAGAAGAAGATAATGATAATAATGATAATAATGACAATAAATTAAAAAAAAATAAGAAAAAAAATATACATCAAAATAATGAAGAAGAAGATAATGATAATAATGATAATAAATTAAAAAATAATAAGAAAAAAAGTATACATCAAAATAATGAAGAAGAAGAAGAAGAAGATAATGATTATGATAAAGTAAAACAAAATATAAAAATTTCAGGAAAAAAAGATAAGAAAAGAGAAGAAAATGAAGAAAATAATAGCAATGATAATAAAACAAAAAAAAATAAGAAAAAAGATATAAATAAAAAAATTGAAAATAATGAAGATGAAGAAAATAATGAATATGACAATGAAAAAAAAGCAAAAAATAATAAGAAAAAAATTTTAGGAAAAAAAGATAATATAAATGAAGAAGAAGAAGACATTAATAATGAAAATACAACAAAAAATAAAAAAAATTCAATAAAAACAATTAATAATAATAATGAAAATAAAAATAAAATAATTTCAGGAAAAGAGGAAGATAATGAAGAAGAAGAATTAAATAAAAATAAAAAGAAAAATAGTATAAATAAAGATATTCTAGAAAATAATGAAAAAAATCAGGAAAATAAAAAAAGAAAATTTATACGAAACAAAAATGAAAATAAAAAAGAATCAGATGAAGATAATAATATTAATAATAAAAACAATAAAAAAATAAATAAAAATGAAAATAAAAAAATAAATGAAGATAATCAAATATCAGATAATGAAAATTTAAAGGAAAAATTATATAAATCAAATAAAAGTCCAAAAAATTCAAATGAAATTAAATACATTTCAACTTCAAATAATCCAAAAGAATTAAATAGAAAGAAATTGAATAAAAATAATCAATCTTCAACAGAAAAAAAATTTATAAAAAATAATGAAAAAGGAAAAGAAGAAGAAAATACAGAAAATAATTCTAATATGCATAAAACAAAAAATAAAAATAAAAAAAAATTTATAAAAGATACAAATGATAATAATTTAAATGATCAATATATAGAAAAAAAGAAAATGTCTCAAAATTTTGATCATATTGAACCAATATCAATAAATAATAATGATATTTCTGATGATAATTTAATAAAAGATATGGTAGGAAATTTAAATCGTAAAAAATATAATTCAAATCAAAATTTAACTAAAATTTCTAATGAAAAAAATCAAAGAAAAAAAAAAGAAAGAAATAATAATAGTTCTGATAATAAGAAAAATAAGAGTCAAAAAACTTCTAGAGTCCCAAATTATATTTATGATAAAAATTCTAATAATAATAGAAGAAGTTTATCTAAAAATTTTTCTCCTCAAGAAAAAGAATTTATTAAAAATCCAAATAAAAAAATAGGAGGACAAGGAACTTTTAGACCTAATATTATTAATATTTTGGAACAAAAAAATAATGAATTTAAAAAAAAAGAAAATAACTCAGAAAACAATAATATAAGTAATAATAATATTAAAAATAATAGTATTAAGAATAATAATGATATTAAAAATAAAAAGATTGATGAAGAAATTACAAATGATAATAATAAATTATATGAAATTTATAAAGAAAAAAATAATAATATTGAAAAGAAAAAGAAATTCTCAACACCAATGTCAGTAAAACATTATTTACCAAATAATTTTAAAGAAATAAGTAGATCTCCAAAAATAGAAAAAGAAAAACTTAAAGAATATAAAGAAAGAGCATTTAAAAATATAAATAATAATTTATTGGAAATAACAGATGAACCACTATTAAATGATAATTATATGACTCCTTCAAATAAATATATTAATAATGAAAATTTATTATTTGATGTTAATACAGATAATAATATGAAACATATTAATAGTGCTTTTACAGTTTCTAATAATAAAGAATTTGAATTTGAACCAAAAGAACTTGAAGAAAATGGAAATATATTTTCATTAAATAAACCTAATGTTAGAGGTTATAGAAGTAATAGTGTTTTTATTCCTAATATTAATCCTTCTAATAAAAAATCATCTAGTAAATTTAAAGAAAATAATCATTTAAATCCTTTTGAATATTTTAATGAATCAATTGAAAAAGAACAAAATGTTAAAAAAACAAAGAAAAAAAATGATATTAAATTAAAAGTTGAAGATCTGGATGATAATAAAAGTAAAAAATCTGAAAGTGAATATAGTATTTCAAGTAGTCAAAGTAGTTCAAGTTCAAGTCAAAGTGATAGTGAAAGTAATGAATATGATAATTTTAGAGATAAAAAAGATAATGATAGTATGATTAAAATTAATATTGATAATAATTTAAAAAATAATAAAAGTGATAATTATAATAAAGATACTAATTTGAATGAGGATTATGAAAAGAAAATAAATGAAAATATTAAAAATAATATAACTACTAGTACTCCAAAAGGAAATAGAAAAAATTTAAATCAAGAAAATACTTTTAGACATGGTAGTATTAGTAAATCAATTGATAAAAATATATCAATAAAAAGTCCAAAAAATTCATTAATAGTAAATGCTAAAAATCAAAATAATGATAAAATAATGTTATCACCTAATGATGAATATTATAACAATTTAAAAAAAAATTTTAAGACTACAAAAGGAATTCATCGATCAATTAAATCAATGAGAAATTCAAAAAACTTTAAAATAATAGAGCAAATCAAAAAAGAAAAAAAAGAAGAAATTAATAGAAGAAATTCATTTAATTCTCAAAGAAGAAATAGTGGAAATAATATAAGTAAAGATTCAAAAACTCAAGAAAGCTTTAATAATAATTTACATAATAACACACTTAATAATAATAATAAAGGAAATCAATTTAATATTAATTATGAAAATTCAAATAAAAAAGGTTTTAAAAAAAGTAAATCAAAGCCAATCTTTAATAAAAATAATTCTATAACACCTCAAAAGAAAAAAAATGAAAATATTCCTCATAAAAATATATTGAAAACTTCATCAAATATGAAACATATTAATCAAAACTATAAAAAAATCATTGATTCATTAAAAAATGATAAAATAAAAAATCAAAATAAAAAATATATTCAATCTCATAATTTAATGAGTGATGATAATAACCTTAATAATAATATGTATGATAATAATATATACCATAATAATAACAATAATAGTAATAATATAAACAATAATAATAAAAGTAATAATTGTAGTAATGAAAATAATAATGAGAATAATTTTTATAATACTAATAATAATTATAATAATAATGATGATGTTAATAATAATAATTTAGATGGTAATAACATTACTAATAAAGAAGATGATAATGAAGAATCATATTTATTATTAAGAGAAAAATTTATTGAATTTTTAAAGAAAAATTCAAATGGGAATTTACCAAATCACACAACAGAAGAAAAAAATTTAGATGAAAAAGTATTAAGAAACTTAGCTAAAAATGAGATACCAATTGAAAATGATAATTTAGATAATATAAAATGTACAAATGATATGAGAGAATTTTTAACTGAATCATTAAATAATTTTAAATTATTAAGAATGAAAGAAAGAGTATATGAAATTCAAGGAGATAAGATAAACACTCAAAAATTTGAACCAACAAGATCAAGTTTATTAGGTTTAATTCATTTAGATTATGAAAATGAAAATGTGAATAAAGGAAATGATAATATTTTAGAGCCAATGGAATTAGAAAGAAGTTCTATAAATTTAAATATAAGAAAATCTTTTATTGATTCTTTTAAATATAGTACTCAAACTATTTTACCCTCAGTTGAACAAAATGAAATTGCTAAAAGAGCAAGTTTATTCAAGTAAGAATTATATCTTTTTTTGAGCATTTTAATTAAGTTTTTATTATTTATTTTTTATTTTTTTTCTTTTTTGTTTTATGAATATTATAAAAATAATTTTAAAAGTTTTTATAAATATATTTTTTTGATAGATTTATATTTTCATCCAATTATTCTCTTGATATTGTTGATATGTTATGACGCATTTTTAACTTTAAATTTTATTATTTAAATTTATCATTATTGATTCATAAAATCAAGAATATTTTCTTGAAAATTATGTTGAGTAATTAAAAACTTATAATTAATAATAAATGATTCAATTTCATTATTTACACATTTTCAAATCTTTATCACTTAAATTAGTAGATTGTTGATTTTCATCAATAAATTCATTTAATCTATTAAAACTTTCATTATTATAAAATAATTTTAGTTTTTTATTTAATTTGATTATTTGCTCTTCAAATTCTCTTAAGTTTTTATAATTTTATTATAGATATTTTTTGACTAATTTTATTATAAGATTCATTAATTTTCATAAATTTATTTCTCATTGATTTAAATTGTTTTTCATTAACATTTGTATCAGAAGTTGAAACCTTTAAAGAATTAATTAATTTTTTTCTGATTGCATCTTTTCTTTCTAAATGAATTGTTATTGTATTTTCCCCTTTTGTTATAATTGTACTTAATAGAACATTATTATTATAATTTGGTAATTTTGTTCATTATACATTATATTTATATCTTTCTCATCTAAATGATAAATTTTTTGGGCTAAGTCTATTATATAATTTACAGTTAATCCGTTTGGGATATCAAATTCATATTTATTTCCTTCATATATTAAATGAATATTCATTTTTTTCATTTTTGAGTTATTTTATAAAATTGACAAAAAATATTTTATTAGGTTATTTTTTAA
>JAEEGK010012237.1_pt1 | contig 19532 bp, 13 predicted proteins | sample 8958771 | NCBI WGS metagenome assembly JAEEGK01 (sample SAMN16246547, study PRJNA631951) | gut metagenome | biome: gut microbiome; feature: rumen; material: SC-attached | host: Bos | place: Iran: Karaj | collected 2018-10
GTTACATACGAGGGAATGGCGTGGATAGCCGTTGTTCCAAAATCGGTGATGAATTTGATTTGGCGGAGCGAGTTGCCGGCGGCGGCGGGTACGGTCAACATTCCAAGGCGTTCTGCACCATATTGGAATCCAAGTCCGCCCGTAAACATTCCGTAGCCGGAGGAGTTTTGGAACACGTCGTCGGGCCTCAATCCTACCATCCAAAGGCAACGTGCAACGGCGTTTGCCCATTCGTCCAAGTCCTTCTGTGAGTGGAGGATAACGGTGGGATTGCCCGTTGTGCCCGACGATGAATGGAGCCTCACGCAATCTTTCAACGGTATCGACGCCATTCCAAACGGATACGTGTCGCGCAAATCCTGTTTGGTGGTGAAGGGGATTTTTTTCAAGTCGTCGAGGCTCTTGATGTCTTCGGGTTTCAGACCAATCTCCTCAAAACGCTTTTTGTAAAACGGCGAGTTCATACAATGCCTCACCGTCGCCTGCAATCTCTGCAACTGCAATTCGCGGATTTGAGAAACGGAAAGCGTTTCAAATTCCGGGTGCAAGTATTCTGATTTTACGTCCATTGGTTTAGGTTTATTTTTCAACAATAATTATCTTTTTTGTGCGCGGTCGCCTTGCGGCAACCATTTTCTTTAAACAAAAATTACCGTCAATTTTATCATCAATTACCGTCAATTTCCTAAAAAAATTTATGATAATTGACGTATAAATTGACGGTAATTTTCGTTCAAAAAAACGCCACCGTAGGTGGTGAAAATTTCTGTTTATTTGTGCGCAACTCCGGCGTCGAAGGCTTTGAGGTTTGATTCCACGATTGCATCGCCTTTGCGGGCGAAGACGGTGCGGATAGCCTCGCGGAGTTGCTCAACGCTAACGATTTCGATGTAGGGCGCAGCCATTCCGAGAAGCACCATATTGGCGGCTTTCGGGTTGGCGACTTCCTTGGCAATGGCGTCGATGTCAAGTTGCGAAACGCGGGGCAAAGCCTTCAATTCTGACTGCAACGCCGCCTCATCGGGATAGTTGGGAATGTTGACGAAAGGCTTGCTACTCGTTACAATCCATCCATCTTTGCCAAGGTATGGAAGATAACGCAACGACTCCATCGGCTCCATTGAGATAATGACGTCCGCGCCGCCCTTGGAGATGAGGTCGGAGTAAATCTCGTCGGTGGAAAGGCGGAGGTTGCTCTGAACGTCGCCGCCGCGCTGACTCATACCGTGCACTTCCGCCTGTTTGAGGTGCAGTCCGGCTTTGGTGGCGGCTTCGCCTATGATTGTGGCGATGGAGAGGATGCCTTGTCCGCCCACACCGCATAATATCAAATCTTTTTTCATTTACTAAACGTGAATTGTTATGTGTTTGCGACCGCCTTGCGACGGTCATTTTTTTAACGATAATTACCGAAAATTTATTCGTCAATTATCGTCAATTTCTTATCAAAAAATTGATGGTAATTCTCGTGTAATTGACGGTAATTTTCGTTCAAAAAACCAACGCCGTCAGGCGTTGCAAATTACTGTTTCTTAGCCTGTTTGCGGTGGCGCATAAGGGTCTGCATACATTCGCGGCGGGGGATGATTACCGAAACGCCGTTGTATTCGATTTCTTCCTTGATGATGCGCTTGATTTCGGGAACGTTGGGCGGCGTGGGCACAACAACTTTCACGTGGTCGGGGCTTACTCCAAGACCAAGGCAAATCGCCTCAAACTTGTTGGTGCCCGCCGAATCCTGTCCGCCGGTCATACCGGTTGTGAGGTTGTCGGAGATGATTACGGTGATGTTGGAATTGTCATTGACGGCATCCAAAAGGCCCGTCATACCCGAATGTGTGAAGGTGCTGTCGCCGATGACAGCGATGCTCGGGAAAAGTCCCGCGTCTGCCGCGCCCTTTGCCATCGTGATGGACGCGCCCATATCCACGCAACTTGCCAAGGCTTGGAACGGTGGCAATGCGCCAAGTGTGTAGCATCCGATGTCGCCAAAAATCCTTGCGCCTTCGTATTCGGCTGCCACTTCCTTCAACGCGGTATAAACGTCCCTGTGTCCGCAACCCTGACACAATTGCGGCGGACGTCCGGCGAGATTTTGAGCGGTGCCGAGGGGCGATTGAGTTTCAAAACCAAGAGCCTTTGAAACGCTGTCGGGGTCGAGTTCGCCGGTGCGGGGGAGTTGACCCGTGAGACGGCCGATCACAGTTGCCTTGTCGCCAACGATGGTCTTTACGTCGGTCTCCACTACGGGCTGTCCGTCCTCAACAACGAGGATTTCCTCACACTCTGCGGCGAGGTCGAGGATTTTATTTTCAGGCAATGGATACTGCGAAATTTTGAGCAAATTGATGCCGTCGATTTTGAAATTGGCGATTGCTTCTTTTACGTAATTGTAACCAATGCCACAAGCCACTACGCCGAGTTTTGTGCCGGATTTTTCATTGCGGTTGTAAGGCGAATTTTCGGCGGCTTCGAGCATCAGGGGCTGTTTTTCGAGGAGTGCGGCGTACTGTTTTTTGGCGATGCCGGGCAACAACACCCAACCGCGTCCCGTGCTCGGATTGAAGGCGTTTTCGTCGCCCTGTGCACCCACCTCAACGGCTGCGCGGCTGTGCGCAAGTCTCGTTACAACCCTCAGCAAAACAGGCTCTTGCAATTTTTCGCTGAGTTCAAAGGCCACCTTCATCATATCGTAAGCCTCCTGTTGGTTGCTCGGTTCGAGGATTGGAATGAGAGCAAATTTGCCGTAAAACCTCGAATCCTGTTCGTTTTGCGAGGAGTGCATCGAGGGGTCGTCGGCTGCCAAAACCACGAGTCCGCCATTGACGCCCGTAACGGCAGAATTGACAAAAGCGTCGGCGCAAACATTCATACCGACGTGCTTCATACACACCAACGCCCTCTTGCCGGCGTAAGACATACCGAGAGCCGCCTCCATAGCGGTCTTTTCGTTGGTGCACCACCGGGAGTGAATCTTGCGCTCCTTGGCGGTGGGATTGTTTTGAATAAATTCAGTAATCTCGGTTGACGGGGTGCCCGGATAAGCGTACACGCCACTCAGACCGGCGTGAATGGCTCCAAGCGCAATAGCCTCATCACCAAGTAATAATATTTTTTCCATTGTATATTAATTTGTTATTTTTCTGATTGGCAAAGATACAAATAATTATTAAAGGTGAGAAATAATTTTTTGCAATTCCATTTTCTCATATTAAATTTGCAACAAAATTAAACAACAATGACACAAATGAAATTCTTCGAGAACGCCCGCGTGGGCAAAAACCATTGGTTGCTGTACGTCGCAATGTTGATTGTGGGATACATCGTGGCGCAAATACCGGCTACAATATACATCGTTGCATTAATCGCTGAAAAAATGGCAAATGGCGACCGTCAGGCGATGCGTGAAATGTTTGGCGATGGCAAGATGGACGCATTTTTAGATACCATCCCGGGGTTCATAGCGTTGATGCTCACTTTTGTGGCGTGGATGGGCGGCACGTGGGGATTTTTCAAGTTGTTCCATCATCGCGAAAGGATGACGCTGATTTCTGGTGAAAAGAAATTACGCAAGAAAAACTTCTTTTGGGGAGTGCTGATTTTGGGCGCAATTATGTTGTTGTCGTTAGGCATCGAAATTTCAATTTCTCCCGACGATTATAAATTTTCATTCCAAGGCTCAAAATACATTTTATTTTTCGTTCTGTGCATTTTGCTTGTGCCATTTCAGACCGGATGCGAAGAATTGATTTTCAGAGGCTATCTAATGCAAGGGTTCGCGCTATGCACCAAAAGCAAAGCGTGGACATTAGTGATAACGTCAGTGATGTTTGGACTCCTTCACTGCGCAAACAACGAAGTGATTCAGTATGGATTTTTCAAAACCATTCCGCTATACATCCTGATTGGATTGCAGATGGGATTTTTTGCAATTCTGTCTGACGGCATAGAATTTTCGTGGGGAATGCATTTCATCAACAATTTCATCGCCTTTACAATTATCAGTACCGAAGGCGGCACACTGAGCGGCAATGCGCTTTTCATAACCAAGCGCGAGGCGGTTTCCGTCACCGACTACATCGTAATCATCGCAGAATTTGCATTGATATACTTCCTACTCCGCAAAAAAATGGGTTGGGACATCAAGAAAGCCTTCGACAACAACGGGCTCAAAAACAATGTCCCACCACCCTATTTCGCTTGACCAAACTCATTATAAAGGGTTGCAAAATCAACTTCTGCAACCCATCAAAAACTTGTCGCGCCAACCTACTGTTTTTTTCTATACTTGTAAATGAAAAATCCGCAGGCAGCAAGTACTACCACCGACACCGCAAGCAGTATTATCGCCGAATAGTCGCTGCCAAAACGAAAAATCGGCGGCTCGGGCGCAATGTCTAAAAGGAATGTTGACATTTTTACAAACAATTAATGGTTAAACAAAATCGGTGGCAATATACACATTTTTTTCTAAAATAATAACGAAACACAAAAATAAATCACATTCCCTGCAAAAAAACTCACAGCATTGCACAACGCACTGTAAATCAGCGCATCCTTGAATGATTTGCCAAAGAAATAATACCAAATCATTTCTATCATTACGACAACAATCTCACCGACCGCCACATTAAATATAGTATAATTATCGGCTATGAAATAATTGATAGCAGGATTGGTCAAGGCATTGACAATCAAGGACGAAACGAGAATTTTCCTCTCTTTTTCGCCCAAGAATTTCAATACCAACAATTCTATCAATATTGTAAGTATTAGTGATGCAATGTATCTGTAAATCATAATGTTATATTATAAAAAACTCAAAATATACGGAGGCATCAGCGACGCCGCCAAAAGTCCAAACGCAAATCCCTCCCTGCCCGGCAAAAGTTTTTCAGCCCAATAGAGAGTGAGCGGCATTGTACAATTGATGGCAAAAAGCCCCACAAAAACGGCGTGTCCCCAATAATTTCGGGCGAGCAAACACGCCAACGAAACCACCGTAAACGCCACAAACGCAGCGACATAATTATTGGAAATCCGAGCCAGAAATCCGCCCAAAATTTTGCCCGACATTGCAACCGCCGCCGCCACCAAGACCATATAGCCCGCGCCGCCGTCAGATACCGTCGAAAATCCGCCTGCCAAATACGACCTCAACGCCACAAACAGGCAAATCGCTATCAATAAGGGAATTACATATTTATTTTGACAGGCACAATCATCCGACGCCCCCACCCTGCCCGTAGCATTGCCATTAACAATACAAAAATGCATAGTCGTCAAAATCGCAATTATTATCAACAACAAAAAAAGTAGCCACCACGAGCAGAAAAACGCCCCGACAGCCAATCCCAACACGCCCGGCGAGACGAATATGCCCAAGGCACGGACATCGTTGCCGGTAGCGACAGCCACCTCCCTGCCGCCCCAAATATGAAACAGCGAATTGCCAACGCCAAGCAGCACCGCCACAATTATCTTGTAATCAGGCATCAGCACCGCCGTACAAGAGGCAAATGCCAACATCGCCACCGCCGAAAACAGCACATTATATTTGCTCCTGATTTTATCGACAATCAGACCCGTAAAAGGCTGAGTCAGAAACGCCAACACATTGTAAATCAGATAATCGCGCACGTTGCCAGTAGTCAAATAAAGGCAACACAAGCACAATGCATCTACGCAAAAATGCATCGTCGAGGCAAGGAGCGTGGAGAGGTGAGATTGAGCGTTCATAATTTTAAAAAAAATGGTAAAACCCGATTGCAAAGTTAATCATTTTTCTCAAAAAATACTTACCTTTGTCCCGTGTTACAAAACTCAAAGGCTATGAAAACATTACAATCCATAATACTCGCCGCTGCAATCGCCTTGCCGTCAATGGCTTGGGCGCAGGACGAGCACACCGTTACCTATTACGACAAAAACGAAACCGTCAAGAAGTCGGAGGGCGATATGAAGGACGGGCACGAAAACGGTCGCTGGACGTATTATTACCGCAACGGCAAAAAATACAAGGAGACCGACTTCTATATGGGCGTAGTGAACGGCCGCGTGGCGTTCTATTACGAAAACGGCAACCTTATGAACGAGGGAAACGTAGTCAACAACCGCACCACAGGCGCATACAAAGAGTATTACGAGGACGCCACATTGAAGGCGGAAGGTTTTTACGACAACAACAAGAAGGATTCGCTCTGGAAATATTACAACATAGTGGGTCGCCTCATCACCGTCGAAAACTGCAATGACGGGCAATGCATAATGCAGGACGCCTTCGACAATTCTGGCACACAGATGGTCAAGGACGGCAACGGCGAATTTAAGGCTTATTACCCCGACGAAAAGACCGTGCAGGAGCAGGGCAGTTACCGCGACGGATTGAAGGATTCGACGTGGACCACGTATTATCAAAACGGCAAAACCGCGTCCCTGATGACCTACAAGGCGGGCGAGCCGACGGGGCAAATATTCACTTATTATCAGAGCGGCGCAAAACGAAGCATCGAGAACGTTGAGGACGGCGAATACACCCACTGGTACGAAAACGGTCAGGTGAAGACCCACGGTTTTATGCGCAATTCGGAGCGCGACGGCAATTGGACCACGTACAGCGAGGACGGCAAACTTATGAGCCAGGGCAATTACAAAGTGGGACTCCGCGACGGCGTGCATCAAAATTTCTTCCCCGACGGCCGCCTCGAAAGCGAAATCACTTACAAACTCGGCAAGAAGGACGGACACGCCATTTGGTACACTACCGACACCACCGGCAAAAAACACCTCAAACACATCGAAGGCGAATTTAAAAACGACATCCAGAACGGCCATTGGATTTATTACCAGGCTGGCAACCAGATAGGCAACGAAGGCGAATACCTTGACGGCAAGATGTCGGGATTGTGGACGTGGTACTTCGACACCGGCGATGTCTGGAAGAAGGGCAATTACAAAAACGGTCTGCGCAACGGACTTTATACAGTATATTTTGAAAACGGCAAGGTGTATTACACGGGCGTTTTCAAGGACGACAAGGAGGAGGGACTCTGGAAACGTTACAACGAGAGCGGCAGACCCGAAATAGAAGGCTGTTTCCACGGCGGCAAGATGGATTCGATATGGAAGGAATGGTTTGACAACGGCGTCCTCCGCTACGAAATCACCTACAAAAACAATTTGAAGGACGGCCCCGTGATTTATTACGACGAGACCGGAATGAAGACGATGATAATCACCTTCAAGGAAGGCGCATACGACGGCAAATACACACAGTTTAATGAGACCGGCGTGGCTGTTGTGGATGGTCAATACGTAATGGACAAGAAAAACGGCGAATGGATTTACCGTCAGGCAGATAGCAAGATAATTAGGCGCGAGAATTACAACCTCGGACGCCCCTCAGGCACGTGGACTGAATATTACCCGAACGGCACACCGCAGACCCAAAAAAGTTTCAACAAAAACGGTGTCCTCGACGGCAAGTTTATGAAATTTGACCGCTACGGCAAGACCACATACGAGGCGTTGTATTCCAACGGCAAACTCACCCAAGTCCTCAAACAGCCCGGCGGCGCACAAAACAACCCCTACGGCGGTTACTAAACGAAAATTTTTCAAACGATAATTACCAATTATTTTTCGAAAATTATCAATATTTTTTTTTCAAAATCAATTGAAAAAATTTCGGTAATTTAAATAAAATTTTCGGTAATTTTTGTTCAAAAAAACAAAACGTTTCGTAGAAATTTTTGTTCAAAAAATATTGTTAATTAACGTTCAAAAAAAGGAAAATGAAAAAAATCAAGATTGCCGTTGACGGTCATTCGTCGTGCGGCAAAAGCACACTGGCAAAGCAGATTGCCAAACATTTTGGATTCACATACATCGACACCGGCGCGATGTACCGCACGATTGCCTTGTACGCAATGCGCAACGGTATGATTGCCCCCGACGACACCATCAACCAAGAGGCGTTGCAGGCTAATATCGGCAATGTCAAAGTGTCGTTCCTGAAAAACGGACACGCCGCATTGGACGGCGAAGACGTTGAAAACCAGATACGTACACTTGAAGTTTCGAGCAAGGTGAGCAAGATTGCCGCCCTCAAATTTGTCCGCGAGGCGATGGTGGACCTCCAACGCCTAATGGCTCAAAACGAATCTGTTGTAATGGATGGCAGGGACATCGGCACGGTGGTATTCCCCGACGCCGAACTCAAAATTTTCGTTACCGCCGACGACGAGGTGCGCGCCAAACGCCGCTACGACGAACTCACCGCCAAGGGCGAAGAGGTAACTTTGGAAGCCGTCCTCGCCAACCTCCGCGAGCGCGACCTCCTCGACACCACCCGCGAAGAATCCCCGCTCCGCAAGGCCGCCGACGCCATCCTGCTCGACAATTCGTTTATGACGAGGGAGGAGCAATTTGAAGTTGCGAAAAACTTTGTGGAAAGGACGATGCAAGAATAAAGTCGAACAATTGGCTGTCTAAAAAGGCATATTTAGACAGCCAATTATTTGTTTAATCTTCAATTATCATCCTTGGCATTTCCACCACTCCCAATTCGGAGTTGAAAAGCCTCAGCACTTTGCGAAAGTTTGGTCAATTCTTTCATAAATCCTTATTTTTTTGTCTGCAAATATAACAATATTTATATTATATCGGGTATATTTTGAGTGAAAAATATGAAAAATTTGTAGTTTTATATCAGTAAGGGTATAAAATATGGTGTGAATGGGTTGATTATACCTGATTAGGTATAAAAAATTTTTTTTACAAAGAAGGTTTGGTGGTTCTAAAAAGTTTTCATATTTTTGTAACGATTCTCCGCCCTACGCTAATGCGGCGGAGGGACGATATATATCAGGCGTTTATTACGCTTTGTTTTTGACTCTCTGAAATTCGCAAAATTTTATATGTATGTAGCCAAAAACTTAGCAACGATAAGCGCGCGTTGGCGTGTAATATTGGTATGCAATTTTTTGTATGCCTTTGTTATACACATACGGCGTGAGGATTCGTTGCTCGGTTCGGCTACACGGGTATTGCGAAACCTCAGAGAGTGGAAACGAGCGATAATAAGGATTCCACGCTTTTTTTGTGCCGGTCTGAAATTGGAATCTCATCAGGCCTCAAATATTTCGGGCAATGAGCATACACATCGGGCAGAGAATAAAGGAAGAACTTGAACGTCAAGGACGCTCAAAAGTTTGGCTTGCAACCACTATTAACCGTTCTCGTACAGCGTGTTATAATATTTTTAAAAATCCAACCATCGACACTGAACTACTTATTTTAATCAGCAAAGCCTTAAACCACGATTTTTTGATAGACTTGTCTGCCGACGCCAAAGTGTCGGAAAAATGACACACTTACGTAAAGAAATTCCGACATATCTGTAAAGAAATTCCGACGCAAGATGTTTTGTGAGGTTTTGGAAGGGGTGTAACTTTGCCACCGAGAATTAAAACTCAAATTTCATTAACTGTTAAACAAAATAAATTATGAACGTAAACAAAACAATTTTCAAAGCGTTGGTGGCATTGATGGTCATTATGCTTGGAGTCAACTTCAACGCCGAGGCGCAGTTGGGCGGATTGCTCAACAAGGCAAAGGAGAAAGTTGTCGGCGGCGGAACCGGCAAGAATCAGAAGGAAGTAGAAGCCTATATTGAACAGATGAAGGCTTTCGTCCCCAAGCCCGGACAGACACCCAACGCCACAATCAAGATGGACGGCAAGGAAGTTGCAACTTGGGACGGCGCGAAGAACGAACTCACACTCAAAACCAACAATGGCGGCTTCACGTCGGGTACGGTGCTGAAAGTGGATGGCAACACCGGCAAGGTAACCGATGCAAGCGGCAAGGCAATGGGTTCGCTGAGCGCAACGGCTGTCGAATCGCCCAATTTGGGCGTGCTGCAATTGAAGGAACACATTAGTCATTACTCTTTGGGGTACACGTCAAGTTATCAACCTGTAACCATTGATAGGCTTCGCGGTTACGACATCATTATGCAGTCCACTAAGCAAGAAGTGTTTGGTTCTGATTTCAGACTGCCTATTCACGATGGAAACAAACCCGGCAAGGGCACCACCATTTTCATTTGGGAAGACCAAGAATACAGTTTCAAATTCGCCGATCATACCTTCGTGGTATCCGACAACAAGGTGGGTTCAGCACTCCCCATCTACGTTGCAAGTCTGATGATGACTCAGGTAGAATACACGAAAGCGCAGGTATCGAGGATGCTTGGCTATGACACCGAGAAGACGTACACCACCAAAGAACTGGAAGATATGATTCGTTGGAAGGACGACGAAACCGAGGCGCAAATCAAGAAAATCGAAGAAGGCAAAACATACGGAGACAGCCGCGTCAAGGGCGCAAAGGTTGCTGCAATCGGTCTGAAAAGCGAATGGTGGCAACAAACGAGGGTGGCCAACCAAGGCAAGTTGACCGAATACAACTACAAAGCGTATGACATCGACTATTGGGTTGTTTACGAACTTCCTGATGGTAAAAACAAGGTCGCATTTTATAAGATGCTCAAAAACTGGAACGACGACGGTGCTTACGGTCGAGACAAATGCACTGGCTTCCACGATGTTACCGACTGGGTACGCAAATAATTTCTCTGTTTGAACTACTCACAATCAATATAAAAACGGACGGCGAAAAATTTTTGCCGTCCGTTTTTTATGGTATATTTTTATAATTTCGGGGGTTCACACACCCCGACTTTTATATAACGTCTTTTCAGGACTTAGTTTCCGAAGAATGGTGCAATCTACCGTCGCAAACCAAGCCCCAATGGGGCAAAATAAAAAAGGCGGGGCGTGTTAACCCCCGAACAATAAAATTTGCAATACCAGAAAAGAGATACAAGTTTTAACATTTTTTCATACAAATGATCGAACAGAGAAATATGTTTTTATATAACTTTGCGTGAGACAAAACATAATATACAATGACATTTGACAAAATAAATGGAAAAGGTAAGAAACTTTTTGATAAGCGAAGGTGTATTTGACGAAGATAGTTTTAACGAATATCAACAGGAGGTAGAATTATGACACAGCAAGAAGCTATCAACCGTTTGTCCCGTTATCAGTCGGACTCTCCTTCCGCGTGGCGAGGCGAGGAAGCAAAACGTATGTCCGCTAAGAAACAGGGATGGCTGCAATATTCTCGCAAAATAGCCATTAAGGTTGCTTTGGCGATGCAGTGTCAGAATATTTCGCGTCAGGATTTGGCGGAGCGTATCAAACGCCCAGTTTCATACGTTTCAAAACTGTTGAAAGGCGAGGTTAACTTTTCACTTGACGAAATTTGTGAGTTGGAAAACGCACTGAATGTCGCTATTTTGCAGTATGAATTTGCGTAATAATTTGGATAATTAATACAATATCAATAACAGAAAATTTTATCCGCATCCTTGCCGCGCTCGAATATAATTATTACCTTTGCATTTCTACAAAACAAACATTTTTAGCAAAATGCAAATAGACATCGACCCTAACGCCGGATTTTGTTTTGGCGTTACCAATGCCATCGACAAGGCGGAGGCGGAGATTGCTGCAAGCGGGCGGCTGCTCTGCCTCGGCGAAATGGTGCATAACCACGAGGAGACCTCGCGGCTCGAAAAAAAAGGTATGCAGACCATCACATACGACGATTTTGCAGCGATGCACGACACCACCGTACTCCTCAGGGCGCACGGCGAGCCGCCGTCCACATACCAAATCGCCCGCCAAAACAACATCCACATCATCGACGCCACCTGCCCGATAGTATTGAGGCTTCACCGCCTCATCCAGGCCAACGCACAGGCGCACACCGACGCGCAGACAGTAATCTACGGCAAAAAAGACCACGCCGAGGTTGTTGGGCTTGTAGGGCAGGTGAACGGCGCGGCAATCGTAATCTCCGACGAAAGCCAAATCTCCGCCATCGACTTCCACAAGGACATTATGCTCTATTCGCAGACCACGATGAACCATCACAAATACAACGAGATAGCCGACAAGATAAGCCAACAGTTGCACGCGACATCGCCCCATCTGTCGTTCCAAAAATACGACACGGTATGCAAATCGGTGGCGCACCGCGAGCAAAAACTCTCCGACTACGCCACGAGCCACGACACCATATTATTTGTGGCGGGGGCCAACAGCAGCAACGGCAAATACCTCTACAACACCTGCCGCACCGCCAACCCGCGCACACATTATATAACAAGCGTCAACGACCTCAGCGAGCAAATGCTCATCGGCGCAGACATCATAGGAATCACCGGCGCAACCTCCACGCCCAAATGGCTCTTGCAACAAGTGGCAGAAAAGGCGGCATTATTGTCAGAAAAAAAATAAATTTTGTCCATAATAGAAAAGTTTATTAACTTTGCGCAAAAGTATATAAACAAGATTTTACACAACAATGTTTGGACAGCATAGAATAGCCGTAATAGGCGGCGGAAGTTGGGCGACGGCGATCATAAGCCTCCTCACTAACAACGTCAAGGAAGGCAACAAGGTCAATTGGTACCTCCGCAAGAAGGAGCACATCGACTATGCCATCAAGCACGGCCAAAACCCTAAATACCTTAATTCTCTGATTCTTGACACCGACAAGATAGAGTTTTACAACGACTTGAACGATGTCATCAAGAAGTCGGACACGTTGATTTTTGCCGTACCGTCGGCGTTCATCGAGAGCACGATGAGCCAATTTGACGGCACGTTGGAAAACCACGTCGTAGTATCGGCCATCAAGGGTATGATACCCGACAAAAACACGATTATGGCGGATTATTTCCACGACGTTTACAATGTCGATTTGGAAAAAAACTTCTGCGTCCTCGCCGGCCCGTGCCACGCGGAGGAGGTGGCGTTGCAAAGGCTCTCGTACCTTACAATTGCCTCCAAAAACCTCAGCACCGCCGAAGAAATCGCCAACTGCCTCGAATGTAAGTATTTGAAGACCTCAATCACCGACGACATCTACGGCACGGAATACGCCGCAGTGTTGAAAAACGTGTTTGCCATCGCAGCCGGCATCTGTTCGGGCTTGGGTTACGGCGACAATTTCTTAGCGGTATTGATGTCAAACGCAATCCGCGAGATGAAACGATTTGTAGATACCGTACACCCAATCACCCGCGACATCAAATCGTCGGCGTACCTTGGCGACCTTTTGGTGACGGCATACTCCAAATTCAGCCGCAACCGCACCCTCGGCGTTATGCTCGGACAGGGATACTCGTTGCAGAGCGCACTATTGGAGATGAAGATGGTGGCGGAAGGCTTCTACGGCAGCAAGTGCATCCACCAAATCAACGAAAAATACAACATCGAACTCCCGATTTGCAACGCCGTTTACAACATCCTGCACAACGGCACGCCCGTCGGATTCGAGATAAAACTGTTAATAGACAAGATTAGATAATTTTTTAAACATTTTTATACTAAAAATTGTTGCCATATCACAAAGGTTGTTTAATTTTGCGGCAAACAACTCACAATGACGGACAAAAATATGGATACCAACATAACCGAATTTGAGGACATAAGGCCATACAACGACAGCGAAGTGCCGGCGGCCATCGAAAGGCTGCTTGCGGAGCCGGGGTTCAGGAAGACAGTCAAATATTTCTTCCCGGACGTTCCTGTTGCCGAAACCGAGCAAAAACTCCGTAGCATCAAGACCGTCAAGGACTTCCAGCGGAAGTTCATCGCCGTACTTGTAACGGGCATAGAGAAGATGACCACAAGGGGAGTTACCTTCAACGGACTCGAAAACATCCCCGAAGGCAAAGGATACCTCATCGTGTCCAACCACCGCGACATCATCCTCGATTCCGCCATACTCAACACGCACCTTGCGCTCTTAGGCAGGGACACATCGGAGATTGCCATCGGGTCCAACCTCCTGATATTCCCGTGGATTACCGACTTGGTAAAACTCAACCGCACATTCGTAGTAAAGCGCAACCTCTCCGTCAAGGAATTGATGGTAAGTTCGATGATACAGTCGCGATACATCCGGCAGACCATCATCGACCGCAAGACATCCATCTGGATAGCGCAGCGCGAGGGTCGCACCAAAAACGGCGACGACAAGACACAGGGCAGCGTCCTCAAAATGTTCAATATGGCGGCAGAAGGCGACGTCGTAAAGAGTCTCATCGACCTCAACATCGTCCCGATGACCATATCCTACGAATACGACCCCGTGGACGTCCACAAGGTAAAGGAGCAATACAACAAGATGATAGACACCACCTTCAAGAAAAACAAGGTGGACGACGTTACTGGTATGCGCGAAGGCCTTTCGTGGAAGAAGGGGCGCGTAACCGTAAACCTTGGCAAGCCCATCAACGACCAACTCGCCCTGATGCCCAAAGCCCCCAACAAAAACATCCAGTACGACGAAATCGCAAAACTCATCGACAAGGAGATTTACAAGGGCTACACGCTATACCCCATCAACTACGTCTGCGCCGACATATTGACCGGCACGGAGCAGTTTGCTGACCACTACACCGACGCGGAACACGACGAAGCCATCGAATATTTTGACCAGCAATGCGAAAAATTTGAGGGCGACATCCCATTGCAGCGCAAGATGCTGATGCAGATATACGCCAATCCGGTGTTCAATGCGGAAGGAATAGCAATTCCACAATAATTAAGACTTAATAATCCATTGCAACCATACACACAGTTTTGTGAATATTATTTCATAAAACTGTGTGTTTTTTTATAAAATAATAATATCTTTGTGGCTGAGAATAATTATTTATCCATACATTTATTTTTATTATATCCAATGAAAAGATTTATATTCAATTATGCAATCATTTTGGCAATGTTGTGCGCTGCGATTCCGTCGCAAGCACAGCGACAGACGACATTGCTGAACGCCGACTGGAAATTCTCTCTCGGACACGCACTGTCTTTCGAGAAGAATTTTATGACCGGCACTCGCTACTTCAACTACCTCACCAAGACAGGCTATGGCGACGGCGCAACAGCCACCGACTTCGACGACCGCTATTGGCGCAACGTCAATCTGCCGCACGATTGGGCGGTAGAAGTGCCATTTGCCCCCGACGCGAGCCACAGCCACGGCTACAAGACTGTCGGCTACAAGTACCCCGAAAACTCTGTCGGATGGTATCGCAAGCACCTCCAAATCCCGCAGAGCGACCTCGGCAAGAAGATTTCGCTGCTGTTTGAGGGCGTGTTCCGCAATTCGGAGGTATGGGTCAACGGCTTCTACCTCGGCAACGAGCAGAGCGGCTACCTCGATTTTCAGTACGACATCACCGACTACATCAACTACGGCGGCGACAACGTAATTGCCGTCCGAGCCGACGCAACCCTCGAAGAAGGCTGGTTTTACGAAGGCGCGGGCATCTACCGCAACGTATGGCTCGTCAAGACCAATCCCGTACACATAGCCAAGGACGGCGTGTTCGTTACCACCAACATCAATGGCAACAATGCCGATGTTGACATCCGCGTCAACGTGCTTAATGAAGACCTCAGTAAGCACAATGTCGCCCTCTCGGTGGCTATCAAGGACAGCCAAAACAAGACGATAGCCACGATGGAAATCCCCGAATACGAAATCAGGAGCAACTATCACCACGACTATTTCAAGCAATTGAAGGTGAGCAACATAGAATTGTGGTCGCCCTCCTCGCCCACCCTCTACACGGTGGAAATTGCAGTCAATTCCGACGGAAAAAACATCGACAAGACCACAACGCGCATCGGATTCAGGACGTTGGAATTTACCAGCGACAAGGGCTTCTTCATCAATGGCAAACACCTCAAAATAGTCGGCTCCAACATCCACCAAGACTTTGCCGGAGTGGGCTGCGCCGTTACAAAGCCGTTGCAGATAGAGAGAGTCAAGATGTTGAAATCGTGGGGCTTCAACGCCATCCGCACCTCGCACAACCCCGTCAATGTGGATTTGCTCGACGCCTGCGATTCGCTCGGAATGTTGATTTTGGAGGAGACGAGGCTCGAAGGCATCAACGATTACCACAAATCGCAACTCCGCCGTATGATAGAGCGCGACCGCAACCATCCCTGCATCATTGCGTGGAGCGTTGGCAACGAGGAATGGCAGATAGAATCCAACATCTACGGCGAGCGCATCACGCGCACCATCCAAGCCTACGCCAAGACCATCGACTCCTCCCGTATGTACACAGTTGCTGTGAGCGGCGGCTGCGGCTACGGTTCGTCGGAGAGCATAGAGTTGATGGGGTTCAACTATTTGGCACAGTGCGACATACCTAAATATCGAGAGAATCATCTCCACCAACCGGGCTGGCTCACCGAAGAGACATCAGGCTGCGGCACGAGGGGCATTTATCGCGCCGATTCCGCCAACTGCCACATACCGCAGTTTGACCGCGCCGGCGGCACGTCCATCGAACGCGGCTACAAATTCTGTATGGAGCAGGAATGGATGGCGGGTCTGTTTTATTGGACGGGCTTCGACTATCGTGGCGAACCGACACCATTCTCCTACCCCGCCAACGGAAGTTATTTTGGCATCCTCGACCAATGCGGATTCCCCAAGGACGCGGCGTACTACATTTTGGCAAACAACACCGAAAAGCCTGTGGTTCACGTACTTCCGCACTGGAATCACGCGGGACACGAAAAGGAGCAAATAGATGTCTGGGCGTATTCCAATTGCGACGAAGTGGAACTGATTGTCAACAAGAAATCCGCTGGCCGTCAAAAAGTTACCAAATACGGACATTGCTCCTGGAAGGTGAAATATCAGCCCGGTTCAATCACCGTGAAGGGCTACCGCAAGGGCGTAATGGTGGCGCAAGAAGTTGTTACGACGTCCGACGCCGCCAATAGATTGCAGTTGACAGCCAACAAAACCACCTTCGACAAGAAAAAGGACGACATCATCCTCGTTACCGTAGAAGCCAAAGACAGCAAGGACATTGCCGTCCCCGACGCCAACAACAAGGTAACATTCTCAATTTCAGGCCCCGGACAGATAATTGGCGTTGGCAACGGCGACCCTTCCTGCCTTGAAAACGACCGCGAATACGAGCAGGGAATTGGATTGAAAATCAACGCCCTGCAAGAAATCACCGTCAAAGATCTCAATAATTGGCAATCGGAAATTGCAGCCGCCAACGCATCCGACTGGCGCGCACCGCTCGTCTATGACCGCAAGGAGCGTTGGGATTATTACCACGACACATTGCTTGTGGTGAAGGCGGAGTTCAACATCGAGGATTTCGCTGATAATGCTACATTTATGCTCTATTCCAAGAGCATCCTCCTCGATCAGGACATCTACATCAACGGCACTAAAATCGCCTCCAAAATCAAGCGCGACGCGCCGCAAGAGTTCGCTCTCGACCGCAAAATCCTCAAACAAGGCGTCAACACGGTCTATTACGTCGGCAAAAAAATCCGCAAGTCATCACAATGGGACGAACCCAACACCGACCTCGGCACTATTGGCGAGCGCATCCCCGCCGCCCAATACAGCCGCAGCCTCTTTTCCGGCAAGGCTCTCGTCGTAATCAAGACCAACGGCAAGCCAGGAACAATCACGCTCACAGCACACAGCGACGGATTGAAGGAAGGTAAGATTTCGATTAAGTAAACGAGGCGAACAACGATAGATACATAAAAAACCGCCGCGTAATGTTCAACACTACGCGGCGGTTTTATTTTTTTTCGGGGCCCGTGCGCTCACGCACACGGCTTGGTGATTGCGCCCCGTTGGGGGTACTTAGTATGGTTATCTCTATTAGAAGAATTCCACGTCGTTGTCGTCATCGGAATCATCTTCGAGGTCGACGTCTTCGCCGATAGCTTGCTGGTGGATGATGCGCTCGCTCTCCATCGTGTAACGCTCCTCGAGGGTCTTGAGGTTGTCAGCCTTGTTGTTGCGGAGGACGCTGATGGTATTGTTGTCGAGCTTGGAGTAGATGTTGTTGAGCTCCGTGACGATTTCGAGCATTATCTTCTCAAAGAAGTCGTAATACTTCACCTGCTCCACCGACGATTTGATTTCGCTGCTGAGGTTGAGGCTCAGCTTGGAATTGTTGGTGAGTATCTGCTCAATCTTCTGGTTGTGGTCCTCGATGGAGAGTAGCAGCGACGAAATCTTGCTGGAGATGCTGCGCAGGTTGGCGGAGATTTCGTTTTCAGAATCTTCGTGGTTGATTTCCTGGAGCTTCTTGCTGATATTCTGCGCCTGGCTGAAGAATAGCACAACGTCGTTGAGGTTTTCGGAGATGGTGTCCACGAGCTGCGTCACCTCGCCGGTGATGCGCGAAAGGCTGTCGCCCGAAGTGCTCTCGGCGATGTTGGAGAGGATGGTCTCCACACGCTCGTTGATGCCGTCGTAGAGAGTCTTGATTTCGCTCACGCGCTCCTGCTTCTCCTCTATGGTGGAGGAGATGATGTCTATCTCGTTGCCAAAGTCCTCGTTGGCACTGATAAGGCGTTTGAGGACGGTGGTGGTGCCGCGCAGACGGTCTTGCACGTCCTTGTAATAGCTGTCGGTGATGTCGTTGTCGCCTACAAACTCGTTGCTGAGCTGCGAGATTACGCTCATATCCTCGCTGATGTCCCAGAATTTGCGCATTATCACTGCAAAAGCCTTCTGGTACTCCTTGTTGGTATTGATGAGCTGAGCCACCTGTACGCCCGCGATGTCCCTGATTTGCAGGAATTGCTGCGCCTGCTCGCTGAGGTCTATCTTGCCCGATTCGTCAGTCTTGAGGTCGAGGGCTGAAAGCTCCTTGATGATATTCTTGTGGGTCTCCTGCACGTGCTCCATCTTCTGACGGATGATGTCGTGGTACTGGAGGTTCATAATAATCTTGTTGACGCTATCAAAATAGCTCTGCGTGCGCTTGGTAAGCTCCGGCATCTTGCGGGCGGCTTCGGTCTGTTTTTCCTTCAGGAGCAATACCGAATCGTTGATCTGACCCGTCACGCGGTCGATGTCGAGGATGTTTTTCTTGCGGATTTCGATGAGCTTGCCCGAGGAGAGGCGCGTCACATTCTTGACCATAAGGAGCGACTCGGATATTTTGGGCAGAATCATCTTGAGCTTGTTGATTTCGGCCGTTATCCAGTCGATGTACTCGGCGATGCAGCTGAGCTTGGGGTCGCTCGAATATGCCACGTTGAGCTTCAAGTTCACGAGCAGGAAGTTGAGGGTCAGGATGTTGAGGTTGAAGTTTTTCAAGGGGACAAATACTAAGTTCAACGACGTCAACATCTTCTCCAAGCCGCGAATGCTCTTCAAAATCTTGTTTTTGAACATATTGATGCGGCTATTGAGCGAGTACTGCACATTGAGCAGCTCCTCAAAAAACTTGTCGTGCTGATTGCCAGCAATGATGTCGTATATCTGTTCGGTCTGCCCGGAGATTACCTTCGCGTCCTGGTAAAACTTCTTCAGGTAATTGTTCAACGAGAGGAAGTCCTCCGCCGAACATTCCGTCAACGCGGTGA
>JAEEGK010012238.1_pt1 | contig 19532 bp, 13 predicted proteins | sample 8958771 | NCBI WGS metagenome assembly JAEEGK01 (sample SAMN16246547, study PRJNA631951) | gut metagenome | biome: gut microbiome; feature: rumen; material: SC-attached | host: Bos | place: Iran: Karaj | collected 2018-10
GTTTCGGTTGGATGTGTGGTGTCGGGGTTAGTTGGCTGGTGGTGGCGAGGTCGGCTTATTTTACGTTGTTCAGTTCATCGAAAAACTCTTTGGTATAAATAGCCGATGGATCTTTTCCTGCTTTCTTCAGCTCTTCTATCCTTTCCATTATACGCAATTTTAATTTGTGATCCGTATCCAGCTTGTACAACATTTCAAGAGCTTCGTCTCCCTCGCCGAAATGCTCCAGAGCATATTTGCACCTGAGGTAACTCCAGTAATATTCCCTGGCTTCCTCATAATGCTTCAGCTCTTTTTCCAGCTGATTTTTGCGGGCGGGGAGTTCGGCGTATTCCTGTCCGCAACAGTCGAGCAAAAGCCTATCCAATGCATAAAAGATTTCAAGCTTGTCATCCTGAAAAGCCCATTCGTATGCCTTATCAAGAAGTTTTTTCCTGCGAATCTCGTCTTTTTCGTTTTTTATTTGTTGTGATAAATCAATATACACATTGTCAAGTCTCATTGTGATTGTGTTGATTTTGTGTATTATTTCGATTATCGGTTTGTCATCAAAAATCCAATCCGGGTATGCCTTTATATAGGAATTGATGATGTTTTCAGTATATATTGGATCAACCTTAAAAGTCTTTTGAATCAATTCCATGAACTCTTTCTGAGGAACCGGATAACATCCGAGATAAGTGAAAGCATAAAAAGCACGCCCCTGGAGTTTTTTGTTTTCCGATCCCTTTTCCATATCTGAAATGTAATCTTGAATTGTTTTCGTGAAAATATTGGTCATATCGCTTTTTTCAAGCACGTATGCTTTGCGAAACTTCTCAAGACGGTCCTCGGTCTCGGGGCATTTCTCTCCTTCTTCAATGTCGATATCATCTAATGTCATCCAAAAATCCATTGCCTCAAAGAGTGATTCCGCGATTTCTTCAGGCGTTGTTTTCTTCATGACGATGCGGAGGTCGCGCAGGATCAGATCGCCGTCGTCGCGGTTAAGCAGAAGCCCCTGCGGTGCGTAACCTTTCCTGGCAAACGTGACGTCAATACGGTCGCCTTTCCCCTCGAAACGGAAAGAGGAATTGATGGTCTCATCGAAAGATTGTAACTCGGAGTACCGATTTTCCGCTCTTCGGCGCGAAAATGTCACGTAGGCGGAAACCCCATTCATGGCGTTTCCCTGATCGTCCGCGATCGTCCCCTCGATGTGGATTGTTGTCCGTTGTTCCTGCGAGCACGCCGTTATGGATGCGACTAACGCAAGGAAGCCGCCGCAGAGGATCGCGGCGATGGTGCTGACCGATTTGTATTTCATGTTATATTCTCCGTGGTGTCGGGATTAGTCGGCCGGGGGTGGTGAGAGCGACAGGCTACGGATTGAGCGGGTGGATCGACTTGTAATCACGCTCATAGACAGAGGGAAGGAACGTGTGCAGAAGGAAAGGAACGGATTCAGGATGATAGGGGTTCCCTATCCATGGATGGGAGAAGATAAAGACCCCGTGATCCGATGAGTTCGTCCGGTAGGTCCGTTCGGTGACTTCCCGGATCGTATAGCCCCGTTCCTTCAGGATCTTTTCGACGGCCTGATAATTCTCCGTGTTGTCCTGATACATATTGATCACGCGAAGTTTTTTGTCCTTGATGTGATAGATGAAAAGCACGTTGCGGAGCCGGTCCAGCATCCAGAAGAACCGGTATTGCATGGTTTCCGAATCGAGGTTCAAAGCCGTCGTGATGAAAAACTCCCGGTCCAGCATGGCCTTCAGCTCCATTTCCGAGGGGACGTTGTGCTCGGCATCCTCGAAGGAAATACAGATGTCGCGCGCTTCGTCGTTATCCCGATAGTAAGATCGGAGAGGACTGTCCTTCTTCACGATCGTTGCCTTGTCCTGATGGAATAGGGCGACTTTGTTTACCGCGAAACCGCCCTGTTTCAGCAGGCGGACGATGGCGTCGTTGCAACGGTTCATGGCGGCGGCGTCCGGACGGGTCAGATTGCTCCGGTCGTCCCATGTGTATGCGACAAACATGCAGCGGTCAGACGAAAAGACGCTGAGACAGACTTTCATCGCGCCATCGCATTCCGTAAACGGCGCATCGAAGCCATCCCTGACGAGATACTGCCCTTCTGCTTCCAATTCCCGGTTCAGCCGGATATGCCTGTATGCGCGATTCACGGTAATCCTGGCATAATACTTGTGATCGTACGAGCGATACACCGTAGCACAGTCAAAAAACTCAAGCGCCAGAGTTTCCGGCAGATGCAGGGTCTGAGCAATGTTTTGTTCCGTCATCCGACTGTCGTCCGGATGGGAAAAATCGATCCTGTAAACGATTTCTCCGTAGGAACCGCCGTCGCTCTCGGTCATGAACTGCTCGTCGATCGAAAGCACGGCGAAACCGACCAGCGTCACCGCGAGGCAGCCGGATAAAAACGGCACGGAAAGGACGGAAACGGCCAGAAAGAACAGGAAACGCAACTTATTCATCGAAAGACACCACATAGTTCAGGATGCCGTCTTCCCAGTAGTCCCCGTCAGGACCGAGAGCATTGAAGTACAGGAACCGGAAGCCTTTTTCGCTGAGTGTCTTCCGCACCGTTCCGCTCTCGCTCACGGTCCTGTCCGGGGACTCCGTCACGGAAAAATGGTTCCGCTTCAGGGCCGAGACTAGCAGCTCGAAGTTGTTCGTGTTCCCCCGGAACATGTCGACCAGCCGGATGACTCCCGTCTGCCTGTTGTAGAGGATTACGCAGCGGCGGAAGATGTCATACATGCAGAAATCGTCGATCCCCATTTCCCGGTTCCTGACCATGATCGCAATCGGGAAAAAGAATTCGTTTTCCAGCGCTTTTTTCAGTTCGAGTTCGGACGGTGCTTTCCCGGCGCTCGTTTTTACGAAGAATTCCGCGACCTTGTAATCGGGATCATCTCCCTCCGCCTCTTCCCTGTTGTACAGGACAAGCCGGTCGACCGCGTATCCTTTGCTCCGCATGACGTTCTTCACCTGCTCGTTGAGGTCGAGAATCGCCTCGTCGGAAAACCCGTCCCGTGATACGCCATGGTTCGAATTCCAGCTGTAACGCAGAAAGATCGTGTTTTCCTGCGGGAAGCAGCAGAAACTCATCTCGACTTTCGGGTCCTGGTGGAGATGCCGCCCCTCAAACGACTCCTTCAGCATGTACTGTCCTTCGTTTTCGAGGGAGTTATCAAGCCTGAACTGATCCGGCGCGAAGGTCGTGCCCTTGTCCCATTCGGAATAATCCGGCGCTTCGAAGATGCCGAGTGACGTTGTTTGGGTAAAGTAGTCCGAAAAGACGCTTTTCAGCTCGTCTTCCGACGCGGTTCCGCCGTTCGCGGGCGTGTACTGAATCTTGAAAACGATCTCTCCATAGGTCGTCGTGCAGGAGCAGATGAGGCTGCATAACGCGAGCGCTGCGGCGCAGATACGGATCTTTAAGCCATGGAAGCAATCCGACAATCGACTTGTCTGTATCGGCTGACGCATGGTTCCGGGCTCCTTGGTTGTGCTTGATTCGGATCAGAAGCTGTAATCCGTGTAGGTCTTTTCGTAGCAGTAATCTCGGAACGACGGGTCATAGGTCCAAATCCGGGAATCGTTTCCCCTGGCGACGCCGACGGTACCGTCGCCGCGGACGAAACGTCCGGTAGCATCCTTGTGGTTGTCGACGCCGTCGCAGGCAACGGGGGACAATGCAGAGTTGCTGCCCTTGAGACCGTCGCACCAGTTGTAGGAAACATGGCCCAGAACGCTTTGTCCCTCCTTCGCGGCTTCGATGCCTTCTTTGCTGGGGCAGACATAAAGCTTCGGGAAACACATCAGATCCGCTTCGCGGAGGAGTTCGAGACTTCTGCCGCTCTCGGCATCCAGCCATTTCGGCGCGCTGATCCTGGACGTGGTCGGATACCAGTCGTCATAACACAGGGAATACTGAAAAAAAGCCTTGCCGATTAGGGCAAGATGGCTGACGCAGTCCGCCTGTCTGGCTCTGGCTCCCCAGCCGCAATCAGTCCTCGTGTTGAGCACGGTAAACAGCGCAAATGCGAGCAAGGCGGCGGTCGCGATCACGATGAAGAGCTCGTTTCGATTGTTCATGAGTGCGTCCTTATCAAGGATGGCGAGGGAAAAAGGTATGACATCGTGTTTCAGAAAATATCGGTCACGAACACCCTCAACGACAACGAGCGGCATTCGTTCTAACTCTACTTTAACATCTATTCCGGGAAAAGTCAAGTCGCTTTCTTACCATGTTTGAAACTATTTTCAACTTTACAATGCCGAATTAGGACGCCGCCGGGCATCTTTGCCCGACGGCCAATTTGCTATCCAGTTTTTTAACTGCTCGAATTCGACCAGTTTAAAAGTGAAGCTGGACTGAATTCTTTTGTTTTACCGCCCCAAAACGTGGGCAAAGGAAACAAATTGCTTACGTCCTCACCTTGTCAGCGATGAAGACAAGGCGCATTTTGCCGTCTTCGGCGGGAAGTTTCAACTGGTTACAAATTGTAACGGGTTCGCAACTTTCTAATTCGGAGAATTATTTCTTCAGCGTGTCGGCGATGACGGAGCAGATGCGATCGATGTCCTCGGCCTTGAGGTACGGGTGCATCGGCAGCGCGAAGATGTCGGCGGCGCAGGCTTCGGCGACGGGCATGTCGCCCTTCTTGTAGCCGAGGTATTCGGTCGCGCCGAGCAGGTGCATCGGGATCGGGTAGTAACGCGCGGTCGGGACATCGGCGGCCTTCAGGGCGGCCTGGATCTCGGCGAACTTGGGCGAACGCGGGCAGAACTGCGCGTAGACGGAGACGCAGCCTTCGGGGATGGTCTGGACGGAGACGAGGCCCTTCAGCCCGGCGCGGTAGCGGTCGGCCACGACCTGGCGCATTTCGACTTCGCCGGGGAAGAGTTTGAGCTTGGCGAGGAGGACGGCGGCCTGGATCGTGTCGCAGCGGGCGTTCAGGCCCAGGCGGACGTTGTTGTAACGGTCCTCGGCGCTGCGGCCGTGCACGAGGATGGAGTAGAGCTTGTCGTACAGGTCGTCGTCGTCCGTGAAGACCGCGCCGCCGTCGCCGTAGCATCCGAGCGGCTTGGCGGGGAAGAAGCTGGTGCAGCCGATGGTGCCGAGGGCGGGGGCGCGTTTGCCGCTCGGGTCGACCGCGCCGAACGCCTGGCAGGCGTCCTCGATGATGGCGAGTCCGTGAGCGTCGGCGAGCGCCTTGATGGCCTTGTAGTCGGCGGTGAGGCCGAAGAGGTCGACGGGGATGATGGCCTTCGGTTTGAGCTTGCCTTCGCGTTCGACCTTCAGGATGGCTTCTTCGAGCTTGGCGGGGTCGATGTTGTACGTGCCTTCGTCGATGTCGGCGAAGACCGGGGTCGCACCGACGAGCGCGATGGTCTCGACCGTGGCGAAGAACGTGAACGGCGTGGTGAAGACGGCGTCGCCGGGTCCGATTTCGAGCGCCATGAGCGACATCAGCAGGGCGTCGGTGCCGCTGGAGCAAGCCAGCGCGTGCTTGACTCCGGCGTATTCGGCGAGCTGTTTTTCGAGTTCGGCGATCTCGGCGCCGAGGATAAAGTGGCCGCTTTCCAGCACGCGGTCGATTCCGGCGTGGATTTCATCGCGGATCAGATTGTATTGATACTTCAGGTCGATGAACGGGAGCATAGTCGGCACCTCCTCGGAGTCGGGTTGAAATGTTATCTAATAATATACACCCCGAACGCGCGAAAAACAAGCTGAGGATTGCGGATTGCACACCATTCCCGGAGAGTTTTTCCGTGTGGACGGCGATCCGGTCCGCTGCACGGCAGATGCCCGCGAGGTCACTGCAGGTTCATCGCCGTGGGCTGAGTGGAGTTCGGCGGGTACACGGTCGGGACCTGCAGCGGATAATTGCTGTCGACGGAGCCGATGCGACGCGAGATCGGCCAGAAGACGAAGAACGCGCGGCCGATGATGTTCTTGACCGGGAGCGGGCCCCAGTCGCGGCTGTCGAGGCTGTTTGCGGTGTTGTCGCCGAGCGCGAAGCAGCAGTCGTCGGGCACGGTGAGCTCCACGCCTTCCTCGAGGCGGCCCATGCCCATGTGTCCCTGGTAGCCGCCCAGTCCGGAGTAGATCTTGGTGAACGCCGGATTGAACCATTCCGCCGGGCGGAACGTGTTTTCGTTCTTCGGGCGGATATAGAGGTGGCCGTCCTGGATTCTGAGCGTGTCGCCGGGGAGCCCGGCGAGGCGCTTGATGTAGTAGTAGCCGGACAGCGGCATCCCGTGCGAGTACAGTCCCTCCGTGTTGAACACGAAGACTTCGCCGCGCTTCAGCGGCTTGAAGTGGATGGACACGCGGTCGACGAAGAGATGGTCGCCGGATGACAGCCAGCCGTCGAACACGGTTTCGTCCTGCCGGTACGTCCGGCTCCGCGGGTCCTCCGGGAGATAGCGGAAGATGTTGTCGCGCGGCTCGGTGCCGGGGATCAGGAAATCCTCTCCGCCGAGTTTGAGGATGGAGCCCTCGCGGTAGAAGCTGCCGGGATGCAGCAGCGAGGGGATCAGCGAAAGCCACGGCCGGAGGACCGGCACGGGATCGGCGTCGACCGTGGCGTAGTCGCGCGGCGAGACGACCTTCGCGTTGGAGGCTCCGAGCGGGGTGAAGAGCTTCACGAGGGGGCTCCGGTGCGGCTCGGACGCCTCGCGGTCGATGTAGTGGATGCCGAACAACGTCGGCTGCATGCTGCTGGTGGGGATCTGGAACGGCTGGACGAACAGCGCGCGCAGGCCGAACGCCACGCCGAACGCGACGGCAAGCACGTCCAGCACGGAGCACATCCACGCCTTGAACGAGGAGCGCCCGGAATATGCGGCGTAATCCTGCGCAACGGCGTTCAGCGCGTCGGTGCGCTGCGCCGGGTCTTCGACCGTGTTCGCCTCGTCCGCGGCCCTGATGAAACCGGCAAGCTCGGTCTTTTCCTCGTCCGACAAGATATCGTCGTCTTCGACCAGCACATGATGAATAGACGAAGTGAGGTCTTGATACAGCTTGCGGTTGGACCGCTTTTTCCATAATGCCTGAAGCGGATTCACGGGATCCCTCGCTCACTGTTCGTTGTTCTTCAGGACGGCGATGAACGCCTCCTGCGGGATGTTCACGCGGCCGATCTGCTTCATGCGCTTCTTGCCTTCCTTCTGCTTTTCCAGAAGTTTGCGTTTGCGCGTGATGTCGCCGCCGTAGCATTTCGCGAGCACGTTCTTGCGGAGTTGGCGGACCGTCTCGCGGGCGATGACCTTGCCGCCGACGGCGGCCTGGATGGCGATCTGGAACATCTGCGGCGGGATGACCTCGGCGAGGCGTTCGGCGATCTCGCGGCCGCGGGCGTAGGCGTGGTCGGCGTGGACGATGCTGGCGAACGCGTCGACCGGCTCGCCGTTCACGAGGATGTCGAGCTTCACGAGCTTTTCGGTCTGCCATCCGGCGGGCTCGTAGTCGAGGCTGCCGTAACCGCGCGTGATGGATTTGAGGCGGTCGTGGAAGTCGATCAGGATCTCGTGCATGGGGATGCAGGCGGTGATCATCACGTGGTTCGCGTCGATGCTCTCGGTGTCGGTGCAGATGCCGCGCTTGTTCATCACCAGGTTCATGATGTCTCCGATGTAGTCGGTAGGGGACATGATGTGCGCGTTGATGAGCGGCTCCTCGATGTGGTCGATCTCGGACGGGTCGGGCAGGTGGACCGGGTTGTCGATCTTCAGCATGTCGCCGTTGCGCAGGTACACGTGGTAGATCACGCTCGGGTAGGTGGCGATGATGTCCATGTTGTACTCGCGGCGGAGGCGTTCCTGCACGATCTCCATGTGGAGAAGCCCGAGGAAGCCGCAGCGGAAACCGAACCCGAGCGCGGCGGACGTTTCGGACTGGTAGTGAAACGCCGGGTCGTTGAGCTGAAGCTTGGCCATGCTGAACTTGAGCTGTTCGTAGTCGGCGGTGTCGATGGGGTAGATGCCGCTGAAGACCATCGGCTTCACGTCCTGGAATCCGGGCAGAGGCTCGGCGCACGGGGACGCGGCGTCGGTCACGGTGTCGCCCATCTTCGCGTCGGCGGGCGACTTCAGGTTCGGGATGATGTATCCGACGTCGCCGGGTCCGAGCGCGGGCACCGCCTTCATTTCGGGCGTGAAGACGCCGACTTCCTTGATCTCGCTCTCCAGCCCGGTGCTGAACATCTTCAGGCGGGTGCCGCGGGACAGAGTGCCGTTGAACATGCGGACGTAGGTCACGACCCCGCGATAGGCGTCGTAGATGGAATCGAAGATGAGCGCGGCGGTGCCGGGTTCCGAAGGCTTCTTCGGCGGGGGCACGCGCTGCACGATGGCCTCGAGCAGTTCCGGCACGCCGGTGCCCTCCTTGGCGGAGACCAGCAGGACTTCCTCGCGCGGGATGGCGAGGATCTCCTCGAGCTGGTTGTAGCACAGCGGCAGGTCGGCGGCGGCGAGGTCGATCTTGTTGATGATCGGGATGATGAAAAGGTTGTGGCGCATCGCCAGGTTCACGTTCGCCACGGTCTGCGCCTGAACGCCCTGTGTGGCGTCGAGCACCAGGATCGCGCCCTCGCAGGCGGCGAGCGAACGGCTGACCTCGTAGGAGAAATCCACGTGGCCGGGAGTGTCGATGAGGTTCAGCTCGTATTCGACGCCGTCGGACGCGGTGAAGAGCATGCGGACGGGGTGCGATTTGATGGTGATGCCGCGTTCCTGTTCCAGGTCCATGGCGTCCAGAAGCTGGGCGTGGACGAGGTCGCGCTTTTCGACCGTGTGGGTGATTTCGAGCATGCGGTCGGCAAGCGTCGACTTCCCGTGGTCGATATGCGCTATGATGGAAAAATTGCGGATGCGGTTCAGGTCATTCATGGGCTTTTCCGGTGGATTTTGGAGCGGGGTGAAGGAGTTTCCAGACGCGGTAGTATTCGGAGAGGCCCCATGCCTGGGCGTCGCAGCCGCGCGCCTTGTGGGGCCAGTCGCCGTCGAGGATCTCCGGCATGTGCATGATGCAGCCGTTGTCGAGCTGGATCGCCATGGACGACAGCAGGCTGGTCGCGGTGGCGCGTCCGAATGCTCCGTGCGTCATGTAGTACGCCTCGGGGAAGAGCGGCATCTGCCACGTCCACGCGGTGCCGTTGTGGTACGCCACCTTGCGCCGCGTGTCCTCGTCGCCGCAGTAATGCCCCTGGTACGGATGCAGCGGATCGTTCAGCAGGGAGCCGTCGGCGCCGTAAATCGGGAGCGGGTACTTGACGGGGCGGTCCGCCAGACTGCGGATGCCACCGGGGACGAGCAGTTCGGAGGTGTTGAGCAGGATGCCGCGGCGGAGGGCGGTGTCCTCGACCAGTCCGAGCGTGATGGCGAGGAGCTGGTTCGGGCGCAGATGGTCGTCCGGTTCCGCTTTCGCCGCCGGGGTGCCGGGGGCGCAGTGGAGACAGTCGGAAAGATAGCCTTCGTCCTTCAGCGGGAAGAATTTCAGGAACGATTCCCGGACCTGTCCGGCGAGCTTTTCCCAGCGGGCGGCCTTCTTCGCGGGGAGCGAATCCGCCAGGAAACGCAGCGCGGCGTACCAGAGCGCCTGGATTTCGACCGGGTAGCCTTCGCGGGGGGTCCCGGCGGGGTAGTTGGTGTCCATCCACGTGAAGTGGGCGGGGCTGAAGATGAGGCCGCTTTCCGGGTCGCAGGCGATGCCGTTCGGCGTGCCTTTCACAAGCCCTTCGGCGAGCTCGACGAGCACGTCCAGCAGGGTGCCGCGGTCCGCGACCGGGGTCTTCAGGAAATCGCGGCTGCCGAGCGCGTCGCACATGTCGCGGACGCCGACGAAGAGCCACAGCGGGGCGTCGGACGTGTCGCGGTTTCCGGTGTCGGTCCCGGCGATCATGTTGCAGATGGTGCCGTCTTTCGCGAGCGAGGCGAACTGGACCAGGATTTTCTTCACGTCCTCGTGGAACGACGGTTCGGGCATCAGGCCGCGCACGAAGATGAGCGTGTCGCGTCCCCAGTCCAGGAACCACGGATACCCGGCGATCACGGTCTTCAGGCCGCCGCGTTTCACGATGAACGCGCGCAGGCTGTTCAGGATCACGGCCTCCAGGTCGTCGGACATCCGGTCGTAGCACGGCTTTTCCTCGGGAACGGGCGAGATCTTCGGCTCGTCCTCGGAAGTCGCGATCTGGCCGATCAGGTACAGAACGTCGTCGCCGGCGAGCTGGCACTTGAAGTAGCCGGGGCTGTAGAGGTCGCAGTTCGGGTCCAGGCCGCGTTCCGCCTCGTTCTCCTGGTAGTTCATATACATCCACTCGTCGGACCGCCGGAACGTCCCGGCGGAGGCCGTCATGCGGAAGATGCGGTCGGACGCCGGCTTGAATGTGAATCCGCGTGCGAATTCGGTCACGGCGGCGGGGAACGAGTCCTGCGGCCCCTCGGACGCCTTGGTCGAGCAATGGAAATTGCGGTCTTCCAGGTCGGGGCTGATGAGGAGATGCACCGGCTCGGAATCGGCGATCGTCTCGCCGACGCCCTTGTAGGCATACCGGTGGAACGACGCCCGGACGGCGTTGCGGTCCGGGATCATGGAGATCTTGAGCACAAGGCCGACCACGCGGGCGTTCCCGACGGGGACCTTGAAATGCCACACGGCGCCGCCGTCGGACGCGATGTGGAACGTTTCGATCATTTCGGTTGTGATCATCTGGCGACGGGCGCGGTAGATCATCCAGATGCGGAAACGCCGCCACATGATGTGGCGGTCGACCGGGATCTCCGGGTGCAGATTCGCCAGCAGGATCGCGTCGTAACGGCTGAGCAGGCGTCCGCTTTCGATGCAGACATGGACCGCGGCGCCGCGCCCGTTGGTCTGGAGGAACGTCCGCCCCTTCAGGAAAAACTCGTCGCGCGTAAGGGAGACGACCGCCTTGTCGACATCTTTCGGCAGAAGCATCAGGACGGCATTGTCGCGGCGCAGTCCGGCGTCTTCGGACACGAAAACGGAGACCCGCAGTTCAAGCGGCTTGTCCGGGACGGGGAATGCCGGGAGGATGGAAACGAACCTGCCGTCCGCGCAGGAGATCGAGCGGGCAGTGGCGATCACGCGGCCGTCTTCGGGGCGGATCACGTAGAAGCGGAACCGCACGGGCGAGGAAATGAGGATGGAACGGCCCGGCGCCACGATGACCTCGCGGTGAAGGTCTTCCGGCCATTTCCAGACCACGTACGGAACATCCGTCCGTCCCTCGTAAAGCTCCTGCAGGAACCTTTCGGGCGACTCCCGCAGACGGCGCACCAGCGCGGGGATGTCATCGTCCGTCAGGACCGGCGTGCCGTGCTTGGCAGCCAGGGCGCGCAGCACGAGCGCGGCCGCCTGCTGGTCCTCCAGATGGTCGTATTCCAGACCGTCTGCGGCGGCTGCATCCCTGATCTTCGGCAGCCAGTCCTCTTCCGGGCTCAGGCAGACGACCTGGCCGGGGGCGAGCGGCAGGCTCCATTTGTGGCCGCGGGACAGGATGTCCATGCGGCGGCCGGAGATGAGATCGTACATCTTTTCCCGCGTGAACCGGGCGTGGCTCGAATCCCACTCGGCGGTCATGGTGCGGTCGCAGTTCAGGTTCATGGCGATGAGCACGAAGTGCTCCGCGCCGCGGTTGGTGCGGATGATCACCACGATGTCAGGCGAACCGGAGTCGATGCACTTGACGAACGCGCCGTTGAAGAACGCCGGATGCAGGGCGAGGATCGTGTTCAGGCGGGCGATGTAGGCGATCTGGTTCGGGGATGCGCCCCAGTTCAGCGCGCTGTCCTGATGCACGTCGACCTTCTCTTTTGCGAACCACTCCACGCCGTTGGTGAAGCCGAACGCGCCGCAGGAGGATGCCATCGCGCTCAGCGCGGTGCGGAGCATGGCGTAGCGTTCGCCGGATGCCGCCAGGCGGTTGTTGTCGTGCGTTTCGGCGTAATGGATCATGATGCCGTTCGAGCAGGATTCGCTCCAGGCGTAGTTCAGATAGCCCTCGATCTGCTGGCGCGAGTAGTTCTGGAAGAGCTCGGAGTACGCCCAGTCCATGTTCGCGCGGTCCAGCAGCGCCTGCGTGACTTCCAACGCCCCGCCGAGCCCTTCGAGCAGAAAGACCGTGTCGGGAAATTCGCGGCGGACCATGGCGATGATGTATTCCCACGCGGCCTCCGGGATCATGTATCCGGCGTCGCAGCGGAATCCGTCGACGCCGCGGCGGCACCACGTCAGGAAGACGTTCGCCAGGTAGCTCCACAGGGGCGGGTTCTTGTGGTCGAGCTCGATCAGGTCGCCCCAGGTGACGCCCCAGGCGCCGGGCGAAACGAACGTGCCGTCGTCCTGCCGCACGAACCAGTCCGGGTGCTCCTCCTGGAGCTTCGACGCCCAGCCGGTGTGGTTGATGGCGATGTCGAGGAAGATGAACGCGTTTCTGCGGTGGACCGCGTCGACCAGCTCGAAGAACTGTTCCAGCGGGGACGCCTTCGTGTCGAACTCCGCCAGGGCCGGATCGACCGCGGTGAAGTCCTGCGAGGCGTACGGGCTGCCGAAGCGCCCCATGCGGGCGTAGGTGGTCGGAACGGGATTGACCGGCAGCAGATGGATGATGCGGCATTTGAGCTTGCCGACAATATGGTCGAGCTCGCGGGCCAGCGCGCGGAACGTGCCGCCGCAGGGGATTACGGAGTAGCCGGCGTTGTCGAGCGTGCCGATGCCTTCGGCGGTCACGCCGTCCGGCAGGACGGACCCCGGGCGGCCCTTGTTCGGGCCGAACTGGCGGACGAACGCGCAGTAGACGGTGTTTGAGGAACAGAAGGCGGCGGAAATGACGTTCAGGTGCATGTTGTCGCCCTTGACCCATGTCGTGTTGCCGTCTTCGTCCAGGACGCCGCATTTGCATTCAAAATGGCCGACCTCGGCGAGCGCAAGCCGGACGCGGAACGTGTATTCGTCCACGCGCTGCATCGGGATGTTGTTCCAGTCCTGCCCGATCGGGTTCAGGCGGCGTTCGGTCTGCTGGATGATCTCGTCGCGATGGGTGGCGGCGTTCCCGATGTTGGTGCAGAGGAACGCCCGTCCGGTCAGAGGTTCGGATCCGGCGAGCGTGAATTCGATGGTGTCCCCGCAGAACCGCTGCAGATGGCATCCGGCTTCGGGATATTGCTTCAGTTCAGGCATTTTCGCTTCTTTCGTTCGGCGTCGGGCGAGGCGTCACTCGATCTCGACGTCCTTTGTCTGCGGGAAGACAGGGATTTCGAACACCTCGGACTTCGTCTGGAGCGTGTTCAGGCCGATCTGGGCGCAGAGCGCAATGGTATAGCGTGCCTGCCGTTTGGGCGGCTCGACGTGCTCCAGGAACGTCAGCGGCACGTCGATCACGGCGCTGTTGTTCGGCTGGAGGATGAGCGTGGAGCGGCGCGGATGGGATTTCTGCCGGATCTTCTCGCCGGGCTTCACGTCCGGCCAGGCGAGGTTCCATGCGTCTTCCGGGAGCTCGCCGGACTTGCCGGGCTCGCAGAACGCGTAGTACAGGCGGATGTTGTCGGTCTCGTTCATGTACCATTCGTTGACGGTGACGACCGAGACGTCCTGGTTCTTGAGCAGGAACGTCATCGACTGGTTCGGTGCGCCGAGCTTGTAGTCGAGGCGGAGATATCCGTGCTCCAGCGACATCTTCGCCGTGATCTTCTGGAAATACTTCGCCTCGTCGAGCTCCTGCTGCACGTTCTGCTCGGCGGAACATGCCCCGAGCACAAACGCCGCTGCCAGAGCCCAAAACATTCTCATCGTTTTTTTCATGTGCCGGTGACCTCTTCCGGGATACGGTCCCCGTACGGGACGGAGGGCCGCCTGTCTTGTTCGGAGCGTGTCAGCCGCGCGGAGCCGTGGCGCCGGATTCGAGGGCGTCGCGGACGTCGTCGTTCACGCCGGTGTACTTCGGGTTGCCGGGCATGATGCCGCGGTTCGACTGCTTGATGAAGTTCACGAACAGCTCGACTTCCGGGCAGTCCGTGATGGTCTTCTCGATCTGCTCCAGCGCGTGCGGGCTGTTCAGGCCCTCGAAGAAGAAGATCTTGATCGCGCGGCGGATCGCCAGGCGGGTTGCCGGATTGAAGTTCGCGCGGCGCATGCCGATCGTGTTCGGACCGCAGACGAAACTGGTTTCGCGAAGCATGCAGAAGGGCGGGACGTCCTGCCCGATCTTGGAGGTCGGGGCGATCATCGCCAGCGAGCCGATGCGGCAGAACTGGTGGACCAGCACGAATCCGCTCATGACCGCGCCGTCGCCGACATGCACGTGGCCGGAAAGCTGCGTGTGGTTCGCGATGGTCGCATGGTCGCCGATCACCACGTCGTGCGCCACATGCACGAACGCCATCAGCAGCACGTAGTTGCCGACGACGGTCTTCAGCTGCTCGAACGGCGGGCGGTGGATCGTGACGAATTCACGGATGACCGTGTGATGGCCGATCTCGCAGTAGGACACGAGGCCGCGGTAGAATCTGTGGTCCTGCGGCTCCGCGCCGACCAGTGCGTTCATGTAGATGCAGCAGTCGGATCCGATGGTGGTGTAGCGGCAGATCTTGACGTGGGCGTCGATATAGCAGTTGTCGCCGATCTTCACATTGTCTTCGATGACGGCGTAAGGCCCGATCTCGACATTTTTGCCGATCTGGGCGTCGGGAGAGACGATTGCGGTAGGGTGAATCATGACAATTCCTTTCGGGTTCGGGAAAAAACTTCGTTCATAATATACCCCGCCGACCTCCGCTTATCAAGCGCGTTTCTTAATATTTAAAGCAAATTTCTTCGTGTCGGGCGGCGCGGCGCTGCCGGAATCACATCCGCTTGAAGCGCGAGGGCTCTGCCCGGAAGGCCGCCAGGAACGGGAACAGGAACGGCGGACAGACGGCGAAATACGGCAGGAAGCCCAGGAAGACCACCCACGGGAGCAGACGGCGGTGTTTCAGGAGCGACGCCACAGGGGCGACGGCGAAGAGCAGCAGCGGGGCCGCGGTCCACAGCATCAGGCGTTTCAAATCCGTGCAGACCGCCGGGACGAACGGCGACCAGTCGAATTTGAGGATAGCGGGAAGCAGGCACAGCATCAGGACCGCCGTCGCTGCCGCGCCCATCACGCGGAATTTGTTCCCGCGCTGGAGCAGCAGTCCCGCCAGCGCGGGGACCATCCACCAGATGTTCAGCGGCATCAGCAGAGCCGTCGCCCAGCAGAAGAACATCGCCGTGATGAAAAAAAGCACGAACCCGCAGGCCGCGAATTTGAGGTAGAAAAACATCTGGAGGCAGAAACCCGCCAGAGCAAGCGACGCGGGGTCGGCGTACGGGAACATCAGGTCCAGTCCCAGTCCGCGGTAGACCGTCAGGTTCAGCGCCCCCAGCATCGCGTCGTTCGCGCCCGTCATGATGAGCTCGATCAGGCCGTCGGACGAGGCGGGCAGGAAAAAACCGAGCGCGGCCGTGGACAGGAGGCTCCACAGAAACGCCAGTTTCCACGGCTGGTACAGGCGGGCCGTCAGGTACACCAGCCCGGCGGCCGCCACGTATCCGAGGCGCGACGGCGCGAGCGAATCCCCCGAGCCGATGGCCGCGGAAAGAAGCTCGACGGGCAGCACGGCGGCGAGCATGGACAGCAGGAATGCGCCCTGCGCGTATTTCACATGCCGCACGTGTTCCTCGTCGACGTCGGACAGCGAGGCGACCCGCTTCCGGATCCGCCTTACGCTGCGGAACCGCCATTCGTAGGCGGTCCAGATCGACAGCAGGCCGTCGCGGAACCGGATCTTCTTGCCGTCCTCCGGCTTGCGCGGATAGTACGAGATCGGCACCTCGTAGGGGTGGATGCCGAGGCGGAGAAGTTTCGCCGTGATCTCCGGCTCCCACTCGAACCCGTCGCCCTCCAGGTCGTCGACCATCGCCCGGATCAGGCATCCGCGGAACGTCTTGTAGCACGTGGCCTCGTCCGTGAGGTTGGCGTTGAACAGCAGGTCGACGAGGAATGTGAGGCTGAGCGCCCCCAGGTAGAACCCCGGCGACGAATAGATGCGGTTGCGGTTGCTTTCCTCGCGGGACCCGTACACCACCTCGCATTCCCCGCTGAAGACCGGATCCGCGCAGGCGGCGTAGTCCGCGGGGTCGTATTCGAGGTCGGCGTCCTGGATGATGACCGCCTCGCCGGACGTTGCCGCGACCGCCATCTTCACGGCGGAGCCTTTGCCGCCGTTCTCCTTGTCGATGCAGACTGCCTGCACTTCGGGATGGGCTTCAACCCAGCCTCGGATGAGCTCGGGAGAACGGTCCGTTGACCCGTCGTTCACGATGACGAGTTCCAATCGCAGATCGTGCGTCTGCGCCGCCGCCACGCGGTCGAGCATGGTCTCGACGGTCTTCTCCTCATTGAAGACCGGGATCACGACTGACAGCAGATGCGACATGGCTGGGCCTTCAGGCGGGACGTTCCCTGAAAATCGTTACATGGCGTCGGGAATGCCGATCGTGAGCGCGGCGAGGCCGTCCGCCAGCACGTCGCGCACGGCGAAGCACAGCGCCAGGCGCATCGTGCGGACCGCGGGGTCGCCGGCGTTCAGGACCTGTTTTTCGCGGTAGAACCGGTTGAACAGTTTCGCCAGGTCGAGCAGATAGTTCACGAGGATGGAGCAGTCCATCTTGTCGGCGGAGGCGCGCACGGCGTCCGCATAGCGCAGGGCCGCCACGGCCAGAGCCTTCTCCTCCGGCGAATCCGCCAGCGACCAGTCGACGGATGCGGAGTCGAACGCGATCCCGGCATCGGCGCATTTCCGCACGATGGAGTTGATGCGGGCGCAGACGTACTGCACGTACGGGCCGGTGTCGCCTTCGAACTTCAGCGACGCCTGAGGGTCGAACATGATCGTGGTCTTCGGGTTGAATTTGAGCAGCATGAATTTCAGTGCGCCCATGCCGATTGTCTCGCTGCGCTCCTCGATGTCGGCGGGCGGTTCTTCGCCTTCCTTCACGCGCTCCATCGCCGCGGCCTTCGCCAGAGAGTGCATTTCGTCGAAGAGGTCGTCCGCGTCGACCACGGTGCCCTCGCGGCTCTTCATGCGGCCGGACGGCAGGTTGACCATGCCGTAGGAAAGGTGGAACAGGCTGTCGGCCCAGGCGTAGCCGAGGCGGCCGAGAATGGTGAAGAGCATGCGGAAATGCAGGTTCTGTTCGTCGCCGACGACCCAGACCATGGTGTCCGGGTGGTGCTCCTCGTGCTTGAGGATGGTCGTTCCGATGTCCTGCGTGATGTAGACGCTGGTGCCGTCCTTGCGGAGGAGCACCTTTTCGCCGAGCTTGCCCAGGTCGACCGTGACGGCGCCGTCGGCGCGTTTGCCGAAGATGCCCTTCGCAAGGGCGTCGGCGATGACGTCCTTGCCGAGCAGGTAGGTCTGGCTTTCGAGGTAGGTCTTGTCGAAATGAATGCCCATGCGGCGGTACGTCTCGTTGAATCCGTCGATCACCCACTTGTTCATGGTAGTCCACAGCGCGCGGACTTCGGGATCGCCTGCTTCCCATTTGCGGAGCATTTCCTGCGCCTGCTTTCCGAGTTCGGTTTCGAGGAAAAGGTCGTCGGTGGACTTGTCGGCGAGCTCGGGACGGGCTGCCTTCAGCGCCTTGACCTCGTCGGAGAGCATCTGGTTGAACTTCACGTAGAAATTGCCGACGTAGTGGTCGCCCTTGATCCCGGCCTGTTCCGGCGTGACGCCGTTGCCGGTGAGCTTGTACGCGAGCATGGACTTGCAGATGTGGATGCCGCGGTCGTTGATGAGGTTGACCGGGACCACGTCGTGCCCGGCGCGCGCCATCACGCTGGCGAGCGTCATGCCGATGCAGTTGTTGCGCACGTGGCCGAGGTGCTGCGGCTTGTTCGTGTTCGGGGCGGAGAATTCGATGAGGATCTTGCGGCGCGACGCCTCCGGGAACGGCACGTCGGCGAGGAGCGCCTTCACGTCCGAAACGGAGTCGCGGAACAGCGCGGCGGGTTTGAGCGTGATGTTTACGAACGCCTTGATCTTTTCGGCGGACACCACATCCGGGTCCTTCATCAGGAGTTCGGCGGTTTCGGCGGCCAGTGCGTCCGGCGCGCTCTTCAGCGCCTTCGCGAGGCGGAAGCAGTTCACGGTCAGGTCGCCGTTCATCCCGGCGGGACACGGCTCCCACGGGATTTCGAAAGAGGATTCAAGGGAACGCGAGGCGCGGAACGAATCCGCCAGACGGGAGAGGCATTGGATTTTCATGAAACGGAAAAAAGTTTGATATGGGAATGTGATTTAATGCGTTGTGCGGATCAGCGTGACGGGCTCGGACGGCTTCACGCGGATGACATACTCCCCGAGCGCGGCGGGCAGCAGCGCGGTCATGTAGCGCGGGATGGCCGTCACGGACCCGCGGACCTCGACGTCCACCGGACCGCTGATCGCGGTCAGCAGATGGAAGCTCCGCGTGGAGCGGGTCGTGTCCGGCCAGTCGGCGGCGAGGTGGAGCTCGTCGCAGTGGAACTGCGGGCAGCGGTTGATGATCGCGTACTTGCGGTTGCGGGCGGCTTTGTCGCTGACGCCGGGGATGCGTGCCGGGGTGCGGTCGATGAAGTCGATGCAGCGGAGCCCTTCTTCGAGGCGGATCTCCTGCTCGGGATCAGGGCGGCCCCAGTCGTTCAGGCAGTAATCGGTGTTGCTGTTCAGCTGGATGTCGAGGACCAGGTTCCCCGCGTCGAGGCTGTGCACGCGTCCGGCGTTCAGGAAATACGCGTCGCCGGGCACGGATTCGAACGTCTGGAGCACGGTTTCCACGTCGGGCGAGGACAGGAGCTCCAGAAATCTGTGGCGCGTGGCGGTCGGACGGATGCCGACCATGATCTTCGAACCGGGGTCGGCGTCCAGCACGTACCACATCTTCGTTTTTGCCTCGGCGCCGTTTCCGATCTGACGCGCGGCGTTCTCGTCCGGGTTCACCTGAAGCGGGATGCGTTCGCCCGCGTCGACGATCTTCACCAGCAGCGGGAACCGCTTTTCGCGGGTCATGTCCCCGATGATGTAGGACGCCCCGGAAGACGCGCAAAGCTCATGCAGTGTCGTCCCGGCCAGCGGGCCGTTCGCGACCGCGCTTTCCGCTCCCTCGCGGTCGCAGATGTCCCACGCCTCGCCGAACGGGCCGTCCGCCGCGGGAAGTTCGCGATGCAGGACGCCGGCGAGCTTGGAGCCGCCCCACGACGTCCGGCGGTACATCGGTTCGAACAGCAGCGGGTACAATTCGTCTTTGGAAAGAGTTGTCATCGGCAGAAATCCGTTTACTGTTTAAAAAGATTGTCGATACAATATACAGCACGTTCGGGAAATAACAAACCGCCTTGCGCTTTTTTTTTTGAAAAAAGCCTCCTGAGCCGCTTTTCTTCGCTTCAAGCGGAGGCGGTGTCCATGGAAAATGTGGAAGCGGGAAG
>JAEEGK010012242.1_pt1 | contig 19528 bp, 16 predicted proteins | sample 8958771 | NCBI WGS metagenome assembly JAEEGK01 (sample SAMN16246547, study PRJNA631951) | gut metagenome | biome: gut microbiome; feature: rumen; material: SC-attached | host: Bos | place: Iran: Karaj | collected 2018-10
ATATCCACACATTCAAATGTATATATTATATCAGATGTATCTATACCATGTTTTTTATAATCATCAAGAGTAATTTTGCAAGCTTCAGAATTTAACCATGGTTCAACTGTTACCTGTATTTCATCTTTCATAAATGTATTAAAACTTTGATCAAACACAGGTTCCGTCTCATCATCAGTGGAAGAAATAGTTAATGGTCCATTAATTTGCTTACATCCATCTTCATGCCGAACATTTGCAATTATATATTTATCGCTAAGCACTGAATACCAAAATGCGTTACCATACTTATAATATGTAACAAAATAAAAATGGTATTCCTTATACGGACTGTCCCAAATTCCATCATTCTGACCGTTATTATCAATTATTTGATCTTCAAATGCAGAATCTGACACACTATAGTTTGAATTTTCATATACTGTATTTCTTACAACATAAAAAACTCCAAAAGTATCTGCCCCGAGGCTTTCACACATATTAGAATATTCATTCTGGTACTCAGGTATTATTTTAACATAATCAGAATAATATCCACTTTCATATCCTACCTCAACAGATCCTTTTTCAAACTTAGAAATTACAGGAGAAGGGGGTAATGCGCGCAAGAATTCCAAAATATTACCAACGGAATCTGTACAGATAACTTTAATAAATGTAATAAATCTCGGATTCCTGGTAAAAGAAAAACTGCCATTTACTTCAGAAGCCCTTGCATTTACTGACTCTTGAGAATCTCCATAGAAAACTTCGATATCATATTTTGAATAATAATCTGCATAAAAAGTATCAATAGAATCATCTGTTAAAGTTAGAACAACAGTATCTAAACCATTTTCATTAATTCGAACATGATCAAATATATCAACATAATTAGTCATTCTTGGAGCATATTTACTATATGCGCTAGTTTCCAAAAAATTTATAGAAGTTGATTCGATAGAATTATCCTTTATTACATAATAAGTAGTTGGTTCACTTGCGTTTCCTGCATTATCTATTACAGAAACATCAAGTTTAATGACACCTTCATAAATGGAAACAAAACTATATTTATCACTTAATGAGTAGATGTTATTATTATTTGAATCTGTAAACGTATAAACAAATTTATTTATTCCGCAGACTCCTGTTGCGTATGGGAGAGAAGTATCATGAGCATCAACAGTTTTATAAAATGTTTCTACTATCTGAATACCATTAACTCCGGAATCCTTATCGTAACCGGAAGCTTCCAGATAGATAGTATTACTGACATGATTTTGTGAAAAATCACCAAATAAGTTTTGTTCTGTTGGAGAGTTAGACCATTCAGAAAAAGCTTTATTTGTTAGTGTTCGGTAATACAAAGAAGATGTATCGGACGTTGTTTTTAACGAAACTGATGTTAATACAGGTTTTACCCTATCTACATTTTTATTAAATCTAAAGGAGTAGGAATTATTTTGAACAAGGTAAATTCCTTCTGAGTCCTTTACGTTAGAGAAATCAATTGAAAGAAAAATATCTTCAAAACCGGTTTCTGAATCATATGGTACAATAATTGATTCAGGGGTCTTGGGAATATTTAAGATTGTATTATCATTTGTTAAATATGGTGTCTGGTAATATGATGTAATATCCTGGCCGTCTGAATTAAGAATCTTTAAACAGGAAAAATTACCAAAACTTGCAGAATCAATGGCTTTATTAAAAGTCAGTCGAATTGTAGTATCTTGATTTACTCCTGAAGGATTGTATGGAGGATAAACATCTATAACTTTTGGGCGTTCTGTAACGAGTGGCTGGATTTTAAGGTCATCTGCTGCTTTTACAATCTTTGCGTTTATTCTATAGAGCCCCTGTTTTTTATCTTCATTGGTCTGGTCAAGGTATGTAAATTCTACATAGCCGGTTCTGCTTTCTTCGTATAATCGGCTTACGGCTTCCAGCATTTCTGACTTATTTTTTATTACATACTTTTCTGTGTTAGGAACAAACTGAATTTCAAATGCAAATCCAAGCTTTGCCGAATAATATCCTTCCGGGTAAATTGTACCCATTTCGTGATCGCATTCAAGATTGACCTGGACGGTTTTTGCTTCGTTATAATCAATTTTGTTTTTTATGTTTTCTTTGATATTTCCTGATGCTAAAAAGTTTTCGCATGAAGAGAATAAAAGAATTATAGCAGCTGCAACTATAGCTTTTTTTAGGCAGACTAATACTTTCATTAAAGGGGACTCTCCTGAATAAAAACTGTCTTTAATTCTATCACTTATATAGAATATTTTAAACCATTTTCTGTTTAAGTTTATTTTTTGTAGTAAAAAACTCATTGTGATGTTATAATATTTTCTATGAAGTGCGACAAATGTAATACGGAGTTGCCGGAAGAGGCTAACTTTTGCTTTAAGTGCGGCTTTCCTGTTGGAAAAATAAAGGTTTTTCGTTCCTGTTCAGAATGCGGTAATGCTCTTAGTGCCATAGATAAATTCTGTTCAAAATGTGGTGTACCTGTAAAAGTAATCAAAGAAGGTGCAGACGATGCTGCCATAGATGGTTCTGCCCAGCCGCGTGTTCAGCTTGGAAAGAGCCCTAAAATGATTCTTATTCCGGGCGGACAGTTTGTAATGGGCGGCGGAACAATGAACAGCCTTATAACTCTGGTTGGTTTTTATATGTCAGAGGTTCCTGTTACCCAACTTCAGTATTCTTATGTAATGGGAAAAAATCCTTCAAAGCTTCAGGGAGAAAACCGTCCTGTTGAATGCGTAAACTGGTGCGAAGCAATTCTTTACTGCAACATGCTCAGCAAGCTCAACGGTCTTACTCCGTGCTACAGCATAGGAACAACCACAGATCTTAGCGGCTTTGAAGCAACCAGTCCTGTATGGAAGCGCGTTGTATGTAACTTTCTTGCCAACGGCTATCGTCTTCCTACCGAAGCAGAATGGGAATTTGCTGCCCGAGACGGACGCGGTTCTTCTCCAACTCCTTATGCAGGAAGCGCAAATATAAATGCAGTTGCCTGGTACGGAGAGAACAGCGGCATTACAACCCACGATGTTGCAACCAAAGATCCTAACGGACTTAATTTATATGATATGTGCGGAAACGTAGCAGAATGGTGCTGGGATTATTATGCTCCAAATCTTGCATCCGGTGCACAGACAAATCCCCATGGACCAAGCTCCGGCGAAATGCATGTAAAACGTGGTGGCAGCTGGCTTGATGATGCACAGCAGTGTACTGTTTTTTACCGTAGCGGAAGTGCTCCAAACGGAAAGAGCAGCAACCTTGGTTTTAGAGTATGCTGTTCTGCCGGTCAGGAAATGTAAAAGAGGTTATTATGACAATTACAGAAAACAAAACACCAATTTCTATAGAACTCGTTATTGCAGGAAGACTGGACACAGGAACAGCCCCAGAGCTCGAAGTAAAGCTCAAGGCAATTCCACATGATACACAGACTCTCTATCTTAACATGAAGGATGTAAGCTATATTTCCAGTGCAGGCCTGCGCGTAGTCCTTCTTGCACACAAGCTCCTGCTCCCATCCGGCGGCAAAATGGTAATCAAATCTCCGTCAGAATTCTGTAAGCAGGTGCTTTCTGCAACAGGCATGGATAGTATTCTGACTGTAGAGTAGGGGGTTCCAGTTTGCTTTCGCAAACTGGAATTTTATCCTGAACACGTTTATTTATTTCTTCAATGAGTGATTGTTTTGTGTCTGTTTGTGGCATAGTTTTTATCCTTTTTAGATATTTTCTATATACAATTAAAATCAGCAATTGCTGATAATGTCAGAGACTATATAAACGAAATACTAAAAGATTTTATTTAGATTCTATTTTGTCTTTTTCTAAATCAAGATAATTGTCCGAAGAAATTACAGAATGTCCAAGTTCTTTTTCAGTTTCTTTTCTGGCTACCCCTGCAACCTTGCCGCCTCGTCGAGCAACAGACTTGTTTTTATCAAAGGTATCTGGTTTTTCCTGCTGGCTGATTTCTGTAGTTACTCGTTCTCCCAGCATTGTAAAAATAAGCTCAAGGTCAGTCATGTGGTCTCTAAGATTTTGATTTTTCTTTGTAAGGCCTTTTAATTCTTTATACTTGCTTGGGGTTAGTCCAAAAGTTGCTTTTGAAATCTCGGCAGTAAGAATAGCATAATCACTTTCTTTTGTTATGCCTCGTTCTTTCCATTCATCAGTAAGGTTCTGACGAATCGCTATTCCTCTTAGGCGTTTGTCTATCCAGTCCTTTGGATAGCCTTTTTTCTCATATAGCTCCTTCATCCGTTCCTGGGCAAGTTCAGGGTTCTCAATTTCAAGAATTCTTTCATATCCTATCTGAGCAAGCCATTGTTTAAAGGGTTCTGCTTTTGGAGATGGAATAGACTGAATTATGCGTAACAGGGCTTTTACATTTGCAGCATCAGTATTGTAGAACTTACCGTCAGCTGATTGCATTTTCAGTTGTCGACAAATTGTCGACAACTCAATTCCATCTTCGGAATGTACACGTTTTTTCATCTTAAACCAATAATCACGTGCGTTTACACTTCCTGTTAAAACTGCAACCACATCGACAACTGAAAAATACCACTGTTGTTCTTCTTCATTCCATACAGAACGGATTTTGCTTTCTTCAAATAATTTAATCTGTGTTGATTCTGACATATTTTCCCTCGTTTTACTCATTTAGTGATTCCTGAAAATCATCTTTTTCATTGTTAAAATATTCTCGCCGTTCTCATATTTGTATTCTACACTGTTCATGTATTTTTTTGTAAGGAAAATGCCTAAGCCACCAATGCGGCGGTCTTCGGCACTTAAAGTAATGTCGGGGTCGGGTCGGTCCAGTGGGTTAAACGGGATTCCCTGGTCTCGGAATATTATTGTCAGAAGTTCATTTTCGTAAGTACAGGTAATCCAGGTCTGGCCGTACACACCGGCAGGCAGCCTGTCTTTATAGGCGTAGTGGGCAATGTTTACAAAAATCTCTTCGGCGCAAAGGTCTATTTTGTACATTAAATCTGTTTCACAGCCATGGGGCAGCTCCTGGTGTATAAAGTCGAGAACCTTTTCAAGGTTTTTGTCGTCGGCAGTAATAGTCAGTTCCATATTTTATTCCTTATAGGTCATGGCAAGCATTGTAATATCATCAAATTGCGGGGCTTCTAAAACAAAGTCGTCCAGGTCGTTGCGCACAATATCCAGAAGGTCGCGGGAGCTTACACCCCTGTCCATTACAGATCGTAAAACATGTATGAGCCTGTCTTCGCCATAAAGCTCATCATAGCTGTTGGTAGCTTCTGTAATTCCGTCGGTGTAAATAAAAAGACGGTCGCCTTTGGTAAGCTTGAGTGTGTTATTTGTATAAGGAATGCCGTCCATGCCTGCAAGCATGAGGTTTGGTTTTGTAGAAAGATATTTTATTTCTCCACCGTTCTTTATAATCGGGGCATTGTGTCCCGCATTTGCAAAATTAAGCTCGCCTGTAGAAAGCGTTAATATTCCCATCCAGCAGGTAACAAAAAGACCCGATTCATTACCTTCGCACAAAATCTTATTAACATGTTCAAAAATCTTTGCAGGATTATATTCATGCTCGGCAGTATCCTTTAAAAGAGTTTTTGTAATTACCATAAACAAAGCTGCCGGAACTCCCTTGCCGCTTACGTCTCCTACTACCATGGCAAAGTGATCATCATCAATCAGGTAAAAATCGTAAAAATCTCCGCCAACTTCTTTTGCTGGAGTCATGCTTGCATAAAGTTCCAGCTCCGGATGGTTTTTATATGGAGGAAAAACTCTCGGAAGCATTTCGGCCTGGATCTGCTTTGCAACATTGAGTTCGGCACCAAGGCGCTCCTTTTCTGCAGTAGCATGTGTTAAATCTTCTATATATTTGGTAATATCAAGACTCATTTTTTCTACAGCCTTAGAAAGCTTTCCAATTTCATCACGGTTACGGATTTTCTTTAAGATACCCGAAAGTCCCGCATGATGTTCTGCAAAGTGAGAGGTTTCGTAAGTAATAAAAAGAATAGGGCGGATAATTCCAAAATATAGCAGAATTGCATAAAGCACTATAAACAGTACTGTAAGAATTGCTGCATAAATGATTATTGAACGAAGAAAGTTCTTTTTGTATTCTTTTACCTCATTCATAGGTTTTACAATACTCATTATGGCAGTTACTTTTCCGCTGGAATCATAAAGCGGGGTAGCGGTGGTAACGTGGCCGCCTTCTTTTTTATAGGTAAAGGAGCTGTATTCTTCTGCATCTTCAAGAACAAGCCGCAGATTTTCTATGTAGGCTTCGTCCTTTCCTTCAAGGGAACTCACTTTTCCGAACGGGATTATGGTACTGCCTTCTGCCAGGGCAAGCTTGTTTACAGTATCAAAAACATAAGTTCTGGTTTTGTAATCCGGAGAAATAACGCTTACATAAATATAGGCAAGCTCTGCAGTATCTGTAAGAACATCGAGCTTCTGGTTTGTTTCTTCCCAGTCTTCATCCTGACCGTTTTGGAGCCACTGGGGAATTTTATCTACATTTATATATGAGGCTCCGGTTTTTGCGAGCTCCTGTGTGATGTTTCCGTACATTACTTCCAGCTGTCTCTTAAACTCACGGTAGCCGCTAAAACTGTTTACAAGGCACATGAGTATACCAAAGATTACGGCGCTGCCTACCAGTTCTATTGCAAGAATAGATCCTCTTAATTTGTGTTTCATGCGTTTGCTCCTGCTTTTATTATACATCATATTAAAAAAACTGCATAATTTAATTGATATGGCACAAATAAACATAATCTATTATAATTTATGTATTGTAGTATGTTTCCTTTTTGAACATACTTAATTTTATTTATGGAGAAGAAAGAAAATGAAAAGACTTTCTTGTGCAGTAGCAGTTTTTGTTCTGATGCTGTCTGCTGCAAGTGCTTACAACCCTCCGGTTTACGGAGATGATATTTTTGAACTTTCAAGTCCAAGGCAGTTAAGCAACGGTTCTTCTGTAGTTGGCGGTGGTTTGTTCTATGCCAGCCCGGAATCTATGCTTGCTAATCCGGCTCTGCCTGCTAAGGAACAGCGTATTGACCTGAATCTTGCTTACACTGCTCTGGTTTCTTCTAATAAAGAAAACTCTAAGCGTTATGGCAATGCTTTTCAGGCTGGAATTCTTATTCCTACAAAGAGCTTTGTTTTCAGCGGTTATGCTAATGGAACAATGGTTCCTTTTAAAGAAATGTACCTTGGAAACAGCTTTAATTTTAAGGCCGGCCTTGCAAAGGAAATTACAGAAAAGCTTACAGTTGGTTTAAATCTTAACTCAGGTATTTTCTGGGGCGCCGACACTGACTGGGGCATTTCGGGAAACCTTGGTTTTGTTTATAACTACGGTGAGCTTGCCTTTATGAAGGACTTCCGCTACGGTGTTTCGGTTCTTAATCTTGGTAAAAACTATTCTAAGACAACTCTTGCAGGAATCAAAGCTGGTAAGGCTGGCAGTAGTCTTCCAACAATAGCAACAGTAAAAGCTGGTGCTGCTGCAACTCTTGTTCAGAATGATGTTATTAAGCTTGGTGCTTCTATGGATCTTACAACTCCTTGCTTTATGAATCTTATTACAGATCTTGGCCTTCAGTTTGCTGTAAAGGATATGCTCTTTATCAGCGTTACCGAAAAGCTGAATTTTGCAGAGCTTGCAGCTGGTGTAAAAAATGTCATGCCTTCTGTAGGACTTACCTTCCGCTTTACCTTTGATGTAAAGAACAATGATTATCTTCAGAAGAACGGCTGGAGCCAGAGCGAAATGTCTGCAACAGTTGCCTGGAAGCAGTTTGAAAAAACAGTTAATGCAGTTTCTGCCGGTGTTGATATAAACCTTGGTCTTAAGGATGAAACTCCTCCTGTAATTAAGCTCTGGCTTGATGAAGACGAGGATAAGCCTGAAGTGCAGACAATTCCTGTTGTAGGAGATGCAAAATGAGAAAAATTAAATTTGTTTCAATCTTAACTATTCTGGCTCTTTGTGCAGGGCTTGGTTTTGCAAAGGAAAAATATATTTCTCCTAATAATGATGGTATTCAGGATGAACTTGTTATTCCTTTAAACATTTCGGATAAGCGTTATGTTCAGGGCTGGAGCCTTGTTATTATGAATGAAAGCGGCGAAGTTATCCGTACAATCGAAAATAAGGTTTCGCTGCCTTCAAAGCTTGGATTTAAAGCTTTCTTTAAGCAGCTTTTTGCCAAGAAAGAAGGTGTTGTAATTCCTGAATCTATTACCTGGAACGGTGCCATGAATAATGGAGAGACTGCTCCAGATGGAACTTATACTTACTATGTTACCGCTACTGATGATAACGGAAACGTTGGTAAGACACAGGAGTACAAGGTTGTTGTAGATACTGTTGCTCCTGATATTGATTTGAATCAGCCATCTGACAAGATTTTTGGTGAAGGTGCAAAGGCTGCCCTTAAGATTTCACAGTCAGGTTCTGTAGAAGATGAATGGCTTGGTGTATTCAAAGCTGTTGATGGAACTATAGTACGCACTTATAAATGGACAAATGCTGAGCCTGCAGAATTCAGCTGGCGTGGTATTGCTGATGATGAGTCCCAGGTTGCAGACGGAGTTTACTCTTACGAAATTTCTGCTACTGACCGTGCCGGTAACGTTTCTCCTGCAGCTTCAATTACAAATATCATTTACTCTGCCGAAAAGCCTGCTACAAACATTTACATTGATGGTTCACGCTACTTCTCTCCGGGAACAGACAGCAAGTTCAAGACAATCAGTCTGAACGTAACAATTCCTGTTCCGGAAGAAAAGAGTGGAAACAAGCTTACAGAATGGGAAGTTGGAATTGTTGATAAGTCTGGAACTGTTGTAAAGTCTTTCAACAGCAAAAAGTCTGCTTCTGTTCCATCTTCTATCGTGTTTGACGGTAAAGATGATAGTGGCAAGCAGCTTAAGGATGGTGAATATCAGGCTTATGTAACTGCAAAATATTTGAACGGTTATGTTCCTGCAAAGATTTCTTCACCTGTATTTGTGCTTGATACCGAAAAACCTGCTGCACAAATTCGTGCTTCGGACAAGGTTTTTGGTGCCGGTTCAAAATCTGATGTAAAATATTCTATTATGATTACTCCATCTGCAGGTTCTCCTGTTCCTGGCTGGAAGGCAGAAATCCGTTCTGCAGACGGTTCAAAGATTGTAAAAACTTATGATCTTGGTGAATATCCTCCGGAATCAATTACCTGGAATGGTATTGATGACAAGGGTGGAATTGCAGAGAAGGGACAGTATGTTCTTATTCTTACAGCAACCGATATGGCTGGTAACGCCGGAGAAGCACGCTCAAGTGATCTTGTAACTTTTGATACAACAGAAACTCAGCTTTTGCTTGCTATGACAGATACAGCCTTCTCTCCAAATGGCAACAAGGTAAAAGATACAATCACCTTTACACCGGTAACTCAGACTAAGGATGTTGTTTCTTATGAATTCAGCATTAAGGATAAGGGTGGAAAGGTTGTTTATTCAAAGAAAGAAAGCAAAAAGCTTCCTGCAAACTTCTCTTGGAACGGAAACGACAACGATAATACACGCTGCGATGACGGCTTGTATTCGGCTCAGCTTTCGGTAGTTGCAGCTAACGGTTCTACTGCAGCCGCAGCAACTCAGGAATTTGAGCTTGATACAAAATTCCCTTCTCTTGAATGGGAGCTTCCATGGTCATACTTCTCTCCAGATAATGATGGAAACCAGGATAGCATTGAAATCAAGCTTTCTAACTCTACACCAGAAAAACTCTGGACTGCAGATGTACGCGATTCAAAGGGAAAGAGTGTAAAGAAATATACATGGAGCGGTGCTAAGAAAGAAGTTATCTGGGATGGTACAGACGAATCTGGAAACATTGCAGCTAACGGAAACTACAGCATTGTAATCTTTAGTACTGATGATGCAGGCAACAGCTTTACAACAGATTTGAAGGGAATTGTTCTTGATAACCGCGAAACAAAGATTTACCTTACAGCAGAACGCGAAGGTATTTCTCCAAACAACGACAAGGTACTCGACACACAGACCTTCGAAATCCGTGCAGCAGTTAAAGAAGATCTGCTCTCATGGAACTTTGATGTTCGCCGTGAAGACGGAACTTCTGTATTTGCTCTTTCTGACAGAGACAGTGCTAACCTTCCTGCAAGCGTAGTTTGGAATGGTGCAGACAAGGATGGAAATGTTTGTGAAGGAACCTTTACCGGAACTCTTAATGTTGTTTACAAGAAGGGTAACAGAGTAAGTGCAGTTTCTTCTCCATTTATCTGTACTGCAACACCTCCAAAGCTTATGGTTCAGACAGCACCGGAATACTTTAGCCCGGATAACGATGGCATTGATGATGATCTGTTTATTAAGCTTACAGGAAGCACAAAGGCAAAGATTAAGAACTGGTCATTTGTAATTTCTGATCCTAAAGGAAAGACCTTCTGGAAGACCGAAGGAAAAACTCAGATTACAGAAAGAATTATCTGGGATGGTTTGAGTAATGTTCAGAAGGATGCTAAGGGTAATGCAGAACGCGTTCAGTCTGCTATGGATTATCCATATGCATTTATTGTAACCGATAATCTTGGAATGACAAGCCGCGTAGAAGGAAAGATTCCTGTAGATGTTCTTGTTATCCGCGAAGGAAACGTACTTAAGATGGCAGTTCCTTCTATTATCTTTGAATCAGACGCTTCTAACTTCCAGACAGCTAACTCTAAGCTTTCTGCCGAACAGGCTCAGAAGAACATTGAAATCTTGAACCGTATTGCCGAGATTCTCAAGAAGTTCTCTGATTACAAGGTAACAATCCAGGGACACGCAAACCGCGTTTCTGATAACCTTGACGAAGAGACTGTAGATAATCTGCGTGAATGGGGTAGAGCTCTTGGACCTCTTTCTCAGGAACGTGCTGATGCAATTAAGGCTTACCTTGTTAAGAAGGGAGTTAGTTCATCAAGCATTACTACAGAAGGTATGGGTGGAACCAAACCGGTTGTTAATCCAAAAGATACAGACAACAACTGGAAGAATAGACGTGTAGAATTTATTCTTGTAAAGTAAAAATCCTATCCATTTTAATATCCCTGTCGTCTATCGGCAGGGATTTTTTTATTTGAAAATCAAAGCATACTCCGGCGAGTGTGATATTTTTTTTGTCTTTTAATTCACTTAAAAATCTGTCATAAAAGCCTTTTCCACGGCCAAGTCTGTCGCCGGAAAGTGTAAAAGCTCTTCCCGGAACAAGAATAAGTGTTTTTTTGTTTTTGAGTTTATTCAAATTTACAGGAACAAGCAGATTTTCATCCGGTTCACTGATTCCAAGTGTGCCCGATTCAGTCTGGCTGTTGAGCGCCTGTTTACCGTCAAGATAGAAAAACTGCATTTCCCCCTTTTCAAAATCCATAATCTTAGGCACCGCAACCTTTTTTCCCTTCTTAAGCGCATCCAGAATAACCAGCCCAAGGTTAACTTCATCCTTAAGCGCCATATAACCCAAAACAACCTTAGCCCCTTCATACTCCAAAGAAGAAATAATTTTTTGACATATGATCCCACTTTTCTCCGCCAATTTATCCGCGTGCTGTGAGCAAAGAGACTTAATTTCTTGTCGTATATCTTTTTTATCCATAATATTAATTTTTTTAATTGTGAATTATATCAAAAAATAGCGGAGGGCGAATTACGGCTTTCAAAAACACTCTGAAGTGCGGCCGCAGGGCGGCCAAGTATATAATTACAAGGCACTTCAGCGTGTAGCGGGCGAGCCCGCGGTTTTGCAACCCCGTACCCGACCGGAAGCCAGTTTTTTTAAAATATAGATGTTATTAGAAAAGCCTTTTTTATTTTTCCTGCTTTTTTTCTTTTTCTTTGTTTATCTTCTGGTCGAGCATGTCCATGTTTTTGTTTAATGCGGCGCCAAAGTCGAAGTCTTCATTAGAAACGTGGGCCTGTGAGCCCCAGCGGAAGTTTACGGTTGTTTCAACAGAATATGCTTTGTCGTGCTTGATGCGCATTGTAAGATTTACAATGAGGTCATCTGCATATGCAATTCTCTTGAGTTTGTTTTCTATCATATCTGATTGTTTCTGTTCCAGTGTGAAGCCTACAGCATTTATTGATTTTTCCATAAAGTTCTCCTTGCGGGCATAATTCTGCCCTTGTTGTAATTTTTCTCTCCTCATATAAAGATAACACGGGAAAGGGTAAAAAACAAATGAAAAAATAATTATTGCTTTAACGGCTGTCATTATGTATACTTCAGCCAGGTTTACAGGGGTTTTATAAATGGCATTGCAATATACCAAAAACAGAATTTATGAATGCGCATTAAAAATGGCCGAGAAACGTCCTATTGATAAGATTACAGTTAAGACCATTGTTGACGAATGCGAGATAACCCGTAACACTTTTTATTATCACTTTCACGATTTGTATGATGTTTATGTTTCTTTTGTAGACAGCAAGATTGACGAATTGATGAAGAATTCCGGTACAGATCCGGAAGCTGTTTTTTTTGATTTTATTGAACTTGCAGTAAGTTATAGAAAAGTCTGGTTAAATCTTTATAAAAGTATTGGTCGTGACCGTCTGTCTGCCTTTGTTACAGAAAAAGTAAAGCAGTTTATTATTATGTCTGTATCAAAAGAATATGACATCGAGTCAATTTCTGCACTTGATCTGGAAATCATTTGTACTTTTTATGGAGAAGCGGTATTTGGAATTCTTGTAAACTGGATAAAGGACAACCGCTTTGCTACAAAAGACCAGTTAAAGTATTCTCTTGAACGAATCAGAGTTTTATTTGATGGTCAGCTCGAAACATTAATCAAAAACAGCCTGGAAAAGTAGATAATCTTTAGTACAAATTGGGATAAGTGTACTAAATTTGTGCACTCGTCTTTTATTGTACGTTTACCTTCAACCATAAAGAATATACTATTAAATAGTTTATGGTAATTTGCTGGAGGTAAACTATGAAACAAATCAAAATACTTACAGACTCTTGTTCCGATCTTAGCGCCGAACTGCTTGCAAAATATAATCTTGATTATGCAAAAATGAGTACTGTATATCAGGGTCAGGAAAAACCGGCTTTGCTTACCTGGGAAGAATATTCTCCAAAACAGCTTTATGACATTATGAGAAAAGGAGAAAGAGTTACTACAGCGCAGGTTTCTGTTCAGGAATTTATGAGGATTTTTAAACAATATCTTGAACAGGGTTTTGATATCATATACATAGGCTGTTCTTCTAAGCAGTCTGGTTCGGTAAATACCGGAACAGTTGTAGCAAAAGATATTCTTAAAGATTACCCGGATTCAAAAATAACTTGTATAGATTCTCTTAATGCCAGCATTGGTATTGGTATGCTGGCTATTTATGCTTCGGAATTAGCTGCAGCAGGAAAGTCTTATGATGAAATTGTTACAGCAACTCTGGCTGCAAGGAATCATGTAAATCAGTATGTAACAGTTCATTCGCTTGATGCATTAAAACGCGCAGGAAGAGTAAAAGCAAGCAGTGCATTCCTTGGAAATCTTATGGGTGTAAAACCAATTTTGATTTCTGATGCAAATGGGGATCAGACTCCTATAAAAAAGGTTCGTGGTCGTACAACTTCGCTTGAAGAAATTGTAAATCTTTTGAGCGAATCAATGGAAAATCCGGCTGAACAGACTGTGTATGTTGCACATGCAGACTGTAATCCGGAAGAGCTTGAAATGATTAAACAGTTGATTTCTCAGAAAATCAAATGCAAGGAAATCTGTACTGTATATATTGGCCCTATTATTGGTGCTTCAATTGGACCTGATGCAATTGGTATCTGGGGATTCGGAAAAGAAATAACTTATAAGGTTGGAGAGGCTAAATAATGAATACAAAGTTTCTTACCGGAGAAATGCTTCTTGAAATGGTAAGATCCGGTGCTGAATGTTTACAGGATCATTGCGACGAAGTAAACGATCTTAATGTTTTTCCTATTCCGGACGGCGACACTGGAAGCAACATGTTCCTTACAATCCAAGGTGGAGCAAACACTGAATGTTCCGTTGAAACAATTTCTGATACAGCACAAAGCATTGCTCATAATATGCTGCTTTCGGCAAGAGGGAATTCGGGAGTAATTCTTTCGCAGCTTTTTGCAGGCATTGCAGATGGTTTTAAAGGTCTTGAATCGGCAAGTCTTAGCGATATAGAAAATGCCTGTAAAATGGGTGTTCAGCGTGCTTACAGTTCTGTTTTAACTCCTACAGAAGGAACCATTCTTACTGTTGCAAAAGAAACAAGCAACGTTGTATCTGCCGAAGATTTTGATTGCATTGAGGATATTATTGACCGATGTCTAGATGAAGCAAAAAAAGCCCTTGAACGAACTCCGGAACAGCTTGATGTATTAAAACAGGCAGGCGTAGTTGATTCAGGTGGTGCCGGCCTTGTTTACATAATTGAAGGAATCCAGAACTGTCTTACAGGAAAAAAATCAAGCGGCAGGCTTACAACTACTACAGCTCCTGCTCCAACTGATACTATAGATGTAGATCTTTTTACAGCAGACAGCGAGCTTGGTTTTGGTTACTGTACAGAGCTTCTTGTTCGCCTTCAGAACAGCAAATGCAATCCAGAGGAATTTGATATAAACACACTTATTGATTATCTGAACGGACTTGGCGATTCTATTGTTGCATTTAAAGACGGTACAATTGTTAAGCTTCACGTTCATACAAAAACACCTCAAAAGGTTCTGGAGTACTGCCAGCAGTTCGGCGAATTCCTTAAAGTAAAAATCGAAAACATGCAGCTTCAGCATAACGAGGTGGTGGCCAATGAAGAGGCAAAATCAAGTGAACGGAAACAGTATGCGGTAATTGCTGTTGCAAATGGCGAAGGTATTAAACAGGAGCTTACAAATTTTGGAGCAGACATAATAATTGATGGCGGTCAGACAATGAATCCTTCTGCCAGCGATCTTATTGCTGCTTTTGATAAGGCAAATGCCGATACAATTTTTGTCCTTCCTAATAACGGAAACATTATCCTTGTTGCTAATCAGGCTGCAGAGCTTTATAAAAAGTCCGATGTAAGGGTAATTCCTACAAAAAATATCGGTGACTGTTATTCAGTTCTTTCTATGCTCGACCTTGATTCAAGTGATGCTGATAGCATTGAACAGAATATGAAGGAAGCAATGGAAGGAACTCTTACTGCAGAAATTTCAAAGAGTATCCGCAGCACTCAGATGGATGGAATTGATGTTACCGAGGGTGAATACATTGGTATCCTTGGTAAAAAAATTGTTTCTTCAGATACAGACTGTTATGATACTGCATTGGCTGCGCTCAAGCTTATGAATCCAAACGAGCATTCTTCCCTCATAATCCTAAGAGGAAAGGATGGTGATGAAGGTATTTCGGCTGACATTGTTTCTTATGTAAAACAAAACTATCCTCGTCTGGAAGTATATGAAAGCTTTGGCGGTCAAAATGTATATGATTTTATTATGGTGGTAAACTGATGGACGCACGCTTTTATCTGATTTGTGCGGCATTTGCAATTGTGGCTTATCTTATTGGTGGTGTAAATGCTGCAATAGTAATTTCAAAACTCATATACAAACAGGACATCAGAACACAAGGCAGCGGAAACCCCGGGTTCACAAACTTTAAACGTGTTTACGGATTAAATGGCTGGGCTGTCTTTGTTATGCTTTCTGATATTATTAAGGCTGTAATTCCTGTTTCTATTGCAATGATAGTTTTTGGAAACCTTTATGAAATGGGACAGTTTGGTGCGGCTTTTACAGGTTTGTTTGCAATGCTTGGGCACTGCTTTCCTGTATGGTACGGTTTTAAAGGCGGTAAGGCTTTTATGACAGGCTTTGGAACAATCTGTTTTGTAGACTGGCGTATGGCGCTCATTGCAATGGTTTTGTTCCTTATTCTTCTCCTGGTCATAAAATATATGTCTGTTGCTTCGTGCATATCTTCTGTTGCATGTCCTGTATTGCTTTGTTTTTTTGGGACAGAAAGTATTGCTGTTCTGATTATTTCTGCGCTTTCGGCATTGCTTGTAGTAATCAGGCATAAAGAAAATTTTAAAAATCTTAGGAATGGAACAGAGACAAAATTTACTTTGAAAAAGTAGGGTTTTTGTTTTGAATGTAGGAATTGTCCACGCCAATCTGATTGCGGTATTTGTTAACAGTGCGGCGCGAGATTTTTATTCCCTGGTTGTTGAGCTGGTCTGTTAGTGCCTGGTCTGAAAGCGGAGAGGGTGAAGCGGTTACAAGTTCTGCAATAAGAGTTTTGATTTTTTCTGCGGAGGCGCTGCTGCCTTCTGTGGTTTTTATTCCCGAAACAAAAAAGAACTCTGATGGGAAAAGGCCCCATTCTGTCTGAATATATTTGTTTGATTTTTTTCCCGACATTCTTGAAACTGTTGACTCATGAATTTTAAGCCGGGCTGCAATCTGGCGGCGTGTAAGTGGTAAAAGATTTCCCGGGCCGTGCAGAAAAAATTCTTTTTGTGCAGCAACAATTGCGCAGCCTTGAAGAGCCAGTGTAGATTCTCTGTACTGCAGCTGTTGTAAAAAGACTTGTGCCTGTTGAACAAGCGTTTTGTCAAAGTTTATGTTTGCAGCAAGGCGAACCTGTGGCAGTTCTCCGTCGGCGTATTTTATCTGAAAGTGGCAGCTGCTGTCTCCGGCTACAATTCCGTTTTCAAAGCTGTCGGAGGGGATTGAGCCAGGCACACGTTCAACAGTAAGCACTACATCCGGGCGAAAGAAGTCTGCTTTTGAAGTATCAGAAATATATTCTCCTGCAGGGCGCGGGTTTAAGGTCAGAATATATTTAACTGCTTCTTCTGCGGCCTCTTCGTCAAGAGGAATTTTATCAATTGGCAATTCCGGGGCAAATTTTTTTGAATGCCAGGTTTTTTGATATTCAAAAACTTTTTTTATAACGCGTTCCGGTTGTGGCGGCGACAAAAGCTCCAGATGCCCGTCCAGAATAAAAAGTGCAAGTGGTGGTGCGTCTCCAGCAATTCGTGCCTGAATAAAAAGGCTTTCTTCAAGAGTACGGCAGCAGGTTCCAATTGGATCCATGCGATGCACCCGGTCCAGACACCGCTCAAGCATTTTTTTATTTTGAGCAGGTCGGCTTTTATCAAGCAGGGTTTCAGGAGCAAGTCTTGAACCGTAGCAGCCGTTTTCGTCAAGATTGTAAATGAGCTTTTGACATAGTTCGTATTCGTCGCGCGGGATTTTCATAAGGTCCAGCTGGGTCATAAGATGCTGCTGAAGCGTTTCCCCACGGTCTGCCTGTGCTTCAAGTGCACGCTGGTTTGCATCTGCTGCTTCTGAGCCTGTGGCAGAACTCGAAAATGAATACTCTTTTTGTGTCTGCCCGGATTTTTTTTCTGAGCCGGCAACAATTTCAAGTGCAGGGTTTTCTTCAACAGCCTTAAAAATTTCTTCTCGCAAATCACGGCTGTTCATTGCCAGGTATTTTAATGCCTGAATCTGCACCTGAGACATTTTTTGAATTTGTTTCTGGCTTTGAGTCTGCCGTTGAACTAAGTCGCTCATTGTTATGTATTATAACATAACGGTTGAGTCTTTTGCACCCTTACCAAGAATGAATGTTCCTTTTTTACCGTCTGTAGAAACTTCGTATTTTCCTTTAAAGCCTTCTACTGTGATGTAACCTTGAGCGTCGGTTGTTGCGTCAAGCTCGGTGTGCCATTCTTCTTTTATAAGATGATGCAGTGTGTTGTAAGAAGGCTTGAGCGAACCGTCCTTGCGGATTACGCCGCTTGGTGCATTGAGCCAGGCGCCGTCGCCAAAATCCCAGTTTGTAATTGCGGTAACCAGCGGATGCTTTTCAAAAAGATTCCGGTACATTCTTTCGAGGCTTTCTGCCTGCTTCTGTTCAAACTCTGGAGTGGAAGCATCGTCTTCGTAATGTGCATCCTGAAGGTCATCAAGAGAAGGATCAACAAGAGGGCCTGCAACAATTGTGTTTTCTGTAAAATGAATAGGGAGACCAAAGTGTTCAAAGCGGCTAAGGATTTCTTCAGTTTTTTCAAGCGACCATACACCCTGATGCTGATGCGACTGAAGGCCGATTGTCTTGATTGGAACTCCCGCATTCAAACAGCCGTCAATAAGGATTTCGTAATTTGAAGATAGATTAAAATCATTAATAAGGAAGATTCCGTCCGGGTTAGTTTCCTGGGCAGCATTAAAAACTTTTTTTACAAGTCCTACCCGGCCAAGCTCCTTACAGATACGTGTAATGGCGTTGTCGTATTTATTGTAAATAGGCATGATTACAACTTCGTTGATTACATCCCACATATCAATTACACCTTTAAAATTTCCTACATCACGATGAATACGTGCCAGCTGTTTTTCAAGGATTGTCTTGTTGTCGTAATTCATGAGCCAAGGAGCACAGCCTGTATGCCAGCAAAGAGGGTGACCTTTTACAGTTACGTCTTTGCTCTTTAGAAATTTTGCTGCAGCCATGAGCTGTTCTGTATGAGGGGAACCTTCTTCCGGTTCATAACCGCCCCAGTAAAAAGGAAGTGTTCCATAATTAAAAAGTCCCAGCCACTTTTGCATGCGGTCTTCCAGGCGGGCATGGTAGGCAGTCAGCTCTTCGCCTTCCATGGGTTTTACTTTATTCAGGCTTCCGTTACCGTTGTGAACTTCGGGTCCGTTTGTATAGGGCAGGGTTTCAAAAGCACCGCAGCCAAATAAAAATTCGTGATTAATCTGATTTATGTGAACCTTTGTGTTTGCTACAGGCTTTCCGTCAGCACTCAAAATCTGAATTTTTGCACTGTCTTTTCTGTGATTTAAACTCATAATTGTACCTCTTTTTGGTTTTCTTGAGGTTAATTATAAATCAAATCGCAGGGATTTATATAATGAGGATTTATAATAATTGTATGAATTTTAGAGAATACCCACCACAAGCCCAAGAATCACGAGCAGCACTACATTGTACATCGTAAACACCCCAAAATATTTTTTGCCTTCCGGAGTTTGTGCTTCATCGGAGTTGTTGTAAATCTTAAATGAAATAACGCTTGCCATAGATGCAATGAGGGTTCCAAGACCACCCACGTTTACACCAAGCAGGAGCATGTCGCCGTTAGCAGTAAATCCGCTTAAGAGCAAAGCCGCCGGAACATTGCTTATGACCTGGCTTGTAAGGATTCCTGTGATGTAAGTTTTGAGCGGAGTAGAAAGCATGGAGTTTATAAAATTGCAGAAAGACGGCACAGTCGAAAGTGTTTTTGTAAAAATAAAAAATCCTACAAATGTAAGAAGCAGACTGTAATCAACTTTTTTGAAAAGACGGAAGTTGCATATCAGCATGATGACAACAGTTACACCAAGCATAATCAGATAATTCACAAAATGAAAAACCGTGAGCAGGCAGAGAATAAAATCTGCAATGTAG
>JAEEGK010012243.1_pt1 | contig 19526 bp, 6 predicted proteins | sample 8958771 | NCBI WGS metagenome assembly JAEEGK01 (sample SAMN16246547, study PRJNA631951) | gut metagenome | biome: gut microbiome; feature: rumen; material: SC-attached | host: Bos | place: Iran: Karaj | collected 2018-10
TCGTTTACGTTCCATTCCATAACTATATTTGGCTACAAATTTACACAAAAATTTCCATACTCAATGTATATTAAGCAAAAAAGAGGTAATTTTAAGTTGAAAAAATGTGTTTAAATTCAATTATTCTTGCCAATTCGATGATTTTCATACCTAATTGTTAGTTCTACGACTTTATGCATAATCTGCACTAACTGCATCATGTATTTCTCCAACTTACATACAAGCGCCATCGCTCTATGTTCTGAAAAATGACACTTTAGTTCCTTTAACGTTTGGTTATAGTTATTGCCAACCATGCAGAACTGAGCATGAAAGTCGCTTAACTTGGCATAATATTCATGTTGACTCTTGTCGAATGTCACCACATGAAAAGGCTCTCCAAATATTCGTGCTTTGATGAATGCTAACTTGCTTGTCATGCCAGAACGGTCAAACATCTTTAGAAAACGCACATATTCTTCACTACTGAAGTTCACTGAATAGCGGTTTGTCGCTGGGTCTAACTTGGGATTTTTTCGCTTTCGCTCAACAACACGTCTCCCACCTCTGTTTCTTTTGTTGTTCATCTTTGTTATTTTGGGTTTGACATATGATTATCACTTGATGCTTACGGCAAGTATGGATAGGCTGACCGACTTCGGAGGACAGGCTTACGCCCCTCGGAAGAGAGAGAATCAGACAATCCATGTACATCAGGGAGGCATGCTCGAAAAAAAACGGATTATTATTTGGATTTTGCTCAAATATTTCGTATCTTTGCACTGACTGATATACAGATATACAGATATACACCGTTATTCTGAAAAAACTCTCCTGCGTACGTATCCGCGTTTATGTACGCGTGAGATATTTTTGAAAAACATCTGTATGTATCTGTATGTGTATTTTCTTCTAAATACTATGACATTACTGAAAAAAACATATTCTACTATCAAATCAACACAAAGTTTTTTTATTCTATTTCCAAAAGAATCTTAGTGTATTCGGTAAATAAGCAGAAAGTCAAGGAACAAAAAACACAACACGTTGAAACTGCCAACACAACACGTTGTCTTTGCAAAGTCAACACGTTGAAATCACGGACTCAACACGTTGTGTTTGCAGCAGGAATGAATATCTTTATGTCAAACCTGAAATCCTCAACTAATTGACCTGCGGACTAATTCCGACTTCCTGCTGCTCAGTCTTGACAAATCTCATTCCACTATAGAGAGCACTAAGGGCGGTTGTACTTACCCACCTTCCCGTTACCCCATCGAACATTGCAGGGGCCATCCGAACCCGTTATTCGTGTCGTCGAAGATACGTTCCTTGCGGTCACTCAAGTTGTAGAACTCCACAATCTCTCGCTGTACTGATAGCTGTATGAAGTACTACTGCGAAGACCCTATTTTTTCGTTAGTGGAGGCTACAAAACGGGAAAATGACACTCTCACGTGATAAATTCCTCCAAAAGAAGTGATTTTCTCAGATTTTATGCTTACTTTTACGATGCCATTGATGATTTTTGCTTGTCTTGAATTGCAGCCCTAAGGGAAGTAAATTATCTGACATGGAAAAATTCTGGGCAACTTTTTGTCGCTCAGAAACTTATAAGGAATGTCAAACAATAGTGCTGCAGAATTTAGGTTGATATAAAATTATGATCAGGAAACTCTCCATTGTGGCTCTGACCCTCTCTCTCTATGCCTGCAACAGGCTGGAGAATGTAAAAACTGGATATTCGGCCACGTCTCTTGCTCAGCTTGAGACAGAGTTTGTGGAACCGCCCCGTGCCGCCAGGCCTTATCTATGGTGGCATTGGATGAATGGGAATATCACCAAGGATGGCATCCGCAAGGACTTGCTTTGGATGGACAGCATAGGCATAGGTGGCTTTCATCATTTCGATGCAGGCATCGGGGTTGCACCGATAGTGGATAATCGTCTCATCTATATGCACGACGACTGGAAGGATGCCTTTAGGTATGCCATTAATATGGGTGATTCTCTGGGAATGGAAATGACGGTGGCCAGTTCACCGGGATGGAGCTGTATGGGCGGACCGTGGGTGCCCCCTCAGGATGCGATGAAAAAACTTGTATGGAGGGAAATGCGCATTCAGGGCGGTCATTCCTTTAAGGGTGCGCTGCCTGAGCCTTACCAGAATGCAGGTGATTTCCAGAATTTGGACAATGGCGGAGAGAAGTTTTACGAGGATATAGCAGTCGTTGCTCTCAGGATGCCTCAGGCCGACGTTCCCCTGACGGACATGAATGTCAAGCTGACATCTTCTGGCGGTGATTTCAACATCGCACATCTGACCGATGACAATCTGAATGACGGCGTGCTACTTCCCGAGGACCCATCAACTGGATTTGCCTGGATTATGTACGAGTTTCCTGCACCTCAATCTATTCGTGCCGTATCGCTCTTTGACGGACGCCAGAGGCATTGGGCCTACAACTCGTCTCCTTCCTTCTCTGTCTCCCTGGAAAAGAGTGATGACGGGCAGACTTTCTCGGAGGTTACCAAAATTGCCAGTACCAGTTGCATCAGGACAACAATCTCGTTTCCAGAAGCTCGGGCGAGGTTCTTCCGCCTGAAGGTCAACAACTCGGGCGGGTCAGGCAGCAAAATCAGTGAGTTCAATCTGTATCCTGTGGGCAGAATCAATCATGCCGAGGAAAAGGCCTGCTTTGGTTCTCCCTATGACCTGCACGACTACCCCACAACCACAGACGGAACGTTTGCCGACGAAATTATAGACCTGACAGACAATGTGCAAGACGGCGTGCTGACATGGGACGTGCCGGAGGGGAACTGGAAAGTGCTGCGCATGGGTTATTCGTTGACGGGACACAGGAATGGTCCGGCACCCGCCGAGGCCACAGGACTGGAGGTTGACAAACTGGACCCAGATGCGCTGACCAGATATTTCCATCACTATCTGGATATGTATAAGGAAGCTACTGGAGGGCTGATTGGCGAACGGGGTATCAGTTATCTGCTAACAGACAGCTACGAGGCAGGATGCCAGAATTGGACACCAGCCATGATTGCGGCCTTCCGCGAACGGCGGGGCTATGACCTTGTTCCGTGGCTTCCTGTCCTTACCGGAGAAATTGTGGAGTCGGTGGAAAAGAGCGAGGCTTTCCTGTGGGACTGGAACGTGACCATAGCTGATCTTTATGCAGAGGCTTATAATCATATTGACGACATCCTGAAGGAGTATGGCATGAAGGGGCGATATAGCGAGTCGCACGAATGTGGCAGGGCGTATGTGGCCGATGGAATGGACATTAAGCGCCACTCTGCCGTCCCGATGGCTGCCTGTTGGATCGATGCAGGTTCGCCCACTATGGCTGCTACCGACATCAGGGAGTCAGCTTCCGTTGCCCACATCTACGGCCAGAACCTGGTGGCTGCCGAGTCTCTCACGGCTCACGGCACAGACGTCAACGCCTATAAATACAGTCCGGGAAGCCTGAAAGGAACTGCTGATTGGGAAATGGCTAATGGGCTGAACCGCTTTGTTATACATGAGTCAGCTCACCAGCCACTCGATAGCGTATTCCCCGGTCTGGGACTGGGTCCCTATGGTCAGTGGTTCAACCGTCACGAGACATGGGCAGGCGAGGCCAGGGTCTGGATGGATTATCTGGCGCGCAGCAGCTATATGCTGCAACAGGGTAGTGCTGTGGCCGACATCCTCATTTATTATGGCGAAGACAGCAATGCATGTTCCCTTTACGGCTTCGACATGCCACAGGTGCCCAGCGGCTTCAACTATGATTATGCCAATCCCGCGATGGTCACCCAGCTACTGAAGGTCAAGGGTGGAAAGATTCAGGCAGGCAAGATGGAGTACAGCGTGCTTTACCTTGGGAAGAACGTGGCGCGCATGTCGGTGCCTGTGTTGAAAGCTATTGTGAAGCTGGCACAGCATGGCGCACTCATCTGCGGACATACGCCTGGCGGTCCGGCCAGTCTCAGTGACAATGCCGTGGAGTGGGAGAAACTTCTGACAAAGTTGAAGGCCTGTCCGAATGTACATCTGGAAGTGCCTGTCGGCGAAGTGGCCCAAGTCTGCGGTCTTGTTCCGGATGTCCATTATCCCGAGGGGGAGCAGATTCGTTTCTATCATCGCCATTCTGCGTGTGCCGATATTTATTGGATCAACAAGCCCTCGGATGAGTACAAGCGCGTAGAGGTCTCCTTCCGGCAGACAGGGCGAAGGCCCCAGGTATGGCATCCCGAAACAGGAATCAAGGAAGATGTCACATATACTATGTCGGAGGATGGGCGAACTCATGTCACCCTCGACCTTGTGCCAAATGATGCGGTGTTTGTTGTCTTTGGCGAAAAGACAGCAGAACGAGAATTGGTAGTGCCTGAGACGAAACGTCGGACAATATGCGGGGTGGACGGCTCCTGGGATGTGGCATTCCAGCCTCATCGCAGTGCACCCGCAAATGCAAAGTTCCCTTCACTTGTATCCTACACGGAATCAAACGACCCAGGTGTCAAATACTTCTCTGGCTGGGCTGTCTATTCGAATGTCTTTTCCATCGACGAACGGCCAGCTGGCAAAGTCCTCATCGACCTTGGAGACGTTAGGGAACTGGCCAGAGTGAGAGTGAACGGCGTGGACTGTGGGGTAGTCTGGAAAAAGCCTTTCAGAGCAGATGTTACAGATGCCTTGCAGAAGGGAGAAAACCGACTGGAGATAGTGGTGATAAACACCTGGCCGAACAGGCTCATCGGCGACCAGCAACCCGACTGTCCCCGAAAGATAACCTACACCTCCCACCCGTTCTACACACAGAACTCTTCTTTGCGTCCAGCTGGTCTTTTAGGCCCCGTTTCGATAGAGGTTGAGGAGTAAACACGTCCGAGATTTTTTTAGCGCAAATGCTGTTTAAAAATCTGTGTAATCAGCTAATCTGTGTTTAGTGTTTGCCTGGGATGACCTGTTCGATGACGGTGCGGAAGTGCTGGATTTCTACACAACCAGATTCCAGATAGAGTTTTGCTATCGCGGTGCGAAGAACTTCACAGGGCTGATGAAGAGGAATAAACCAGCATCCTAAGGACATACAAGACAAGAGCGGACGAATGCCGCGCGCAGACCGTCCGCTCTTTTGTATATATTCGTATGGAAACGACAACTATTTGTCATGGCAGTATGCTCAACCCCTTGCCTCAACGATAAACCACAACCTGTCAAGAAATACAGGAAAAAAAGAAAAAAAGGGGGCTGATTTTTTGTTCTATGCCTCAAAAATAGTATTTTTGTAGGGCATAAAACCAAAAAACATCAATTATCACTAACATAAAAAAACATATTATGGAAAACAGAAGACTACTTCCAATGCTCCTTCTCGCATTCCTATGGATGACGGGAGGAACCATCAGTGCACAAGACAATGCCCTGGATCGCCTGACCATTCAGGACGGGGTGTGCCAGATCGGCACCGCTGAAGACTTGGCCAACTTCGCGCTGGCTGTCAACGCAGGCAACACTGCGCTGAATGCGGTGGTGACACAAGACTTGGACTTCGCCAGCTTCGAGGGCGAGTTCACCGGCATCGCCCTGGAAGGGGTGCCCTATGTCGGCACGTTCGACGGCCAGGGACACCGCATCCTGAACATGACCATCGACGGAAAGAATCAGTTCTTTGCCGGACTCTTCCGCATGGTGGGCAATGGCTGCGTCATCAAGAACCTGACACTCGACAAGACGTGCGCCATCATCAATGGCAGCAACGCCTGCGGCATGGTGGCCTCGAACAGCTACAGCGCCAACGAAACCATCACGCTCATCGGCCTTGGCAACGAAGGAAAGGTGGAGTCGGCAGGTCAGTATGTGGGTGCCATCGCTGCCATCAACTACGGCTACACCGCAACCTACATCATCCAGGACTGCTGGTCGACGGGCGAGGTGACAGGTAGCATCGATGTGGCACAAATCTGCGGCCACATCTACCGAGGCACGGTCAAGAACTGCTGGTCTACTTCCAAGGTGAACAGCGGCAACGGAGAGACGAAGCTCTTCGACAATGTGAACGAGGTGACGATTACAAACTGCTACAGCCTCGGCGGTAGCGATGCGAAAGCCATCACGGAAGAGGACCTGACGAGCGGTGCTCTCTGCTACAAGCTGAACGGCGACCAGACGGATATCCACTGGACGCAGACCATCGGCACGGATGCCCAGCCACAAGTCGGCACGGGAAGCCAGCAGGTATACGCCACTGGCGAGCTCCGTTGCGACGGGGCAGAGTTTCCCGACAAACCGCTGACCTACAGCAACACGCCAGGTCAGCCCACAAAACCCGAACACCAGTATGGCAGCGACGGCATCTGCACCGTCTGCGGCAACATGCAGCAGAACGCTGACGGATACTACCTGATAGCCAATGCCGAACAGCTCAACTGGCTCAACCAGAAGATTAGCGAGGGAGGAACGGACCTGAAGGTGCTCCTGACGGCCGACATCGACTTGAGCACGAGCGCTTATCCCGACCTGATGATCGGCATGGAGTCCACTCCGTTCATCGGCATATTCGACGGCGCTGGACACACTATCACCTACCACTACGAAAACGTTCCAGTGAAGTGGCGCGGACTTTTCGCCTTCATCAAGAATGCCACCATCCGCAACCTTCGTGTCGAGGGTAGCGTCTACGTAACCCAGATTCACTACGGTGCCCTCATCGGACGCGCCGACGGTGTGGTGCTCGTCGAGAATGTCATGACGAATGTCGACATCACGGGAGCCATGAACCAAGTGACGGGCGACGCTGGTATGATCGGTGCGAACTACGCGCAGATAACCTTCCTCAATTGTGCCGTACTTGGCGCGATGGGCTACGAGGGCAGCTCGATGTACAGCTACTTCTCCGGATGGTCCGACGGCGGCAGCACCACCACGCTGATAAACTGCTACTCTGCCGGCTCTTTGAAAGAAGGAACGGGCGAGGGCAACTGCTTCACCCTGACGCATCCCAACGGTACGGTTTCCTTCACAAACTCCTATTACCTCAACATGATTGGCGAGGCTCGAGGAGGTACACAGATCGACGAGGAGCAACTCCGCAACGGTTCTCTCTGCTACAAGCTGAACGCAGACCAGAGTGACATCCACTGGACTCAGACCATCGGCACGGATCCCGTTCCGCAAGTGGGCACAGGAAGCAAGCAGGTCTATGCAGTGGGCGAGCTCCGCTGCGACGGTGCCGAATATCCCGACAAACCTCTGACATACAGCAACACGCCAGGCCAGCCCACGCGACCTGACCACCAGTTTGGCCCCGATGGGCTCTGCACCGTCTGCGGACAGGCAGATCCCGATGCTGTCAAGCAGAACGAGGAAGGCTACTATCTCGTGGGCAACGCAAAACAGCTCAACTGGTTCAACCAGCGAATCCTGGGTGGAGAAATGGACGCTAAGGTGCTCCTGACCGATGATATCGACCTGAGTTCAAGCGACACGCCCGACCTGATGATTGGTACCGAGGCCAGACCGTTCCGTGGCATCTTCAACGGCGACGGCCACACCATCACCTACCATTACGCTTATGTCACCGAGAAGTGGCAAGGACTCTTTGCCTTCGTCAACGGGGCCACCATCCGCAATCTGCGTGTAGAAGGCAGTGTCACCGTGACGAACATCCACTACGGAGCTCTCATCGGCAGGGCTGACGGCGATGTGCTCGTCGAGAACGTCATCACGAACGTCGACGTTACAGGTGACCGAAGCGGTGTGACTGGCGATGCAGGCATGCTGGGTGCCAACTACGCCCACATCACCTTCAACAATTGTGCCACACTGGGCAACCTGGGAAGCGAGGGCAGCTCTATGTACAGCAGCTACTCAGGATGGTCCGACGGCGGCAGCACCACCACGCTCAACAACTGCTTCTCTGCCTGCAAGCTCGTCGAGGGAACTGGTCTCGACCACTGCTTCACGCTGTCGCACGGTGGCGGTACAAACGTCTTCAACAACTGCTACTACCTGAACCCGATAGGAACCGTACAGGGCACTCAAGTCACCGAAGAGCAGATTGCCAACGGTGCCCTCTGTTACTTGCTCAATGGCAACCAGTCGAACATCCGCTGGACGCAGACGCTGGGCGACGATGAGACTCCTGTTTCCTATGCCACCCACGCGAGAGTCTATGGCGCAGGTGAGGTCTTCGTGAACATCACCGACGAAGCCAGCTTCAAGAACTTCGTTTCCCTCATCATCGAGGAAGAGACAAGCCGCTACGGCGAGATGAAGGCTCAGAAGGTGCTCGTGGAGTCTTACCTCGAAGACCTGCAGCAACTGGCCGCATCGACCAACATTGACGCCTTCCTGGCTGACTATGCAAAGCTTGCCGACCTTCGTCAGAGCATCAGCAACTCTGCCAAGGCCTACACTGCCTACATCGCCAAGGTGGAGGAAATCAAGACCTATCTGGAGGAGAATCCCGATCTGGACAACGAGAAGAGCCAACAGCTTCTTTCCTACCTGACTGAGTACGATGATCCCAGCGAGGACTTCCCCAACGGCTCTGCCGTATGCATCCTCGAGAACTGCGAACTCAGCGAGAAGGAGATCATCGCCGAGACAGCTTTCGTAGACGAGAAGCTGCTCGAAGCCATCTCCTACACTCCCGTCGTTGGCACGGACGTCACCCGACTCTTCGCCAACACTGACTTCAGCGACGGATTCAACGGTTGGGAGGGCAAGCCCGCCACGAACGCTGGCAGCTCCGAAACAAGCCCCATCCGTGCAGCCGAGTGTATCAACAACACGATGGACATGTACCAGACGCTGACCGGACTCCAGAACGGAATCTATGAGTTGCAGGTGAACGGTGCCTTCCGCCCCTATCCCTACAACGATTATTACCACACCAACTATGCCGCAACGCTTTACGCCAACGGCATCCACAACTACTTCCAGACCAACATCGAGGACATGATCCCCGTTGCCGACGCTGTCGACGGCTGGAACTGCAACATCACAGCCTCCTACACAGATTTCGCTGTGCCCGACATGGACGGCAACACCGTGGGCTACACAATGCAGGGTATCGTCAGCTGCTGCAACGCCTTCCAGGGCGGACGCTATCCCAATAGTGTGCTCTGCAACGTGACCGACGGCACCCTGACCATCGGTATCCGTCAGCCAGGCAGCGGACAGCAGCCCGACTGGCTGGGATTCGGTAACATCAAGGTGATTTACTGGGGTGAGATGAACGAGGCCAACGAAGGTCTCGACCACGTTCTGGCTTCGCAGGCCGACCGTGCAAGCACCATCCTCGACACGTACCAGTTCTCCTACGGACTCGACTACGCCACCTACCCCAACTTCACCCAGGCACTGAAGGACGAGTTGCGCCAGGCCCTCGAGGCAGTGGACACCACCACCGAACCTGCAGCCAAGTACCAGCTCATCGAGCGCTTCTCCAGCCTCTTCCTGCAAATTTATGAGTGCAAGAAAGCCTATATCACCCTGATGGACAAGGCAGAGGAAGTCAACAATCTGCAGGGAGCCTTCTCCAACCTGATCAGCGAAGACGATTTCAAGCAGTTGGAAGCTCTCTATCAACAACTCTCCAATGCTTACATCGACGGCACCATGACGGCAGAGGAAGCACTTGCCGTTGACCTCAACTCACAAATCAGCTTCTATCCCGAACAGGAAGATGGATACTTCCTCCTGCGCAACCAGACGGACTTCATCATCTTTGCCAACATGGTGAATGGCGGAACCAACAGGATCAATGCCAAACTCCTGACGGACGTTGACCTAAGCAAAACAGAATACCCAGACCTCATGATCGGTACGGAAGCTGCTGAGTACGCTGGTATCTTCGACGGATGCGGCCATACAATCACCTATCACTACGAGAACGTATCTGAAAAGTGGCGCGGCCTCTTCGCGTTCGTCAATGGAGCCACAATCCGCAACCTTCGCGTCGAAGGCAGTGTCTATGTGACACAGATCCACTATGGCGCCCTCATCGGACGTGCATACGGCACCGTACTCGTTGAGAATGTCATCACGGACGTCGACATCACAGGAGCCATGAATCAAGTGACGGGCGATGGCGGTATGCTTGGAGCCAACTATGCCAACATCACGTTCAACAATTGTGCTACGTTTGGCACGATGGGTTACGAGGGTAGCTCCATGTACTGCGGATTCGTTGCATGGGACAACGGTGGCACTACCACAACCCTCAACAACTGCTACACTGCCTGCACCCTCACCGAAGGAACCGGACTCGACTACTGCTACACCTTCTGCCGCACGAACGGAACCGTGAAACTGAACAACTGCTACTACCTCAACAAGGTAGGCGTGGCTCAGGGCACAGCGATGACCGAGGAGCAGTTCCAGAACGGCGAGGTTTGCTACAAGTTGAACGGTGACCAGAGCGAGATCCACTGGTTCCAGACCATCGGCGAAGACCCATTCCCCGTTTTGGACGAGAGTCACCTCAGTGTCATCGTCAACGAGGACGGTACCTACGGAAACACGACAGGCCTGGAGGCCATCGCTGCACAGCAGCCTGCCGACGATTCCATCTACAACCTGCAAGGACAGAAGGTGGAGAAGGCTCGCAAGGGCATCTACATCATCAACAGGAAAAAGATTCTGGTTAAATAATTCCAACCAACAAAGAAATGAGAAGACATTCATTCATTGCACTCATTCTCTGTGCCATAGCCTCTGCTGCTATGGCGCAGAGCTTTACCGTTTACGAGAACGGCAAGACCAGTGGCTTCAACGAAGAGGACGTGGACAGCATCGTCTTCAGTCCTGACAAGGCACCTGCCGCCAAACCCCAACCACGCGTCATCAACGCGCGATGGTGCTCGCTGGGAACCTCCATTTCGTGGCTCAACGAGAATACTGCCTCGTACCCCCTCACGAAGGGGTATCAGACACGAGTCATGGAGAAGCTCGCCTTCACGAAATTCAGCAACCAGGCTGTCAACGGAGGAACCATCTCCTCGGCACTCAATGCAGTCATCAATGCCGACTACTACACCATCGAGCATGGCATCAACGACTGGGGACACTCTACTCCCGTCGGCACCATCAAAGACTACATCAACAACGCGAGAAACGGCACCTTTGCCGCCTACTACCGTCAGGTCATCGAACGCATCTTCCAGCGCAACCCCAAGGCACGTGTCATCCTCTGCACCCCACGCAAAGCCTATGGCTTCAACGGCTACTTGCCCGATCATTGGTATGACCCCAAGGGTGGCATCTACCTCAAGGAGTATGCCGACCTGATACGCGAGATAGCTGCCTACGAGTCCTTTCCCGTGGCAGACTTCTTTGCCGAATGTGGTGGCCAGCGACAGCTCAGTTACCTCAGCTACGACGTGGCCCTGCATCCCAATGATGCCGGAATGCAGATTATGGCAAACGTTCTGATCCAAGCCTTCGAGAAGATCCTGGATGAATAAGTGAACTTTGAATGGTATTGAAGTTCATGAAGGAGTCAAAAACAAACCAACTTTAAACAAATACGCAAATGAAAACAAGATTACACATCGCACACAAGGCTATGACCTTGCTGACCTTGCTGCTCGTCAGCAGCATGGTGAAAGCCTCGGACATCGCTCCTGGCTATTACTACATGAAGGGCACTGAGGCATCCACTGCCAACGGGTACTATCTGAGGGCAACATCTTCCGACCTGCCCAGAATGATTACTCACCAGATGCCAGAAACACCTACCCTGGATGAAAAGCCCTTCATCTGGAAGGTGGAAAGTATGGACGGAGGGTTCTACTCCATCCAAAGCATCTACGACCACCGCTACTTGGGCGGACAGGTTGGTTCATACGCTCACCACGGCAGTATGTCTGATTCTCCCCACGCCATCAAGTTCACATTCTTTGAGACATACAACGGGGTGAACAACGCATGGAAACTGGATGCACAGACCGACCGCGACACCTTCTACGGCACAGCCATGCGTCCTGGCCAGGGAGGCGAGGCGCTGTTCCTCTGGTACTGCGACAGCCAGGGAGGTGAAGTTCCAGCCTGGTACTTCGAACCCATGGACGCATCGGCAGCCGCTGCCCTGGAAGAGACCTTCTTCACCTACAACGGTGATGAGATAGAGGAAGGATACTACATGCTCCGTGCCGATGAGGGCAATGTCACCAAGCCAGGGGCTTACCTCTATGCAGAGCCTGGTGATGTGTTCCGCACGTACCAGTACCAGACTTCAGAAGAAATAAGCACTACGGAGATTACCGACGAGACACTGAAGTTCATCTACTATGTCAAGAAGACAACCGAGGGTTACACCTTCCAGAATCAACAGAACGGCAGATTCATCGGAGGATCTCCCAACAATTTCGGACATCATGTCGGCGCCGTAACAGCTCCCGCTCCCATGGTTCTGAAGTACTACGCAGAAAAGGAAGCTTACTCCATCGAGGACAAGCAGCAACCTGCCAACGACTGGCTGCCGGCACTCCTTAACTCCGGTAGTGAAGCCTTTGCCTGGTGGGTTGGTAGGGATTTTGTCACCGACATCTTCTGGGATCTGATCAAACTGGATGCTTCTGCAGTAGAGGCCGTTGCCCAGCGCAATCTCTACGTGGTGGGCAGTCTCCAGAATGCCAGCTGGGATACGGAAAGCATGCTTTACACCCTCGACGCTCAGGAGAATGGCATCTATTCGGGTACCATCACGGTGGAGGATGACGGCGATGGCGTCGGATTCTTCACCCTCTACTCCGCCACGATGAACGGCGGGAACAAGATTCAGTATTCAAGTCCCTCCGCAGGGGTACAGCTGTTCCCCGGCTTGGTGAGCAACTTCTCCATCGGATCAGGTTACAATTGGATCGTGGCTCCCGGCACGTATCTCGTTACGGTAGACATGAACAACAATACCATCCGCGTGAATGATCCCTCTCAGCCCGACGTAATCTTCTCGAAGGCGTATGCAGAGCTGAAGGCCACCATCGAGGCTACGCTGGAGCAATGGCCCGGCTTGGACCTGAGCAGCGTAGAGGCTGTGCTGAACAACCCGGACAGTAGCGACGATGAACTGACAGCAGCCAGGAACAGCATCCCCGGCCTCATCAACGCATTCGTGAAGAAACAGATGGCTGACGCCTCCGAGACGAGGCCCATCGATGCCACTGTTCTGATAAAGAACGCCAACTGTGCGAACGATCAGGGATGGATGTCCCAGAACGCCGTATTCACCGACAACATGATCTACGCTGCCAATTCGGGCTTCAACGTTTACCAGACGCTGACCGACCTGCCCAACGGAGTCTACGAGATCGGCGTGAATGCCGTCTCCCGCTATGGCGCGCCAAAAGCCTACTACCAAGAGGCTGAGGCCTTAGGCATCGACAAGCACAACGCTTACCTCTACGCAACGTCATGCGGCACATCACTGGCCACTCCGGTTGCCGACATCTTTGACTTCCAGTACAGCGAGCTGGGTGTTTCCGGCGAGAATGACTATAGCGGTGCAGGATGGTTCGTGCCCACCAACACGGGTGCAGCCAAGGCTTATTTCCAGGAAGGACGTTACGGCGAGAGCCATCTCTTTGTCTACGTGAACGACGGAACCTTGACCATCGGAGCCCGCCGCGCTGAATCGGCTACCGACGACATGTTCGTTGCCGACGATTGGACCCTGAAATACTACGGCAACTCACCTTCTGCCTTCAACCTGATTGCTACAGACCTGATGGAGACTCGTCCCGACGTGGAATCCACACCTGCTCAGGCAACCATCGTTTCCGCATACCAAGACGCACTGGATGCCGTGAACGAGCTGGACGACGAGAGCAAGATGGCAGAGACCTACACGTCGCTGGCAGCAGCAAACGATGCCCTGACAGGCAGCCAGATAGCTTACGCCATCTTCCAGAACAAGGTGAAAGAGGTGGAGGCAACCATGTCCGAGAATCCTAATTTGGAAGGTGTCGGCGCATCTCTCCTGAGAAGCTATCTGACCGAAACAGAGGAACCCGGCACGTTCGAGAATGGTACAGCCAACTATATCCTGAAGAACGGAAATCTGGATGCTGACGCACTGGTTGCCGAAATGGCTCAGATGGACGTAATGCTCGAGAATGCCCTCCGAGGCGGTGTCGCTCCTGGCACCGACATCACGGCTCTCTTCCGCAACATGAACTTCGACGAAGCCGACTTCGCCGGGTGGACGGAAAGCCATACAGGAAACGGAAGCTGCTCCGGAAGCCATGGTCTGAACACGAACCTCGTGGCAGGATGGTGGAACATGGATAGCATAGAGCTCCTGCAGACAGGTACCGACCTGCCCAACGGCATCTATGCCATCTACCTGAATGCCTTCTATCGTCCGGGCAGTCCCGCAAACTGCAGCACAGAGAACGAGATGTCTGCCTACGTGGTAGTCAACGGACTGAAGACTCCGATGCTGAACATCCTGACCGACGCCCTGAGCGAGACCGAGGCTGAAGAGAACGTCAACTGCCATTCCTCCGACTATTCCACCGGCGAATTCCGTTATCCCAATGCTCCGAACGGCGCGAGTGTGGCATTCGCAGCAGACCGCTATCGCCAGGTTGCCTATGGTGTGGTCACCGACGGTGTCCTCTCCTTCGGAGTTTGTCAGGATGCTTACCCCGCCTACGACGACGACTGGATGATGATCGACAACTTCAAGGTGGTCTTCATGGGCGATACCGACGAGGCAACCAATGCGATGGTAGAGGCCCAGAGCAGCCGTGCCGAGGAGATGCTGGCAAGTATCTTCACCTATCGCGAATCAACGCGCGAGGGACTCATTGAGGCTCTCGACATGCCAGCCAACGATTTTGAAAGCAAGTACAAGAAGGCAGAACGCATCAACCAACTCTGCAACGAGGCAATCGTGACGGGTGCCCTCTCCGCCATCATGGAGGAGGTTCTCTCCGACTTCCACACAACTTCCCAGGGTGCCTTCCAGAGCGGACGCATCACGGAAGACGAATTCAATGCCTATGACGCCGATTTCCGCACCGTATGGGGAAAGCTCTTCTCTGGTCTCTATTCTGATGAGGAAATCATAGAGATTACCCAGCAGTACAGGGATCTTACCGAGAGCCTGATTCCTTCCGTACCTTCCGGCTACTACTACATGAAGGGCTCTGCCGTATCCTCTAATCCCGACACCTATCTCTCCGCCTCCTCTTCCGACCTGCCCTTCATGGTATTCCACTCCATGCCAGAGGTTCCCACGATGGACGAGCAGGCATTCATCTGGAAAGTGGAGTCGATGGGCAATGGAACCGCATCTATCCAGAGCATTTACGACCACCGCTATCTGGGCGGACAGGTCGGCACGCACTACCACCACGGAACCATGTCCAGCGTACCCCACGCCATTACCTTCACCTACTTCTCCTCTGCGGATAATGCAGGGCAAAGTGAAGCATGGAAACTGGATGCAGCTCTCGACCACGACAGCTACTACGGAACTGCCATGCGCCCAGGTATGGGAGGCGAGACAGTCTTCCTGTGGTACTGCGACAGCCAACAGGGCGAGGTGCCCGCATGGGTATTTGAACCCGTCGACGAGGAAGTGGCAAAGACCCTGGAGGAAACCGTTCCCGAATACACGGGCGACGACATCGAGGAAGGCTACTACTATGTACGTGCAGCTGCCACGAACACTTCCAACCCAGGCATCTACCTCTACTATAACGTTGGCGACCTCCACCGCACCTACCAGAAAGCTGTGGATGGCGAGCTGAGCACGACTGAGGTGAGCGAAGACATGTATCCATACGTCTACCACGTGACGAAGGAGCCTCGAGGCTATGCCTTCCAGAACATAAAGAGCGGGAGATACATCGGTGGAACGCCCAACTCGAACGGTCACCACGTAGGTTCCGTGACGGTGGCAGCCCCCATGAAACTCGAGTTCGACGAGGAGAAGCAGGCATACACCATTCTCGATGAGAGCCAGTTCAACAACGGCTTCCTGCCAGCCTATCTGAACTCTGGAAGCGAAGCCTTCGCATGGTGGGCAGGAGGTGCCGACTGGCTCATGGGCAGCATCTATTGGAATCTTATCCGCATCACCGATCCTACTTTGGTCGGAATCCAGGAGACCCAGGCCGACACCCAAGGCAATATGCCTGAAGGCCTCTACACCTTGGATGGACGCAAGATTGGAACCGGCAACGTTCGCTCAGGCATCTACATCAAGGCCAACGGCAGCAGCGTGAAGAAGGTTCTCATCAAGTAAGAGACTACAGAAGCAGTCAATCCCCTGGTGAAGACAAACGCCAGGGGATTGATAAATTTCCAGAACTGACAGAAAGAAAATGAAGAAACTATTTGCAGTATACCTGCTGATGGGACTGATGGGAGGAAAAGCCCTTGCCCAGGACTACCCGGAGAAGGACGACGCAGGAGCCACCATCTACTACAAAATCTTTAGTGCCGCTCCCGGCAACACGGGGCTCTGCCTCCAGGACAACTCCAAGGAGAACGGGAAATACGCCTATCCGCTGGCAGAGCACGAGAACGACAACAAGTTCCAAGAGTGGCAGTTCGTGCCGGGCGATGCTCCAGGCACCTATCTCCTGCGCAACCGAGCCACCTATCGATACATCAGCACCACCGGCGACTGGATTGGCACATTCTATGCTATCACCTTTGCCACCAAGAAGACTTTCGATAACGAGATACTCTTCACGCCTCTCGGCGACGGCCAGATGACGATGACCTACAAAGAGGGAATGACCACGCGCTACATGCTGGTGGGCGACACGGGAAAGGGTCCCGACATATTCAACACGACAGATCACTACAACTCCAGCCGAGCCTGGTATGTCTTCCCCGTGGGAAGCGTGCCAGTCAGCGTGGCAGAAGTGAAGCAGGGAACCGTCAGCATACTTGCCATCAACCGCAGGATTGTCGTGAGCGGCACCAACCAATACCGCATCTGCGACATCCAGGGCCGTCAGGTCGATCCCGACAGCGAGCTCCTGCCAGGCATCTATGTGGTGGAAGCTGCCGGAGAAGTGAAAAACGTATTGGTAAGATAAGGTATGAATCCATTGGCTGAAAAAACAGAAAAGATATGAAGAAACTTACAATAGCGATATGGCTCATGGCGTGCTGCACGCTCCATGCACAGCGCGAGGTATTCCTGGCCTCCAGTCCTGCCAATGCCAACTTCGAGACTGACAGGTTCTACTCGCAACCCGATTCCACGTTCTACATATTCCTGGCATTCGGACAATCCAATATGGTGGGGGATGCCAAGCCGGAAGACCGCGACTACGAAGGAGTGAGCCCACGCTTCCGCATGATGCCCGCCATCGACCAGTCCGCCATGTCGGGAAACAACCGAGGCAGTGCCCGGAAGAAATACAAATGGTACAAGGCCACTCCCCCACTCAACAGAGCCAGCGCAGGACTCAGTCCATGCGACTATTTCGGGCGCACGATGGTGGAGAGACTGCCCGAGAACATCCGCGTAGGCATCATCAACGTGGCTGTGGGCGGCTGCCGCATCGAGCATTTCTTCAAGGAATACGACCCCAGGGAACTCGCGCGAACCGGATACGGATCATGGTTCCAGACCTGCATGGCAGAGTATGACAGCATCCAGTATATCCGCCTCCTCGACTGCGCCCTTCGCGCCCAGCACGTGGGAGTGATCAAAGGCATCCTGCTCCATCAGGGCGAAGCAAACGCGGGAGACAATCTCTGGCCGCTGAAGGTGAAGAAAGTCTACGAGGATCTCCTCAGGGACCTCGGGCTGAAGGCAGAGGATGTGCCCCTGCTAGCAGGAGAAGTAGTCCATGCCGAGCAGAACGGGAAGAGCAAGGAAGCCAACAAACTGGTGGACGTCCTGCCACAAACGGTGCCCACAGCCCACGTCATCTCCTCCAGGGGATGCGCGGCAAATCCAGCCGACACCAACCATTTCAACGCAGCCGGTTACCGCGAACTGGGCAAGCGTTATGCCGAGAAGATGCTTGAGCTGCTCGGATACTGAAAATCAAGCACTTCGCGGGCTTAGGGAAATCAACGTGTTGACTCTGCACTCTCAACACGTTGATTTCTTCGTTTCAACACGTTCCCTCTCCCCATCCTTTCAGCCAGAGGGAGCATCGGCGCCAGAATCACCTCGCCTGCCCCCTCCCCCCACTTTTCTAACAGAATAAAAACAACTTTTCGAAAAAAGTTATAACTTTGTAGGCGAGAAACGACAAAATGACATAAAAGACAATGGCAAACGCACAGGAACGTGCAGAACTGCACAAGACAATATGGAAGATCGCCAACGACCTGCGTGGCTCGGTCGACGGCTGGGAATTCAAGGCCTACGTACTGGGCAGCATCTTCTACCGATTCATCTCTGAGAACATCTGCGACTACATCCACGCGCTTATGCACGAATTCGGAGAACATGATTTCGACTATGCCGCGATGAGCGACAGCCAGGCACAGAACATACGCCAGAAGATGGTGGAGGAGAAGGGCTACTTCATCCTGCCCTCGCAGCTCTTCCAGAACGTAGTGAAGAAATGCGAGAAGGACGAGAACCTGAACGAGCACCTCACCGCCATCTTCCGTAGCATCGAGGCTTCCGCTATCGGCACCGCTTCCGAGGACGACCTTCGAGGCCTCTTCAGCGACTTCTCCGTCGACAGCCAGGCCCTTGGCTCCACCGTCATCAAGCGCAACCAACTGTTGGCGAAAGTGCTTCAGACCGTTGCACAGATGGACCTCGGCTCGCGCTACGATGACACACAAAACGACACCTTTGGCGACACCTACGAGTTCCTGATGCAGATGTATGCCAGCGAGGCAGGCAAGAGTGGTGGTGAGTTCTTCACGCCTCAGCAAGTGTCGGAACTCTTGGCCCGCCTGGCATCGTGGCACAACCCAGGCATCCAGAAGGTCTACGACCCTGCCTGTGGTTCCGGTTCGCTCCTGCTGAAGTTTGCCAAGACCATCGGAAAGGAGAACGAGCACCTGAAGTACTTCGGGCAGGAAGTAAACCCTACGACCTACAACCTGTGCCGCATCAACATGTTCCTGCACAACGTGAATTATGATGACTTCGACATCCGTCTGGAAGACACCCTTCTGAAACCCCAGCACATGGAGGACGCGCCCTTCGATGCCATCGTCTCGAATCCCCCTTACTCGCTGAAATGGGAAGGCAAGGAAAACCCCATCCTCATCAACGACCCACGCTATGCCCCGGCAGGCGTGCTGGCACCCAAGAGTGCCGCCGACCTCGCCTTCACGATGCACATGCTTTGGCACCTGAGCGAGAGGGGTACGGCAGCCATCGTAGAATTCCCCGGGGTGCTCTATCGCGGTAGCGACGAGAAGAAGATACGCCAGTACCTCATCCGCAACAACTACGTGGACACCGTCATTCAGTTGCCTGCCAACCTCTTCTTTGGCGTAGGCATCGCCACCTGCATCATCGTGCTGAAGAAGAGCGCCAAGACTGACTCGAAAGTGCTCTTCATCGATGCCAGCAAACTCTTCG
>JAEEGK010012245.1_pt1 | contig 19524 bp, 19 predicted proteins | sample 8958771 | NCBI WGS metagenome assembly JAEEGK01 (sample SAMN16246547, study PRJNA631951) | gut metagenome | biome: gut microbiome; feature: rumen; material: SC-attached | host: Bos | place: Iran: Karaj | collected 2018-10
CCATCCGTTATGAAGGAAAAGGTGTCGGAGTCCCCGCAGCATCAGCTTCAGGAAAGCGGACATTCTGTTGTTTTTCTTCTCCTCTTTCATTTGCGGGATACCTCCAATCCGGAACGAATTGCTTTCAGAACGGAAGATATCCAGGATGTTTTGTCAGAATAGATTTCAAGCAGCAGCTGACGAAGGCTGTCCATGGTAATCGGCCGGGTCAGCACGCCGTCCCGTGCCATACTGATGATGCCGGTCTGTTCGGAAACAACCAGGACAATCGCATCCGTGTTTTCACTGATACCGACTGCAGCACGGTGCCTGGTGGCAAGCTCCCGGCTGACACCGCTGGCTTCCGCAAGCGGAAGAATACAGGCAGCGGCCATGATCACTTCGTCGCGGATAATCACTGCACCGTCGTGAAGAGGGGTATTCGGTTCGAATATGTTTTCCAGAAGCGGAGCGGAAATGGAGGCATTCAGCCGTGTCCCCGTTTCGATCACATCTTCGAGTCCGGTCTGCCTTTCAAATACAAGCAGTGCGCCGACGCGGCGTTTGCTCAGATCCGAAACGGTCTGGATAATTTCGGAAATCAGGATGCTGTAGGCATCATCATCGTGCCGGTGATCGTTATTTTTGGTAATCAGCTTGCTGCGGCCCATTTTTTCAAGGGCTTTCCGGAACTCCGGCTGAAAGAGAATAACAAGTACAATCGGTCCGTTCTGAAGAATGGAGCGCAGCAGCCAGTTCAGGCTGACCATGCCGAGCAGATTGCTGAGGAATGCGATCATCAGCAGAAGAAACAGCCCTCGAAGGAGGGCGCTTCCTCTTGTGTGTCTTGTCAGGAGAAGGAGTTCATAAAGAATAACGGCAACAATCAGAATATCGATAATATCATTGAATCCGAGCCGGTGTGTCAGACTCCATATCATGTTACGGATTGTACCCATGATATCTCCCATCTGATCACCTCCTCGCCGCTCTTATAATTATACACGAGCGTCCGGGAAATGAAAAGAGATTTTTCCATATGTATCCGGGTTTTCAGCCGTGTTGTTTCAGTTCCGGTTCCAGATGTCCGTCGGTGTGGCAGACCCGTTCGGGATGCTGTTCCCCTGAACAATATACTGTCTCATCATATATCCGTTATAATTTCCGATACTGATATAACACCAGTCTGCAACATTGGAAATCACGGTCAGCGGTGTTCCGACGGAAAAAGACGTGATAACCTGATACTGCTTTCCGGGTCCTGTCCGAAGATTGACGGATTTTCCGTTGGCGCTTGTCACATAACCGACGGGAATAACCTGTGTCTCTCCCCTTCCGGACGGTTTTGTCGTGGTCAGGAATTCTGTCATCATGTATCCGTAAGTCTGCCCGGCGCGGATATAGCTCCATGTATTGCCGTACTGGATCATCCGGGCGGCTGTGCCGACATCGTATGTCGCGATCGCCTGATTTGCCTTGGATGGCCCCATACGGAGATTTACGCCTTTTCCGTTCTGACTGGTAACATATACATCATATTCTCCGGAAATAACAGGAATGATGCTTTCCTGTCCGCTGTTTCCGCTGTTTCCGCTGTTTTTGCTGGTCAGATAGCGCGTCATCATATATCCGGTAAAGCTGCCGACACGGATCATGCTCCAGTCTTTTCCGTATGAAATAATAACAACTTTGGTTCCCGGTGCATAGGAGGAAAGAATTGAATAATTTGTTCCGGGGCCTGTTCTGAGCCGCACATTCAGTCCGTTATTGCTCGTAACCCATGCATCTGATCCGTTTGAGATTCCGTTTCCCTGGATTTTCAGATAATTTCCGAGCATATAGCCTGTCAGGCCGTCCGGCGCGATAACCGAATACCATGATCCGGAACGGCCCGTAATCTGTACAACGGTTCCGCTCGGATAGCTCGAAATGATTTTACCGCTGTATGACGGCGCATTCCGAAGGATCAGCCATCCGCCGAAAACAGTTCCCGTATCGTTTGCAGCGGCGGCTGCGGCAATGGAAAATACTGCAACGGCAAAAATCATTACGGCCGTAATGACCTGAATTTTTTTCCATCTGTTTGTCATGATAATCATCCTTCCTGGTTCCGCTGCTGACAGATTCTGCCGGGACCTGCAGCTTTTTCATTTGGAGCGGATGAACCGGTTTTCTGACCCGGTTCATATATAATAACGCACAGAATGAGCGGATTGTTCCTTTAAAAATCAAAAAAGAAAAACCCTCCCGGACGGAAGGGTTTTCAGCCAATCTGAAATCAGGCTTCTGCAGCCTTATTCATCTGCTTGGCCAGACGGGCCTTTTTCCGATTGGCGGCGTTCTTGTGAATGACGCCCTTGGACGCGGCTTTATCGATTACAGCGGAAGTCGCGGACAGCTGCTCGCCGGCATTGGACGGATCGGCGGCAACAGCGGCATCGAACTTACGGACAGAAGTACGCAGGCCACTCTTGACAATGCGATTCCGCAGATTCTTCTTCTCACTGACCTTTACGCGCTTTTTTGCGGACTGGATATTCGGCAACTCGGTTCACCTCCCCTTAGATGATAAAAAACCATCGCTCCGTATATTATCATGCATATGAATAAATTGCAAGTATTTTTTCCTCTAAAAACAATAGTTTTCATAAAAGCCGGGGCTCCCCTTTCTGAGGAGCTCCGGACGGAAGTGAATCTTTTTACTTTACCTTCAGGCTTCCGGTGGAAATCAGCCTTCCGTTGACACGGGAGAACAAAGTTGCGCCGTTTCCGGTGAAATCAAGGCGGATCTTTTCGCCGAGTTTGTAGGTAATACCACCGAATACAACACCTGTCAGCAGGAAATTGCCTACCTTGATCCGAAGGGTTGTTTCCATACCGGTGGGCATAGCAGAGAAAACTTCGCCCTCAATCGGACCGTTTTCACAGACGGACACAAATTCGGGTCGAATACCGATTACCCAGTCATTCCGGTCCGGTTCTGCGGTGCTCAGCTCAGTATCATTGACAACAGATACCGGATACTTGAACGGAACGTCCTTGTTTGTCTTTTCAGCAGGACGTACTTTTGCTTCGAAAGCAGCAATATCAGCATCAGCGGCAGTATACCATTCATCGGTTTTTACTGGTTCAGACGGAGTGAAAACAGCCTCATAACCCTCCAGCAGATTCAGTTTGAATGAACCGTCATCCAGCTGTTCTCCGCGTGCATTCATGAAGTTGATCGCAGGATTTCCGACGAAGTCAGCAACAAATGTATTGCTGGGTTTGTTGTAAACAGTCAGAGGTTCATCATACTGCTGCAGAACACCGTTGGAAATAAGGCAGATCCTTGTCGCAAGCGTCATTGCTTCCATCTGGTCATGTGTTACATAAACAAATGTACTTCCTGTGGAAAGATGCAGGCGCTGGAGCTCAGATCTCATTTCAAGACGAAGCTTGGCATCAAGATTGGAAAGCGGTTCATCCATAAACAAAACCCTGGGACCGGGAGCAAGGGTTCTGGCAATCGCCACACGCTGCTGTTGGCCGCCGGAAAGTTCTCCGGGATAGCGGTCCATGAAAGGCTGGATTTTTACAATAGCACTGACCCGCTCCACAATCCGGTTGATTTCATCCTTGGTCAGCTTACGGGGCTGGTCGCCGGCATCCGGATTCCGGATGATTTCACCGTCATCCGTGACGGAAAGACCTGCTTCCTTGATATTGCTGAGGCCGAATGCAATATTCTGATAAACGGTCATATTCGGCCAAAGGGCATAGTTCTGGAACAGGAATCCGACGCGGCGCTTGTTTGCCGGAACATTGATTCCCGCATCACTGTCGAATACGACAACATCATCAATGGTAATGCGTCCGGTTGTCGGTGTTTCGAGACCGGCAATCATCCGAAGGGTTGTTGTTTTGCCGCATCCGGACGGTCCCAGAAGGGTAACGAACGCATTGTCTTCAATGACAAGATCAAGGTCGTCTACCGCATAAAAACCGCCCCAGCGCTTTGTAACATGTGTCAGTTCAATTCTTGCCATATTGTTTCATCCTCCCTTTGATCACGAATCGCCGCCGATGCCGGAGTCAATACTTGCGCCGGTCAGCTTATTTACCAGTGCGTTGAATGCCAGAATCAGCACGATCAGGATCAGGTTGATTCCGCTGGAGAAAGCATAAAGGCCCATTTCGTCAAAATAGCCCAGCATAGTGGTAATGATCTTGCCCTGGCCGCACAGAAGCATAAACAGCGTCAGTTCTCTGAGGCATGTCATGAATGGCAGCAGGAACCCGCTGATAATGGATGTTTTCTGTATCGGGATAATAATCCGGGTCATTCGTTTCCACCATGGAATATCCTGAATAACAGCAGCCTCTTCTATTTCGCCTGAAAGCTGCATCATTGAATTCAGCGCACTTCTGCTGGCAAAGGGGATGTATTTTACGGTGCCGGCGAGAATCAGCAGCAGGAATGTGTTATAGATACCTGCACCGGAACCGAAGACGAAAAATGCGACACCGACAGCCAGTGACGGCATCAGGTACGGAAGGAAAGCCATGTTGTTGACATATGCTGCCCACTTGCTGCGCCTGTTTTTGCTGACGCAGTATCCGATCAGTGTACCGATTGTGCCGGCCAGAATTGCACAGCAGATCGCAACAAAGAATGTTCCGGCAAAGGCATTCCAGATTTCAGAATTGAACAGAATTCCCTTCTGCCCGTACATGCCGTTTTCAGTTACATTCTCAGATGTAATCCACCATTTGGTTGTTGTATGGCCGGCAATACCGTATCTGATAAATGAATAATCTCCGGGATTCGGCAGGAATGTTTCAACCGCAAAGAGGATAATCGGAAGAATGCCGGTAAACAGGGTCAGGAGAACAAAAATGATTGAAACCAGGTATTTGGCCGGTCCGAGATTGACCACGCTGCTCTGTCCTGATTTTCCCGTAACGGTTGTAAAATTTTTCCTTCCGGATGTTGTTCTCTGGTTGACGATAAGAATCAGGAATCCGAACAGCATCATGATAACAGCCAGAATACTTGCCTGTCCGGCACGGTTGGAACTCATTCCGACATACTGTGTGGAAAGAGTGGAAAGCTTCAGGTAATGGGGAATCGGGTAAGAACCCATCGCGCTGGAGAATACAAGCAGGACCGTGCTTAGGATTGCCGGCCTGACAAGAGGGAGTGTTACCCGGAAGAATGTCTTCCAGCGGGGCGTATTCAGGATAGTAGCGGCTTCTTCCAGGTTGGCATCCATATTCCGGAAAATACCGCCGATCAGGATATAGGCAAACGGGGCGTAATGGATTGCAAGCACAACTGAAACCGGAAAGATTCCTTCACACCACCATTTGGGCATATATACATTGAATAGAGCAACAAACAATCCGTCATTGCCGCCGGTAATCGCATTGCTGTTGAACAGGTTCTGCCACATAACAGCCAGAGTCCATTGCGGCATGATATAGGGAAATATAAATATAGAGCTCAGGTATTTCTTGAACTTCAGGTTGGTGCGTGTAACGAGATAGGCAAAGAAACCGCCATACAGGATGGCGCCGAAGCATGCAAAGATACTGACAAGGATAGAGTTCAAAAGAGGCGTCCATAAATAAATGGATGCAACGCTCTTTGTGACTCTTTCCCGTCCTACGCGGGTTGTGATTGAATCTGTGAAAAGATTGCTCCAGTTATAGGATGTAAGTGTAGTACCGAAGGCTTCGGTTTGAGATGAAACTGCAGCTTCCTGGGAATCAATGCTTCCCGGGTGTACCAGAACGGTATCCCGGAGAATGGTCACCATCGGATATATGGTGGTGATTGTCAGCATAATGCCCAGGAACAGAAGAATGGCGTTTTGTGGTTTTGTAATATACGTCCGGAATTTATTCCATGCTCTCCTGAAATCTCCGGAACGGTTATTGACCGCAAGGGTTGTCATTACTTCCCCCCCTCCCTTTCATGTATGCTTCCTGCAAGGAAAGGGGCGGCAGGCCGGAGTCGCCGAGCCTGCCGCCCGCATGGGTCTGGATTTGTAATTACTTGCCGGCAACAATACCGTCAATCCAGTCGCTCATCTTGGCAGACACGGAAGCGCAGTAGGCCGGTTCTTCAACGACCAGTTTGCCTTCATTCAGCCACCAGTCGTAGCCGCGGTCATTTTTGGCGGGATAAGTATCCACTCCGTCCACATAACCATCCTGACTGTGGTCCTGCATGCATGCGGGTACCGGAGCATAACCGCCCATATCCTTGCCCCAGGCCTTGAAGCCTTCCTGGGTTGTGGTCATATAGGCAATCAGGGCGCAGGATGTCCACGGCAGCGGACTGGTCTTCGTCAGCATCAGATAGTGCTTGTAGGCATAGCCTCCGATGCCGACATAGCCATCCTGATAGGCGGCGATGGTGATGTTGTTGACAGAGGATTCTGCGGTCTCTTCTACACTGCGCAGCTTGGAGTAAACCAGAAGGCCGCACTGATCCACAGCAGATGTGGTAACCAGAGTGTTGCAGATGGGGCCGTCGTCGGTCTGGGCGTTATACTTTTCGCACCACAGATAAACCCAGCCGAGGCCATACTGGACGTTTTCACCGGTCAGACCGAGGTCTGCGGCGTCCAGCTTCATATCTTCGATCAGAGCATCATACTCTTCATTCTTGCCTTCCCAGGCTTCATAGGCTTCCTTTGCAATGGTGGCATACTTATCGTTTGTCATCATATACAGGAAATTTTTGCCGACCAGCTCAGAGTTGACACCCATGAACAGGGGGGCTTCACCTTCACGGACGAAATCCCACATATTCTTGAAGGTCTTTTCGCCAAGATTGTTGAACATGAAAACCTTGTTCAGGGTCTGCAGAGCGAGGGGGCTTTCGTTCCCCTCCGTGGCAACGCCTTCGGCTTCCTTCCAGTCCTTGGGAACAAAGTTGAGAAGCAGTCCTGTATCCAGCATCTTGCTCTGGATCTGGTTGCCGTCCTGGATCAGCGTCATGGACATTACGTGCTCAGCACCGTTGACGTCTGCGGTCAGCTGATCGAAGATCTTGTTTTCCTTGGGCTGCTGCCAGCCGTCATCTTTACCGTCAAGGGTATAGCTGGGATCTATTTCCTGAAGACGTTCCACGAAAAGAGGCAGGACGCTCTTGCCGCGGCTGGAGTTTCCGACAGCGTCAAAGCGTTTGCCGTTGGATTCCTCAATTGCTTTCTTGAACAGTTCTTCAAGAGTCATTGTCTCAGCCTGCGCGATAATCTCCTCAATGGTTTCGGCAGCCGCAAAGGAAACCACGGACAGCGCCAGCATCAAAGAAAGAACAATACAAATAAGTTTTTTCATACCAAAGACTCCTTTTATTTTTTTGTCCGGCAGTACATCTGCCCTTTACAGTCATTATAATCATTTTATGGGAAAAATCAACACCGGATTTTACATTTATCCGGCTCTTTTATCTTTCATCTTTTTCGTTTATAATATATTCAGGCTGATGAAATGTGAGGGCTTTTCCCGATGAAACGGAAAGTCGGTGTTTTTTTTGATGAATTCGACCCTGCAGACACGGTTCATCTGGAAAGCGCTGTTTCTGAGGCCGTTTCTTCAGGCTTTTCATCTGTGTTGATGTGTTTATGCCGGGGAAAAGCAGAGGAAACATACGAAAACAGATGGCGCATTCTGGTTGCATCCTGTTCCGGCAACAGAATTCTTGTTCCGGTCAGGACGGAACAGAATACTGTTAACGGGAATATGGAATTCCTTAACAGGAATTTTCCGGAAGATGAACTGGTAATTATTGATAAAAAAAACCGGAAATCATCCGGATTCTGTATAAAGGAAATAGAGGAATCAAAAATTCATCCGGATTCATGGTATGTCTGTTCTTCGTCTGTATGTCTGCCCCTCCCGTCTTATGAGTATATTATGGCCGCTGGACTGTATGGTATTCCCTCCCGTGTGCCTGAATCCCGCAGATGGTTTGACATATTGTTTCCGGCATTGAAACCTCATCGCTTTGCCCATTCTCTGTCTGTAGCGGCAACGGCTCGGATACTTGCCGAAAGATTCGGTGAAAACCCGGAAAAAGCGGAAAAAGCCGGACTGCTTCATGACTGCGCAAAAAATCTCCCACTGGAAGAAATGCGAAAGATAGTTAGAGATGCAGCCATGGATTTGGATGAAAATATGATGCGGCAGGATTCATTGTTGCATTCGGCTGCGGGGGCATGTCTTGTTCAGAGCCTGTACGGGGTTACTGATCCGGAAATTATAGATGCGGTAGCCAGCCATAATACAGGCCGCCCCGGTATGAGCCGGCTGTCCATGTGTGTATGTCTTGCTGATTCCATTGAACCAGGACGGATGCCGTATCCGAAGCTGGACGAAATCCGTTCCCTTTCGGAAATATCCCTTGAAAAGGCCCTCCTGGTATCATTGATTGGTGTCCGGGATCAGGTTCTGTCGAACGGATGGTATCTTCATCCCCGGACGCGGGATACAATCGACTGGCTGAGTGCCATGGAATGAGACCGATCATAAATCAGATACCGGATACGGTATCAGAATAAACGATGGAGGAATATTGAATGGAGTATCAGGAAACTTCTCTGGAAACCGCACGTCTTCTTTTTGAACGGAAGGCATCCGACATTATCGTATTGAAAGTCGGTCATCTGACTGTACTGTGTGATTACATGATTATTGCTACGGCAAGAACGGCAGCTCAGGTGTCAAATCTGGCGGACGCTGTGGATGAGCTGATGGCACAGAAAGGCCTTCAGCTGCGTCGCAGTGAAGGCCGGAATGAGGGTCGCTGGGCTGTATTGGATTACGGGTATATTATGGTACACCTTTTTCATCGGGATGAAAGGACTTATTACGGGCTTGACCGACTGTGGAACGATGGAACAAATATGTTGCCGCTGCCGTTTGATCAGTCAGTGCAGGATTGATCTGCGCGGCGGATTTCCAGGATGGTATTCAGTATGATATCAGCAAGTTTCCGCTTGCTCATCAGAGGATAATCCTGCTGCCCCTTTCGGGTGATCAGTGTGGCAATATTGGTGTCGGAATTGAATCCGGCCCCCTCCTTTGTTACATCATTTGCAACGATCAGATCCAGATTTTTCTTTTCAAGTTTTCCGATTGCATTTTCCTGCAGGTGATCTGTTTCTGCTGCAAAACCGACAAGTGTCTGACCGGCTTTTTTCATACTTCCGACTGCTTTTGCAACATCCGGGTTTTCGACAAGGGTCAGGATCATGTCCTGCCCTTTTTTCTTTTTGATTTTGCGTTCAGCAACGGCAGCAGGACGATAATCAGCAACAGCGGCAGCCTGTATAACAATATCATGAATGGGTGCCTGCTCAGACATAGTATTCAGAAGATCCTGGGCAGATTCAATACTTAGGATTTGCACGCCGGATGGAATGGATGCCGTCACATTTCCGCATATAACAGTCACATCGGCGCCCCGGCTGCATGCAGCTTCTGCCAGGGCGAACCCCATCTTCCCGCTGGAATCGTTTGTCAGGAATCTGACAGGGTCAAGTCTTTCACGGGTAGCGCCGGCAGTGATCAGTATTTTGAGTCCGGAAAGATCATGAGCAGAGCAGAGGATACGGCTGATTTCTGAAACGATCTCATCTGGTTCGCTCATCCGGCCGGCACCTTCATCTCCGCAGGCAAGGATTCCGTTTCCCGGACCGATCATATGCACTCCCCGCTCCCGCAGGATTTTCACATTGTTCCGGGTCGCATCAGCTGTCCACATGCCTGTATTCATGGCGGGAGCAATAAGTACCGGTGCTTTTGTGGCCAGGACGGTTGTGGACAGCATATCATCAGCGATACCGCAGGCCATTTTTGCAAGAATGTTGGCTGTGGCGGGCGCTATAACGAAAATCTCAGCCCGCTTGGCCAGCGCAACATGTTCAACATTCCAGTATTCAGGTGCAGCAAATGTATCGGTAACTACAGGATTGGCCGACAGTGTCTGGAATGTAAGCGGAGATATAAATTCTGTAGCGTTTCGGGTCATGATCACATGGACATTGGCGCCCATATGACGCAAACGGGAGACAATCTCAGCACTTTTGTATGCTGCGATGCCTCCCGTAACTCCCAGAACAATTTCCCTTCCGGTCAGATTCATGTTTAAACCTGCTCCTCTTGTTCAACGGGATTGTCGTATGTCAGCAGCCCGCGGTTGATTTCTTCCACAGCAGCTTTCAGCGGCTTCATCCCTTCTGCATCAATCATCGGCATCGCTCCGTTGACGATTTCACGGCCGCGTTTGCTGGCTTCCACAACCAGGGTATAGCGGCTTTCGGCGTGATTAAGAAGCTCCAGGACACTGGGATCTACAATGGACATTTTTTCTTCCTCCTGTTTAATCTTCAACTACCGGGAAATAGCGGACAGAATTATGCTTTTCTGCCCGTACGATGGACAGAAGCTGGTCAAATGCCAGCTCCAGGTCATCATTCACAATCAGGTAACGATACCGGCCCATCTGCTCGATTTCGCCCCTGGCATTATTGAGACGCCGCTGGATTTCCTCTTCTTTTTCCGTGTTGCGGGTATGAAGCCGCACTTTCAGGTCATGATAACTGGGCGGCAGGATAAAGACACTGACACAGTCAGGTTCTTTTTCCATCACGGATCTGGCGCCTTGAGGATCAATGTCAAGCAGCACATTCTGTCCGTGTTCCATCCGCTCGTACACTTCACTCTTCAATGTACCGTAACGGTGGCCGTGGACGCTTGCGTGCTCCAGGAACCGGTCCTCGGCAAGTAGTTTATCATATTCTTCGTCAGAAATAAAGTGATAATGGACATCCTCAATTTCATTTTCCCTTTTGCCGCGTGTTGTAACACTTACAGAAAACACGAAGGAAGGATCCTTATCAAGTAATTTGGATACCAGGGTTCCTTTCCCTGCACCCGAAGGTCCGGAAATAACCAGAAGCATTCCCTTTCTGACGTCTTTCACGGAATATCCTCCTCTTCTTTTCTTTCATCAATTCTTGCTGCGACTGTTTCAGGCATAAGCGGGGAAAGAATAAGATGTTCTGAATCCATTACGAGAACAGCCCGTGTTTTATGTCCGCATGTCGCATCGATAACATGCCCGTTGTCCCGGGCATCCTGAATCATACGGCGTACAGGAGCGGCATCCGGTGAAACAATGGCAATCAGCCGCTGTACGGAAATCATGTTTCCGTATCCGATATTTGCAAGCTTCATAACCGGTCACTCCACATTCTGAATCTGTTCACGCAGCTTTTCAATTTCGCTTTTCAAATCCACGACATATTGTGCAATGGAAGCGTCAGAAGCTTTGGACCCGATTGTATTGGCTTCCCTGTTCATTTCCTGAACGAGGAAATCCATCTTTTTGCCGATTTCATCGTGGGCATCAAGGTAAATGACAAACTGCCGGATATGGCTTTCCAGCCGGGCAAGTTCCTCATCAATTGCACATCTGTCGGCCATGATGGCAACTTCCTGGGCAATACGCTGCGGGTCCGGTGATTCAGCCAGGAGGTTCCTCAGCCTCATTTCCAGCTTTTCACGGTATTCAGATACAACGTAAGGAGCTCTTTCAAGGATATTTACGCGAAGGGCGGCTGCCGCATCAAGATGCTTGCGAAGATCGTACCGCAGGTTGGCGCCTTCAGTCTCACGCATCCCGATCAGCTGGTCAATGGCAACGGAAGAGGCTTCTGTGCATATCTCAGTAATCAGATCCTGGTTTATCTCCGCCTCTTCGACTGTGGTAACCCCCTCCATCCGGAGGATGCGGCTGACAGTCATGTCATTTTCCGCTCCGGTCTGGCTGGCCAGTTCACGGGCAATTTCGAGATAATGCGCTGCCAGGTCAAGATCAGCTGATACACGGGTTGAAGAGGAACTGACGTTGCGGATTGTAATGAAAACATCCGCGTGTCCTCTGCGGATCCGGCTGCTGATACAGTTCCGGACCGGCTGCTCAAGGAAGGAAAGGTTCCTGGGCAGACGCATACCGATATCCAGGAAACGATGATTGACGGTTTTGATGTCAACTGTAGCTTCCCATTCGTCCCGGCGGACAACGCCTGTTCCGCAGCCTGTCATGCTCCGCATGGTTTCGCCTCCCATCTGTTTCGGAAAATTATATCATCCGTACGTTCAAAACGCAACCGCAGAAAACCATTTAAATCCATGCGGTTCAATGGTATAATCATATCGGTTTTATGGATTGATTTTATATTGGATAATTTCTTTCCGAAAGGGGTATATGAATGAAAAGAAGGATCGGAATTCTGACCAGCGGCGGGGATTGTCCGGGACTGAATGCTGCGATTCGGGGTGTTGCCAGGGCCGCTTATGAGATGTTTGATGCTGAGATTGTGGGTATACATGATGGATACCGCGGCCTGATTGAAGGAGATTATACCGAAATGGACCGGAAACAGTTTTCCGGCATACTGACTCTGGGCGGCACGATCCTCGGAACCAGCCGTACTCCTTTCCGTGATATGCGGAAAATCGGGGAAGATAAAGTGGATAAAGTAGCCGCAATGAAAAAAACCTATAAATCACTGAAACTCGACTGTCTGGTTACACTCGGCGGAAATGGAACTCATAAAACCGCAAATCTTCTGAGCCAGGAAGGACTGAATATTATCGGACTTCCTAAAACAATCGATAATGATCTGTATGGTACGGATTTCACATTTGGTTTTCATACGGCAAATGACATTGCGACGGAGGTAATTGACCGTATCCATTCAACAGCCGCCAGTCACGGCCGCGTGATGGTGATAGAAATTATGGGCAATAAAGCCGGTTGGCTGACACTGTATTCCGGTGTGGCCGGCGGTGCAGATGTAATTCTGATTCCGGAAATACCCTATACCATAGACAGTGTGGCGGAAGTGGTGAAACGCCGCGCGGAAAATAATAAGGGTTTTACGATTGTGGCTGTTGCGGAAGGCGCGATGGATAAGGAAGAAGCCAAATTGAAGAAAAAGGAACGGGAAGCACGTCGGGCGGCCGGACATTTTTCTTCAAGCGCCTATGTGGCAAAACTGCTGCAGGAAAAGGTCGGTGTGGAAGCACGAAGTGTTGTCCCGGGTCACATTCAGCGCGGCGGAACACCCAGCGCTTTTGACCGTGTATTGTCCACTGAATTCGGCGTTCATGCGGCAGAACTGATCCGTGATGAAATATATGGAGTTACCGTTGCGCTGAAGGGAAATGATATCATTCATAACCCGCTCAGTGAAGTGGCTGGGGTTGCAAAACCGGTTCCTGTGGATCATCATATGGTTGTAACTGCAAGGAATATCGGAATTTGCTTCGGAGACTGACGAAACCGGGGAGAATATGTGTATGACTGGAAAGATGAAATACTGTCTGTATGCAATTCTGATCGTGCTTTTCATCACGGCAGCATCTGCAGGAAGGTATGTCTCAGCGGAAAATAACGGAGATATGCCGATTCGCGTTCTTCTGCGCAGGCTGAATATCAGGCAGCATATGGATATAAAAACAGGAGGCCTATATCTGCTCACAGGAGAAAACGGAACTGAAATGCTCCTTCAGCCGGAATCACAAATCATTGTTGAGCTCAGGGAAAACCGGATGGTTGTTTTTCTGGATGGCGCTTCCCTGTCATTTGGAAAAACGGTGTCACTGGAACGGTGCGGAACAGGCGGCCGGGACTCTGGATTGTACCTGATGAATATTTCAGGTTTATATCCGGGAAATCTTAAGCTGACAGTGGAAGACGGCAAAATATGGCCGGTTATGACTCTTGCGGTTGAGGATTATCTGCTGGGTGTTGTACCGTACGAAATGAATGACAGCTTTCCGGCGGAAGCGCTGAAAGCGCAGGCTGTCTGTGCGCGGACCTATGCAGTAAGGCATATGAACAGGACACGGGATTATGATGTGGTGGATACAACCAATGATCAGGTTTTCAAGGGTGTTACAGCATCCAATAAAAATGCAGCCAAAGCGGTTTCAGACACGGCAGGGCTTGTGATAACCGTAAATGGAAAAATAGCAGACGGGTTTTACTCTGCCAGCAATGGCGGTCAGACAGAAATACCCGGAAATGTATGGAACGGCAAAACAGATGCTGATTGTTATGCGGTAGTGGATGATCCATGGGATCTTGCCAATCCGGACAGTCTGACAAGATCCGCCGTACTGATGAAGGATGGAACGGGACTGTACCGTTGGATGACCCGGCTCATCCGTGAAGCTGTCTCCTCAGAGGATTCCTGGATATCGGGCGGATTTGCAGGCAGTGAGACGGAATTCCGGATTGACAGGATTGAATCAGTATCCCTGAAAAAACCGAAATATGCTTCCCCGAGCCGCCTGTATACGGAGATGGAAATGAAACTGGACGTTTCCGGCAGAAAAGTAACAGGTGGTACAATCGGACCCTTCATATCGGCCGGTTCTTTTACCATTACACTGAAACTCTTCCCGGATGTGCTTGCAGCTCTCGGAATTGAGATCAGCGGAAACGGAAACGAAATTGTTACTGTTACGGAATCGGAAAATGAATTTCGTATCACAGCCGGACGTTATGGACACGGAGTGGGTCTGAGCCAGCGCGGTGCCCAGTGGATGGCCTTGGAAGGGAAAAAGGATTTTAATGAAATTATACGGTTCTACTTTCCTGGAAGCGAGCTCCGGAAGATAAACACACAGGACCTGACCTTTGTTCCCGTTCCTGAAATCCTGATTCCGGATATTTCAGAGGATTCCGACAATACAGCTCCGGCTCCGCAGTCAACACTGATGCCGGTATCGGAAAGCCATGTTCCGGAAGGTGCATATATTGCATCTGTGGAAGGAATTGAGGACGGTAGTACGCTTAATCTTCGGTCACGTCCTTCCATGGCTTCCCAGGTGGTAATGAGGCTGATGAAACATCAGCGTCTGATTGTACTGGATGAACTGGATGTTCCGGGATGGGCTCATGTCAAAACAGATGCTGCAGAAGGATATGTGATGTCTTCATACCTTCAGGAACCGAAGAAGACCGGAGGAAAATAAACGATGCCATGGTACTGGATTATCGTGATTATTTCTGCGGTTGTCGGCCCGTTTGAGGCAATGTATGCCTGGAACAAGGCAAAAAGAAATGCTGCAGAAAAGAAAAAGGACGGGACACAGGATTCCCGTCCGGAATAACTATTTCCATTCTCCCCATATATCAGGCTGATAACCGATGGTAATGCTGTTTCCGTTTCTTACAATGGGTGTTCGCAGCAGCCATGGAGATTCCTGGACAGCCGGTATAATCAGGGATTCCCGGTCATAATAACAGGCTGGATGCTCCCTGACTTTTTTGTTGTCCCGGTCGATCAGGCATTCCAGACCGGCTGCGTTGATCATCAGTCGTATTTCCCTTTCACCGAGCCTGTGCTTCTTCAGGTCCATGCTCTGGAATGGAATACGGCGTTCCTTGAAATACCGTTCTGCTTTCTGCAGATCGAAATTCTTTCCGTAAAAATATATCTGGATATTCATATGGTTATCCGCTGATCCTCCGAAGATCTTTTCCTTCCAGTGTGATAACCAGGCTGGTTGCCGGATCACTGATTCTGGAAACGATCCGTTCTGTATATCGTTCACGCAGCTCTTCCAGCTTAAGGTTTGTTGAAATAACAGTTGCTCTTCCCCGGATCAGCCGCTCATTGATCAGGTTGAAAAGGATTTCTACGGTTATATTTCTGATCAGTGGTTCACTGCCGAGGTCATCAAGCATCAGAACAGGAGTATTCATCAGTTCTTCCATATTGCCTTCCTGGTCAAAATAGCTTTCCCGGGCGGATTGTACAAACTGATAGGCACTGACCGTCAGAACATTGATTCCGCGATCGATCATCCGGTTGGCCATTGCGTGCATCAGAAAGGTCTTTCCAAGCCCGGATTTGCCGGTCAGCAATACATTGCGGAAAGGGACAGCCGGATATTCATCTGCCCATTTTTCGCATTTGTTTCGTGCCTTTTCAGTCAGCTGCCGCTGGCTGTAGCTTTTTTCCGGAAACGGATCATCCGGAATAATCAGCGGATTGAATGCTTCAAATGTTTCGTAAATGCCGCCGCCCAGGCCGATCCGTTCGCGTATTTTCTTTTGATAGGCTGTTTTAAAACAGTCACATGGGGTTTTTACGGGATAACCGACATATCCGGTATCATCGCAGGCAGGACACTGACGAACGGGCGCAAGATAATCTTCCGGAAGGCCGGCATTGTGCAGTGATTCCCGGATTTTCCGGTTCAGCTCCTCCATCCTTGCCGGAATGTTTTCTTGGCTCCCCTGACGGTTCAGGATTCCGCGGATTGCCCCGTGAATAAGGTTTTCACGTTCGGAAACAAGCCTGTCAATATCCGGAAAATGATTACGGATTTTTTCTTTTCTGGCCAGTTCTGTACGCTCATCTTCGTTGCGCCGTTTTGCGTATTCTTCTTCCAGTTCCCGAATCAGATCCTCACGCATCTTCATTCCCCCAGGCATCACTCATCATTCGTTCGAGGGCTGCGTCCTGTTCTCCGCTGTAATCCCGCTGTTCATATCCCTGGATCCGGTTTGATTTCGGCTGGCTGCTCCTGGCGGAATCACTGTATTGTGTACCGTATTCCGCATGGTCTTTTTCAGCTTCATCCGGTGTACGGATCCCCTTTTCGGCATAACGTCTGAGCAAACGGTCGGTATAATTCATCGGATTCCGGGCTTCGGATGCATAGTCGGCGGCCTTCAGGATGAGTTCTCTGCTGAGTCCAAGGCGTTCTTCCCATTCAGTCAGCATTTCCATGCTTCGTTCTCCGGGTTCAGTTTCCCTTCCGGGCCATCTGCCGCGAATTTTCCGGATAAAATCTTCCCGGTCATGAAACTGGCGGATATGCTCATCGATTTCGTGTGATGTTGAAAAACCACGTTTTTTCCAGGATTCAAGCAGTTTCAGTACAGCATCCGGATCCTTTTTCTTCCGGCTGCATTCCCTTGCAGCAGTCATGATAATTTCAAACGGATATAAAGAAGACATCCGGCTGAAAACTTCTTCCTGATAAGCGGTGATGTTTCCGCTTCTGCCAAGCTGGCGCATCACTTTTTTGATCTGCTCATGACGTTCGGATGATTTTTGTACCGACTCTCTGCCCAGAATTTTATTCTTCTCAGAAGCCTGTGCTTCATAGGATTTCCGCAGAATGGAATCGACCAGTGCAAGGCTAGGATCACTTGTGCCCGTACGGTCACAGGCTTCCTCAATCGCCTCCTGGCTGAACCCCCATTCACGGGTCCATTTTTGATAAAGAGACATGTTGGCATCAGACGGAGAATAACGTTTTCCAAGTTTCCGGAGAATTTTACGCATGTTGGAAGATGCGGATTCATCGCGGGAAAGTATTTCTGCAGCTTCATCCTCTGTCCTGGCATTTTCCTCTGCAAGCTGAACGGCAAGCTTCTGTGCTTCGGAAATCCGGAAGCTTTTTCCGCGGGTACGAACCATGTGGCTGAGGATCATAATAATCACTTCAGGAGGCAGGTCCATACTGTCTTTCCATTCATAGGCTTCTGCAATCTCGTTTCCTCGGAAGGAACGGACTCCGTCAAATGATCGTTCAACATCCTGGCTGAAACGGATATATTCTGGATCGGCATCATCATCAGCCGAGAATGCGCGCTGCCTGAAGCTGATATATTGCCATGACGGCGGGTTGTCACTGATCCTGCGTACTGCCTTATGCCGTTCCCAGTACCGGTAAGCGGCCATAATTTCATCACAGGTCATGTCAAGATCTCTGGCCATGCTGTCCAGGCTGACTTCTTCCTTCGGATGATAGCAGTACAGCAGACCGTAAAGGTACACTTTGACATAATCTCCCCGGGCTCCGGGAAGCTGTTCAAGTATGAACTGGTTTTCCACCGGAGTCACATCAAACATGGTAGATTGTTCGTCAAAGGAGAATGTCACGCCTGCTTACCCTCCGTTTCAGTCCGGATGATCCTCGAGTATCGCGGCGGCTGCCTTTTTCCCCGCACCCATGGCCAGGATAACGGTCGCTGCACCGGTTACAGCATCTCCGCCCGCATAAACGTTTTTCTTTCCGGTACGTCCGTTTTCATCGGCCTGAATTCCACCCCAGCGTTCCGTCGGAAGGTCAGGGGTTGTTTTCTTGATAAGCGGATTGGGACTGTTGCCGATCGCGACGATAACGGTTTCGACAGGAAGCTCATATTCACTTCCCTCGACAGGAACCGGTTTTCTTCTGCCCCTTTCATCAGGTTCGCCAAGCTTCATTTCAATGCATTTCATGCTTTTGACAAACCCGTTTTCATCGCCTTCAATGGAAGTGGGCGCAGTCAGCATTCTGAAGATAATGCCTTCCTCTTTGGCATGATGGACTTCCTCAGCACGCGCGGGCATTTCCTTCTCGCTTCTGCGGTAAACAATCGTTACATCCGCTCCGAGGCGTTTTGCGCAGCGCGCGGCATCCATGGCAACATTTCCGCCGCCGATTACAGCAACATGGGCACCGGTTTTAACCGGGGTGTCATGTTCCGGGAAAGTGTATGCTTTCATCAGGTTGAGACGGGTCAGGAATTCATTTGCGGAATATACTCCGCATAGGCTTTCGCCTGGAATCTTCTGGAAATTGGGCAGTCCGGCTCCGCTTCCGATAAAGACGGCGTCATTGCCCTCGTCCAGAAGTTCATCCACTGTAAATGCTTTTCCCGCAACTGCGTTGGTGATAATTTTAACTCCGAGTTCTTTCAGGCTGGAGATTTCGCGGCTGACAAGTGCTTTCGGAAGCCGGAATTCCGGAATTCCGTACATCAGTACACCGCCGGCGGTATGCAGAGCTTCATAAATTGTAACATCCCATCCTGCTTTGGCCAGTTCACCCGCGCAGGTCAGGCCGGCGGGTCCGCTGCCGATTACAGCCGCTTTCTTTCCGCAGGGAGATTTCATCTGAGCTTTGGCTGTGCCTTCCTGCATGGCAGTATCAGCGGCAAAACGTTCCAGGCGGCCGATTGCAACCGGCTCACCTTTGATCCCGCGTACGCATTTGCTTTCGCACTGGGATTCCTGGGGACATACACGTCCGCAGATTGCCGGAAGCGCGTTCTGGCTCCGGATAATCTGGTATGCGCCTGTGATGTCTCCGTTCTTGATCTTTTCAATAAAATCCGGAATCGGGACATTGACCGGGCATCCGGTAACGCAGGGCATATTTTTGCAGTGCAGGCAGCGATCAGCTTCCTCCATCGCAATTTCACGGGTATATCCAAGGGCAACCTCTTTAAAATTCCCTGCCCGGACAACAGGATCCTGCTCCGGCATGGGATGCTTCTGAAGACTCATATTCGCCATTTTATCTCGCCTCCCCTGTCAGATTGCAGATATGTTTTTCCTTTGCGCGGGCTTCTTCTGCCCGGAACATCCGGCCGCGGGCCATCGCTTCATCAAAGTCAACAAGATGTCCGTCGAAATCAGGGCCGTCAACACATGCAAATTTGGTTTCTCCGCCGACTGTAAGGCG